>Ga0233425_10002814_pt1 | contig 33145 bp, 28 predicted proteins | sample Watercolumn_Towu_2_FD_181712 | JGI IMG/M metagenome (GOLD analysis project Ga0233425, IMG submission 181712) | Freshwater microbial communities from Lake Towuti, South Sulawesi, Indonesia - Watercolumn_Towuti2014_140_MG | ecosystem: Environmental > Aquatic > Freshwater > Lake | place... | reverse complement strand
GCGCCGAATGGCGGGGCGCAGGCGAGTCAGCGAGTTCCTCCCAGGGGGATGCGGAACATGGACCGGCTTGGCATCGGCGTCGTCGGTGCGGGCAGCATCGGCATTCGGGGCGCGTTGGACCATCTGTGGCTGCCCGATGTGCAGGATCGCGTGAGGCTGGCGGCCGTGTGCGACCCCGTTCCGGGACGCGCGCAGGCGGCGGCGGAGAAGTACGGTGTGGCGCGGGCGTACGAGGCCTACGAGGACCTGCTGGCCGACCCGGCGGTGGACGCGGTGACGCTCGGCTCGCCGATCGGGCTGCACCACGAACAGGGCCTGGCGGCGATCCGCGCGGGCAAGCATGTGCACTTCAACAAGACCATGACCACCACATGCGCGGAAGCCACGCACCTGATCGAGGAGGCCGCCGCGCGCAACGTGCGGCTCGTTGCGTCGCCGGGCCAGATGCTGCGTCCGCTGAACCGGCGGATCCGGCGGATGCTGCAGGAGGGGGCGCTGGGGCGGCTGGCGTGGGCGGCGACGGGTGCGGGCTTCGGCGCGTACCACGAGAACGAGGGCGTCCGCCAGGGCGAAGACGTGCTCTGCAACATCAACCCGGCCTGGTACTGGCGCTCACCGGGCGGCGGGCCGATGTACGACATGACCGTGTACGGGCTCCACAGCCTCACGGGCACCCTGGGGCCCGCGAAGGCGGTGACGGGGATGTCGGGCATCGGGCTGACGGAGCGGGAGTTCCGGGGGCAGACGTATGCCTGCGACGCCCACGACAACACGTTCCTGACGCTGGACTTCGGCGACTGCGTCTTCGCGGTGGTATACGGCGCGCTCGCGGGGACCCTTACGCCCTTCGGTCAGCCCTGCTTCTTCGGCACGGCGGGGCAGATCATCGGGAAAGACCTCAACGGGCAGCCGATCGACTACCCCGGCAAGGCCGACGCCGACGCGGCGGGCCACGACAACGTGCTGCTTCCCCATGTGGTCGGGCCGCACCGGGAGCTGGGCGAGGCGCACGTCTTCGAGGACATCATGCAGCTGGTAGATTGGGTGCGGGAGGGCGTGCCCAGCCCCTGCACGGCCGAGCACGCGCGGCACGTCATCGAGATCATCGAGGCGGGCTACCGCGCCGCCGAGACGGGGCAGACCCAGCCGCTGACCTCAACCTTCGAGCCGGTCGCGGGCGAGTAGCCGATCACCGCAGATCCACCGTGCAGAGAGCCGAGGCCTGCCGCCCGGCTGCGTCGCGGGCGAGAACCCGCAGCAGGTAGCGGCCCGCGGGCGCGGCGGTGCCGAGGTCCGTTCGGCCGCTCCACGCCAGACGGTGGAGGCCCGGCGGGAGGTCGACGTCACGGGCGATCAGGGCGACCGGGCGGCCTGCGACGTTCATCGCCTCCACCGTAACCAGGGCGGAACCCGTCAGCGAGAAGCTGACCTCCGCGCCCGCCGCGGTCGGGACCGCCGCCGCGCCGACCAGGGCAAAGGCGCCGTCGGCGCCCGTCGGGTGGGCCCCTTCCGCCATCGGGTCGTAGTCCACGAGGCCGAGGCCGGCGGAGTCCAGCTGGTCGTGGATCTTGGCATCGATCTCGGCGCGGGAGGTCGTGATGAAGTCGTTCCCCTCGGCCTTGATCGCGTTGGGCGTGCCGTTGTAGATGTGCCAGCGGTTGCTGGTGCGGAAGAGGTTGCCGCCGTCGTCGCCGGTGCTCGCGTTGCCGAGGTTCCCCAGCCGGCAGCGGGCGTCGCTGACGATGTAGACGGCGTACCGGCAGTCGCGGAACTCATTGCGGAGACAGAGCGGATTCGCCGCCTCGCTCTGTACCGCGATGCCGGCCAGCAGGGCGTTCGTCACCAGGTTGTCGGAGATCGTCGGCGACTTGCCGTCCGCCAGCACACCGGTCAGCATGGCGGTGGCGGCAGTGCCGTTCTTGAGGCGGCCGAAGTTGTTGTAGCGGATCGTCGCGTCGAGATCGCCATTCCCCCGGCCCAGGCGGATCGCCGATCCGCCGGCGGCGTCGTAGGGAGCGAACAGGTTGCCGGCGACCTTGGCGCTGCCGCCGATCATCAGTTCACCGTCGGCGTTCCCGTCAACGCGGATCGCAGTCTGCAGGTCGCGCTCCTCGGTGCCGGCGACATTGGTGCCGAAGTAGTTGCCCTGGATCCGGTTGCCGGCCCCGACGTTCCAGATCATGACCCCCTGGTCGCAGCCGGCGAAGACGTTCCTCGCCCCCGCGACCGTGCCCCCGATGCGGGTGCCGGTGACCTCGGCCGAGGCCATCCAGATGCACGCCTGGCGGACCCATACCACCGAGTCCCCATCCGGCCCGAGGCCGAAGGTGTTCCCCGCGATCACCGTATCCGCGACCGGGCCGCTCTCCAGTTCGACGCCGACGTGCACGTCGGCGATCACGTTGCCGGCCCCCGGGGCCGAACCCCCGATCGTGTTCCCCTCGGCCGCCCGAGGCGGGTTCACCCCGCGCGAGGCAGTGAGGCGAACCGCGACGGCGGCCTCGGACCCGAGGGGCGGAACGCCGTTGGCCCCCACACCGATGATGTTGCCCGATACGCGGTTCTGGCGCCCGCCCTCGATGGTGACGGCGTCCTTTGGCACGTCGCCCGCCGCCGCGCCGATGATGAGGTTCCCCTCACCCGGGTCGGCGCCGCCGATGGTGCACTGGTCTGCGCGCACGAGGCGAACGTCGTAGCAGCCGTTCGACTTGCGCTGTGTACCGAGGCGGTAGACCCCCAGTCGGCACCCGGTGACCCGACAGTGGGTGGCGTCGGTGACTCGAATCCCGGCCGCGGGGAAGGCGCGGATGACCAGGCCCGACAGCGTGCAGTGGTTGGCCAGCACGCGCAGGCCGTCGTCCGCGTCGGCGTTGCCCAACTGGTCGCCGTCGAGGATCGCGTCCGGCACGCCGTCGTCGTCGATGTCGCCGTCGAGGGTGGTGTCATCGTCCAAGAGGGCCGGCAGCCGGGTGGCGGGCCGGATGACCTTGGCGAGCATCGCCGGCGCGAACTCGATCCGGTCCGCGCCGGCGCGGGCGTTGGCGCGGTTGATCGCCCAGCGGAGACTCCCGGCGCCCGAGTCCGCGTCATCGGTCACGGTGTAGGTGGCCGCCGGGGCGAGGGCGGTCCACAGGAGCAAGGGGAAAACCGGAAGCCCAGGACGTACTCTCACCAAGCCCACCTCCGGTTGTAGCTGCCGCAAGGCCGGGCTCTGCCCGACCTCCTCCGGGGGTTCGCTCTGCCCGGCGGGCGGACCTGCCGTCAGCGAGCGAGGCGCACTTCCTTCCCGGTCTCCGCGCTCTGCAGGACGGCCTCGAGCATCGCCTGCACCAGCATCCCGTGACGCAAGGGCGCCTGGCACTGGACGCCCTCGAGGATGCAGTCGATGAAGTGGCTCGCGATCACCTGCCAGACATCGGGCGGCTTCGGCAGGCTGACCGTCGCGTCGACCGGCGCGCCGTTCTCGGTGCGGTAGAGCGTGAGCGGGAAGAGCCGCGCCCCGGCCTCCGTGCCGAAGAGCTCGATCTGCAGCTCGCCCGGCTGGTGTGAGGCCCAGAAGCTCTCGACCTGCAGGCCGACGCCGCCCTCGAAGCGGATGAACCCGCCGGCGTAGTCGTCGCAGGCGTACCGCTTCGAGACGCTCTTCTGGACCGGCTGGAAGTCCCAGTAGCCCAGGCCGCGCGGGCCGAACTTCGCCCCGCCGACGCCCGTCGCCGTGAGCGGAGGCGGCGTGCCGAGAAGCCACCAGGCCGCATCGAGCACATGCACCCCCATGTCCCGGAAGGCCCCGCCCCCGGCCTCGATGAAGCCCATGTTCCACGCCGGAATGCCGCTCCGACGCACGCTCCGCGCCCGCGCGTAGTAGAGCTCCCCGAAGTAGCCCTCGCGCGCCCGGCGGCCCGCGTACTGACACGGCGCGTCGAAACGGGTGCTGAGGGACATCATGTTCACCACGCCCGCAGCCTCCGCCGCCGCGACCAGCTTCTTCGCCGCCGGCAGGGAGTCCGCCAGAGGCTTGGTGATGAGCACGTGCTTGTCGTGCTTCACCGCCTCCAACGCGATGGGCACATGCCACTGGTTCGGCGTGCCGATGAACAACGCGTCGATCTCCGGGTCGCGACACAGGGCCCGGTAGTCGGTGTACTGCTTCACGGGCTCCGGCAGCTCGCGGGCGAAGTCGGCCATGCGGTCTTCCACGAGGTCGCACAGGGCCACCACCTGCCCGCGCGGATCGGCGGCGATGCCGAGCGCGTTCGGCCGCCCGATGCCCATGCCCACAATCGCGGCGCGTACCTGCTTCATCGCTGACTCGTCTCCTCTTCGATCATGATGTCCAGCGGAAAGCGCTCCTGCTCCGGCGGCAGCGTGAGCTTGCGCCGGAGCCGCGCGGACTCGAAGACCGCCATGATGATCTCCAGGTCGGCGAGCGCGGACTCCCCGCTCAGCGGATGCTCGGCGCCTTCGAGGATCGTGCGCGCGAACTGCTCGTAGCACGCTCGCGCCGTCGCGGTGTGTTCGTCCTGCGCGGTGAGCCCCTCGACCGGTCGCCAGCCGCCGCGGTCGTCCTGGATGAGCAGCGGCGGGTCGGCCCCGTCGCCGGCGCGGTGCAGACGGCCTTGCGTGCCGAGCACTTCGTAGTCACCGTAGGGGCGGTGCATCAGTCGCAGGTCGCCGCAGAGCAACTCGGCCCGCACGCCCGTCGCGAACTCGAACACCGCGAAGGCCCCGGTCTCAACCGCGTGCCCGTAGCGGAAGCCCGCGGAGGCCAGCTGCACGTTCTGGGGGTCGCGCGCGACCTCGGGGCCGGTCTCTCGGTGGATCTGCCCGAAGACCCACTCCACCAGCGCGTCCGCGTTGAGGAAGCGGATGGTGTCGACGAGGTGCGTCGCGTCGCTGAGCAGGTCCCCCGCGCAGCTGCCCCGGTACACCTCGGGCTCGCCGATGGCTCCGGCCTCGATCAGCTCTCTCATGTGCCGAATCGGCGGCGACATCCGCCGCTGGTGGTTCACCGCGAGGGCCACGTTGCGGCTTCGACAGACCTCCACCATCCGGCGCCCGTCGCCGAGGCGGGTCGCCATCGGCTTCTCGCAGTACACGCCCCGTACTCCGGCCTCGGCGGCTTGGATCGTCAGCTCCGCATGGGTCGAGCAGGGCGTCACGATGACCGCTACGTCGGGGCGCTCGGCGTCCAGCATTCGCGCGGTGTCGGCGTAACTGGCTCCACGACCGACGGAGTCTGCGAGGGCCCGAGCGTAGTCCTCCGCTACGTCGCAGAGGGCGACGAGTTCGTACTCCGGCAGCGCGCAGAGCGTTCTCGCGTGCCAGCGCGCCATTGGGCCGCAGCCGATGATCGCCGCTCGCAGACACTCGTGCATGTCTTCACCTCGGGGGCAGGCCCCGCACGAAGGCGAGGGTCCTCTCCAGGCATTCCTCGGGGCCCATCGGAGGTTGGGGGATCATCTCGATCAACATCACCAGGCTCTCCGGACGGGGCGCGTGCTCGAGCAGGATGTCGTAGGCCTCCCGGAGGCCGACATCGCCCTCCCCCAGCACCGCGCCGCCGATCTCGAAGCGCAAGGGGAAGGTCTGCTTCTCGGGCCAGACGTGGTGGTCCTTGAAGTGCGTGCCGATGGTCAGCGGCGCCGCCGCCCGGATGGCGGGGAGGCTCGGCTCGCCGATGAGGTACGTGTTCCCCGTGTCCAGGAAGATGCCCAGGAAAGGCGTCCGCCGGCAGAGCTCGACGAGATCGGTCGCGTAGTAGTCGCCGTGGTTCTCGATGCCCAAGGGGCAGCCGAACTCGTGGCAGGCGTAGGCGAGCGGCGCGATCACCGAGGGCAGGCGCTCGAGCTGTTCGAGCAGGCCCGGCTGTCGCATGAAACGGTGGTACTTCCCGACCAGCGTGGTGACGATCGGCGCCCGCAGGAGGGCGTGGTACTCGCCCAGCGCGCGGATCGTCTCCTCGGTCTTGCGCATCACGGCATCGGCGCCGGGGTCGAGGAAGTCGAAGTGCGCCACGGGCACGAGGCGCAGGTCATGCTCGACGAGGTACGCCCCAAGCTCGCCGCGCTCGGCGTCGGTCATCCGCTCGACCTCGCCGAGACCCACGTGCGTCGCCTGCAGGCCGTGCTCCACCAACCACCGCAGCCGGGCCATGACCGAGTCGTCGCCCTGCAGGAACTCCCCGAACCACGGTCCCGCGTAGCCCCACAACATGCGCGGCCTCCTTCGCACGCCCGACTGACGGCGAGGAGGAATGCGCCGGGGGTGCGAACTCCACCTTCGACGCAGCTCGACCGACGGGGAGAGCCGATGGACCGCCGCCGATTCCTGAGCGCGACTGCGGCCGGGGCCGCGGCGACGCTGCTGCCCCGGCTGTCGCCGCGTCAGACGCGCGACCGGCCAAACGTGCTGTTCATCGCCATCGACGACCTCAACGACTGGGTCGGCTGCCTGGGCGGGCATCCGGACACGCGCACGCCGAACCTGGACGCGCTTGCGGCGCGGGGGGTGCTGTTCACGAACGCCCACTGCGCAGCGCCTCTGTGCAACCCCTCGCGGGCGGCGCTGATGACCGGCCTGCGGCCATCGACCACGGGAGTCTATGACAACAACCAGCCCTTCCGCCGGGCCGTGCCGGAGGCCGTGACGCTGGCGCAGCACTTCCGCGCGCACGACTACCGCGTCGTCGGCGGGGGGAAGATCTACCACGGGAGCTTCCCGGACCCCCCCTCCTGGCAGGCCTACTTCCCCTCGATGCGGCACACGCACCCGGCCGATCCCCTGCCGCCGGACCGCCCGCTGAACGGCATTCCGAATGCGGCGCACTTCGACTGGGGCCCGCTGGACGTGCCCGACGAGCAGATGGGCGATTGGCAGGTGGCCGACTGGGCCTGCAGTGAGCTGGCGCGGCCGCGGGGCCGGCCCTTCTTCCTGGGCTGCGGGTTCTTCCGGCCGCACCTCCCCTGGTACGTGCCGCGCAAGTACTTCGACCGCTTCCCGGTCGACTCGCTGACGCTGCCGAATGTGAAGGAGGATGACCTGGCGGATGTCCCGCCGATCGGCGTGCAGTTCGCGAACCCGGAGGGCGATCACCGGCGAGTCCTCGAGAGCGGCAGCTGGCGGCGAGCCGTTCAGGGGTACCTCGCCTGCATCGCCTTCGTCGATGAATGCGTGGGCCGCGTGATCGACGCCCTCGACCGTAGCCCGCACCGAGACGACACGGTCGTGGTCCTCTGGTCGGACCACGGGTGGCACCTGGGCGAGAAGCTGCATTGGCGCAAGTTCGCCTTGTGGGAAGAAGCGACGCGGAACGTGTTCCTCGTGGTCGCCCCCGGGACTACGTCGCCGGAGGGACGGTGCGCGCGGCCGGTGAGCTTGATGGATCTGTACCCGACGCTGACCGACCTGTGCGGGCTGACGCCGCGGGAGGGGTTGGAGGGGCAGACGCTCATGCCGCTTCTCCTCGACCCGACCGCGCCCCGGGCGGAGCCGGCGGTCACCACGTACCTGCCGAACAACCACTCGGTCCGCTCCGAGCAGTGGCGGTACATCCGGTACAGCGACGGCAGCGAGGAGCTCTATGACCATGCGACCGATGAGCTGGAGTGGACGAACCTGGCCAAGGACCCGCGGTATGAGGCCGTGAAGGCGGACCATGCCCGGTGGCTGCCGAAGGTAAACGCCGATCCCTCCCCCCGGGCCAAAGGGGGAGACTGACCATGCTGCCGCTGTTGCTCACGCTGGCGAACCCTGGCTGCGCCCAACCCGGAGAACCCGCCATGTCGCCCTGGGTCGAGGACGTGCTGAACGCCCCATACGCTCAGGCGGACACACCAACCGAGCCTGTGCTGCAGCTGCTCTTTCAGCAGTTCGAACAGCTCGAACGGAACGAGTCGATCATCCACACGCCGCTGCGGATCGGGGACCGCGGCTTCGAGCGGGGCCTGGGGACCCATGCGAGAAGCCACATCCGCGTGTACTCGCCCGAGCCACTGGCGCGCTTCACCGCGTGGGTCGGCGTTGACCACAACGAGCGGACTCAGGGCGGCGCGGGATCGGTGGTGTTCCGCGTCGCCGAGGGGGAGACGGACGTCTACCGCTCGCGGGTGATGCGCGGCGGCGAGGCGCCGGAGGAAGTGCAGGCGGACCTCGGCGGCACCCACGTGGTGAACCTCTACGTGGACGATGCCGACGGCAACCCGGCATGCGATCACGCCGACTGGGCCGAGGCGGTCGTGGAGACGCGCGAGGGACGAGCCCTGCGGCTGGAGGAGCTCCCGGAGGGCATCGTTCCGACCCCGCGCTCGCGGTATCCGTTCTCGTTCACCTATGGCCAGCGATCGAGCGATGAGCTGCTGCCGGCGTGGAGCCCCGAGCAGACGACCGAGCGCCTGGACGAGGCCCGCACGCGCCGCGTCACTCGCTGGGCGGACCCGAACAGCGGCCTGCGGGTGACGTGGGAGAGCGTCGCGTACGCGGATTTCCCGGCGGTCGAGTGGCTGCTCCACTTCGAGAACGCGGGCGACGCGGACACCGAGATCATCGGCGATGTCCAGGCTCTGGACGTCGCGTTCACTTCGCCCCTCTCGGGGTCGGCGGCGTACCGCGTCCACGCGACGCGAGGCGGGACGCCCGATCCGCAGCAGTTCGAGCCGCGGGTGCACGCGGTGTCCGGCACCGAGGCCGTTGTGCTGGGGTCCGGCAACGGGCGATCATCCACGGACAACCTGCCCTTCTTCAAAGTCGAGGGCGGCGACGCCTCGCTGGTGGTGGCGGTGGGCTGGTCGGGCTGCTGGAAGGCCACCCTCACCTGTCCCGATCATCAGTCCCTGAACCTCCGCGCGGGGATGGAGCGGACGCACTTCCGCCTGCACCCCGGGGAGCGCGTGCGCTCGCCGCGCGTTCTCCTGCTGCACTGGCCGGGTGACACGCTGGAGGCCAACGCGCAGTTCCGGCAGCTCATCTACCGACACTACTGCGCGACGCGCGACGGCGAGAGGCCGCTGCCGCTCCCCTTCTGCAACACGTGCTTCACGCGCGGGGGCGGTTGGCTGAACGAGTGCGATGCGGAGAATCAGATCTCCCTGATCCGCGCATATGCGCCCCTCGGGCTGAAGGCGCTGCTCACCGATGCCGGGTGGTTCGAGGGCGGTTGGCCGAACGGGGCCGGGAACTGGAACCCGCGTGCAGACGCTTACCCTCGGGGCATGGGGCCGGTGGCGCAGGCGGCGCTCGATGAAGGGATGGTCTACGGGCTGTGGTTCGAGCCGGAGCGCGTGGTCGCGGGGACGGCGGCGCACCGCGAGCACCCAGATTGGTGCCTCGCAGCGCATGACGGGCCGAACGGGACGTACCTGCTGAACTTCGGGCTGCCGGAGGTGCAGGCGTACTTCTTCGAGATCGTGCGCGGCTTCATGCAGCTGCCGGGCTTTCGTGTGTACCGGCAGGACTTCAACATGGACCCGCTGCCTTACTGGCGGTACAATGATGCCCCCGACCGACAGGGCATCACGGAGATGCACTACATCGAGGGGCTGTACGTGTACTGGGATCGGATTCGGGCGACCTGGCCGGACGCTTTCGTGGAGGAGTGCGCCAGCGGCGGACATCGCATCGACCTGGAGACCGTGCGCCGAATGCACGCCCACCAGAAGACGGACTACTGGTTCGACAACGATGTGGATCATGCGGCGCTGTGGTCGACGAGCCAGTACCTGCCGAACAACACGATCGTCGCGCACCTGATCCGGCTGGACGACTACTCCTTCGATTCGACGATGGCGTCGTCGCTGTGCCTGGGATGGATCGCCGACGCGCCCGACTTCGACGCCGCGAGGGGCAAGGCGCTGCTGGACCGGTACAACGAGCTGCAGCACCTGCTGGTCGGAGCGTGGTATCCGCTGCTGCCCTACACGCGGGATCCGGAGAAATGGACCGGGATGCAGTTCCACCGGGCCGACCTGAACGAGGGGCTGCTGCTGGCCTTCCGCCACGCGCAAAGCCCCTACCGTACGGTGGACGTGCAACTGCGTGGGCTCCAGGCCGGCGCGCGCTACGAGCTGACCACCGTTGCCACCGGGGCGACGCAGACCGCCTCCGGCGCAGAGCTGCTGGCCGGTTGGGAGCTGGCGATCCCGGAACGGCCCGGCTCGACGCTGATCACCTACCGCCGCGGGGACTGAGTCCGAGGGAACCTCAGACCTTGCTCATCACCAACATCCCCAAACTCCCTCTTCCCCCCGACGACTTCGCCTGGCTGCAGGACGAGGTCCGGCGGCTGCTGGAGGCGTGCCGCGTGACGGCGCACGACGGCACGCCGCTCTACACGCCCGATGCCGGGGGTCACTACGGCGCGCTGTGGACGCGGGACTTCTGCTACATGGTAGAGGGCGCGGCGCGGCTGATCCCGCCGGAGGACATCGCGCGGGGGATCGACTATCTCCTGCGCGCTCAGCGGGAGGACGGTGCCATCCCGGACCGCGTGACGGCGGACGGGACGCCCATCCACCAGGCTGGGCCGCCCGAGGCGCCGCTGGGCGACAAGCCCCCGACGGACAACCCGCAGTTCCTCGTGAAGCTGGTGGCGGAGCACTTCGCGCTGACCACCGACTTTGCCTTCGCGGAAGCACGGATGCCGGCCCTCTGGCGCGGGCTCGAGTCCCTGCCGCGATCGGCCGACGGGGCGGTCTACATCGACGCGGCCTCTCCGCACTCGGGCTACGGATTCACGGACACCGTCGCGAAGACCGGGGCGGAGTGGTTCTCGACGCTGCTGTTGTGGGAGGCGTGGCAGCTGATGGGCCGCATGGCCCGGCGGCTCGAAGACCACGAGCTGGCGCATGACGCCTACGAGCAGTCGGAGCGCGTGCATCGGACCTTCCCTCAGTTCTGGGACGCCGAGTTCGGCATGATGTGGGCGGCGATGTACGGCTGCAAGCAGTACGATGTCTGGGGGAGCGCGTACGCAGTCCGGATCGGTGCGACGGGCAGCAGCCAACGGCACGCCATTGCGCAGTTCATCGCCGACCTCTACGAGGGCACCGTACTGCGCGGGCACGTGCGGCACCTGCCGGCGGGTCAGTACTGGGAGCGGCTGCTGACGCCGGTGCCTCATGACACCTACCAGAACGGCGGCTACTGGGCGGTCCCGACGGGCTGGGTGGCGCGTTGTCTGCTCTCAACGGGGCACGAGGACCTGGCGGGCGCCCTCGTCCGCGACCTCGTGGCCGAGTTCCGGCGCGAGGGCGTGCACGAGTGGATCGGGAAGAACGAGAGCGCCGTGCCGGGGTATGTGGCGAGCGCGGCCTTGCTGCTGGATGCCGTGAAGCCGGAGAAGCCGGGCCATGCGTGAGGGCGGGCCGATGGCAACCGCTGAAGCCTATGTCACGCTCGACGGCTCGACGGTGATCGAGCGGGCGCGGCCCGAGCGCGGCGGCTCGCGGAACGTCAGCTTCGCGGAGGCGGTCATAGAGCCGGGGCAAGCCACAAGAGCGCACTCCCACAGGCTCTCAGATGAGGTATACTACATCCTGAGCGGGAAGGGGGTCGTGACGCTCGGAGCGAACACATACCCCGTGGAGCCGGGTGGATGCGTGTTCCTGCCCGCGGGGATCGTACACTCCGCCCGCTGCGACGGACCTGAGGCCTTGCGGCTCCTGTGCATCTGCGTGCCGCCCTACACTCACGAACAGACGGCTCTTGCTGACTGATGGAATACCTCTCCGATCCTGACCTCGAAGCCCGCATCCACCGGATTGAGGGCCTGACGGGCAAGCCCGTGCACCTGCGACCGGTACGGCCGCCGTGCCACTGCTTCCGGGGGCGGGTGACCGAGCGCCGACACGGCTTCCTCATCGAGTACCGCGACGAAGGGCCCGGCGACTGTCGAGACCTCGGCCTCCTGCGCGAGCTGCTGGACTGCATCGAGGAGCGGCGGGGGCAGAGCGTCACCCTGTACGACGGTGACGTTCAGTACGTGGAGGTCGCCACCCCGCGCGCCGTCCGGCGCACACGCCCGCCCGGATGGACCGAGGACCCATGACCCGCTCGCTGACCCTCACGCTCATCATCTTCGCGGCGGTGCTGGCGGGGGCGATGGTGTACGTCCTGGTCAGTCCCGGCGCCTCGGGCAACGCGCCGATGGCCCGCGTCGACGGCGCCTCGATCAGCCGCGCGCAGTTCGAGGCCGCGTTGCTCGCGGCTCACGGAGGCGAGGCGTTGAGGGACCTCGTCGATCGGCGCGTCGTCGAGGAGCTGGCCAAGAAGAAGGGCTTGAAGGCCGACCCGGACCGCATCGAGTCGCTGATGAGCCAGGAGGAGATGCGGGTCGGCGGTCCCGACCGGCTCGATGAACGCCTCGCGGAGGAGGGTCGGTCACGCGACGATCTCCGGCGGGAGCTGGCGGGCCGGGCGCTCGCCGATGCGCTGTTGGAGTCCGAAGTGCAGGTCAGCGAGGCGGAGATCAAGGCGTACTACGAGGCCCATCGCGACGAGTTCCGGCGCGGGGAGATGGTCAAGGCGCGGCTCATGCTCCTCGACACGCGCGCGAACGCGCAGGCGTTGGTGGATGTCCTCGATGAGCCCGGCGCCGACTTCGCCGGCCTCGCCCGAGAGCTGAGCCTCGATCCGGCCACCAAGGACCAGGGCGGCGACATGGGCTGGATCGAACGCGGCGACTATGCCAAGGAGCTGACCGACGCCGCCTTCAGGCTGGAGCCCGGCCGGCGCACCGGGATCGTCGAGTACCCCGACGGCTTCGCGATCATCCTGGTCGAGGCCCGCAAGCCCGGCGGCCGGCAGTCCCTCGACGAGGTCCGCAGCACGATCGAGAGCCTCCTCCACAACCAGAAGCTCACCTCCATGCGCTACACCTGGCCCGCCGCGCAGCGGAAGCAGGCCACCGTCGCCATCCCCGACCCCTCCCTCCGTCGCGCCTACGACGCCGTTAGGGCCAACTGACACCGCCTCCGAGGGGTCGTCCGCTGCCTCGTCCGGCTCCCCTGCCTTGAAGGCCTCCCTCCCTTGGCTGCCGAAGCCAGCTCTTGTCGGCTGAGCGTTCCTCGCTGAAGGGAGGCGGAGGGCATGTTGCTCGTCGGCGCCCTGTTGATGGTCGGGCCGGCGCAGGCCGGGCTGGCGGAGCGGATGGAGTGGACGGTGGTCGATGTAGGCGGGCAGACCTCCACCACGGTACCCGATGAGGCGCGGAAGTTGGCGGAGGGCGGATCGCTCGACGCAGAGCCCGCGGGGCTCGCCCTGCATCTGCGCGTGGTGTACGTGCCCGACGGCCGGGCGACACGGCTGAAGGTGCATGTCGCGGACGAGTCCGGTCGTGACCGGGGTCTCGTCGTACGGCTGAGCCTCGCCCTCCCGCGCGGCGAGTGGCAGTGGGCTGAGAACCTCGACCAACTCACGCCGTTGGGGGACGAGCCGCTGTCGAACACCGCCGCCCTGCGGGAGCTGCCCAATCTGCCCGAGTTCACCGAGGGCGACCGTCCGGACTACGGGCGGTACTCGGCGTACCCCTTGGGGGTCGTGGAGGCGAACGGCGTCTGGATGGCCCTCGCGCGGCCGCTGGACCAACTCGCCCTGGTGCGCTTCATCGGGGAGCGCGGGCGCCTCACCGCGGAGGTCGACTTCGCGCTCAGCGAGTTCACCTCCCCGCCCAGGGAGGCCGCGTTCGAGCTGACGTACCTCACCGGCAACGCCCCGCCCAGCCGCGGGATGCGGGCGGCGCTGGCAGCCGGCGACATCGTCGCGCCACCGGCGGAGGGCGCCCCGCGGCGGGGAGGCTGGATGCCGTTCGCGGACCTGGGCGGCATCCCGAACGTCGACGAGTTCGGCTTCGGCTACCAGGAGGGCGGGTCGAACGCGCGGTTCGATGATGGGCTCGGCGTGGCGAGCTTCGTGTACTTCCACTGCGCTGGGGAGTTCGCCAACGTGGACGGCTACCGGCGCGGGACGGAGCCCCTGCCGCCCTACGAGACCGTGATGGCCGCCCTGAACCGCGCCGCGCAGGCAAGCTCCGGCATCGAGGGAGTGTGGGACATCTGCGGGATACAAGGGCCTGACGGTAAGGTCGCCTACCGCCCCGAGCGTACTTACGGAGACGTGTTCTGCCAGGCGTGCGTCGACCCCGAGCTGCCGTACGGCAAGGCGATGGCCGACCGCCTCATCGCGCGCGTCACGCAGACGCCTTACCCCGAGGGCATCGACGGCTGCTACTACGACGGCATCGCGGCGGGCCTGGACTACGCGCCCGAGCACCTCCGCGTCGCCGACCACCTGCTGCTGTGGGACGGCGCGCTCAATCGGCCGGTGAACTACAACCTCTGGAGCTCGATCGAGTGGGCGCAGCACATCCACGAGGCCCTCGCCGGAACCGGTAAGCTGACGATGCTCAACGACAGCAGCCTCGTCGCCTTCACCTTCGCCGGCCCGTACATCGACGTGCCCGGCGGAGAGATGAGCCTTTACCTGCAGCGCGACGAGTGCCGACTGATCCGCGCGCTCCTGGGCAGCAAGCCCTTCTGCACCCTCGTGAAGGCGGACTTCTCCCAGGTCTCCCCGGCGCAGATCGAGACCTACATGCGGCGCTGCGCGGCCTACGGCATTCTCTTCGGCTTCTTCGACATCAGCCCCTCGGGCGATCACCCCGGTTCGAGCTACTGGGAGCATCCCGAGTGGTACGACCGTGACCGCGCCCTGTTCCGGCGGTACATGCCTCTCGCCGCCGAACTCATCACCGCGGGCTGGCGGCCGGACCCGGGGGCACGAATCTCGGGAGAGGCGGCCTTCGTCGAGCGCTTCGGAGAGAACGGGCTCGCCTACGTGACCGTGTCGACCGATCCCACGGCTGACGTTGCGCGGTCACGACGCGTGAAGTTGAGGCTCGATCCCCCAAACACCGAGGGGGCGCGGGTGGCGGTTGAGTTGCTGACAGGCCGCGTCGAGGCGGCGGGTGAGTTGGGCCTCGAGATGACGGGCGAGGACCTGCAGGTCTGGGCCATCGGCAGTGAGGAGGCGCAGCGCGAGGCGTGCCTGCGTCGCGCGCGGGCGGTGCTCGACCGCCGCGAGCAGTACCTCGTTGCGATGCGCGCCACCGGCGACTCCCTCGCCCCTTGGGTCGCCTATGGGGAGGAGGGCGGGAGGCTTGTGTCTCCCGGGCACGAGAGCGACTTCGCGTTGCTTGCCGAGAAGGACCAACCGGGCCTCTCGGCCGGAGCGAACCTCACGACCTACGTGGAGCACGAGGAGCCGCGCAAGCTGGTGGCATCGGCCTGGAGCCGGGCCGAGAACGTGGCCGGCGAGCGCGATCAGGGCTACTCGCTCTACGTGGACTGCTACTACGCGGACGGGACAGCGCTATACGGGCAGACGGTGGACTTCGCGACGGGGACGCACGACTGGCAGTTCGGCGAGCGCGTGATCGAGCCCGCCAAACCCATTCGCAACATCAACGTGTACCTCCTGTTCCGCGGCGCGCACACGGGACGCGTCTGGTTCGACGACGTGCGTGTCGCCTTGGCCGACGACCCCGAGACCAACCTCCTCACGCGCGGCGGGTTCGAGCCGACCCGCGCCGGCGCGCCGCTCGCCGGCGACAGTCGGGCAGCCCGCACGCTGAACGCGTCCTTTGCGCGGCTGTGGGAGCTGTGCGACGGGCGCAACCCGAACTGGGGCGTCATCGACCACGTCCTCGCCGACCTCGAGGCCCGGATCGCGGCGACGGACTGGGGCCCTGACACCGAGCGCTCCCGCCGCGACCTGGAGGACCTCCGCTGGCACCTGAACCTGGCCCGCGCGGTGAGTCGACCTCAGCCGGCGCAGCGGCCCTCGCGGCAGACCGAACTGGTAGCCCTCGACCTGCCACGTGTGACGACGGGCCCGGTGCAGTACGAGGCGAACACGGGACACATGCCCCCTGGCACGCTCATCGTCGTCGACAGCAACTTCGAGGGGTACAGCGCTCAGCCTCTCACCGATGGCCGGGTCAACCCGCAGCAAGCGCACTGGACGCAGGTCGCGTGGGCCTCGGAGGAGAGCGGCCGGGCGCACTGGATCGAACTGCGCTTCCCGCAGCCGACGCCGGTTCGCGAGGTGCGCCTGTGGGGTGCGGCGGACTCCGGGACGCTGCACGTTCCGCAGCAGATCGAAGCCCAGGTCTCGGACGGCGGCACATGGACCGCGATCCCCAACCAGCGGATCGAACGGGGAGAGTCGGGCCTCCTGACCCTCCACCTTCCCGGCACGCGTCTCGGCCGACTGCGGCTGGCCCAGCCGCCCCACGGCGGCTCCCCCCAGCGCCCGGACCTCATGTGGATCACCGAGGTGGAGTGCCACGGCGACTGACGCCGGGAGTAAGCGCGAGTTGGCTCAGTCGTGCGTTGCAGCGCCGGCCATCCTGCGGAGAGGGGACAGTCCATGCGCCGCAGCAGGCCTCCGCGCCGTGCCCGGCGAATGCTCGAACCGACGGGCCTCCTCGACCCGCCAGACTGACGTCGAAGGGAGTCCTCCATCGATGACGCGCCACGGAACGCCGACGGTACCTCTCGTTCGCTGGGGCCTGCTAGGCCTCGCTCTCGGCTTGCTTGCCCTCACCGGCTGTCCGAAGATCCCGGCCGGCAAGGGCGGTACGACGCCCGCCAAGCAGGGCGAACTCTCCGACAAAGTGGTGGAGAGGATCAAGGACGCGGTGGTCCTGATCGAGGTCAAGGGGGAGTCCATCGCCGGGGAGCAAGGCGCGACCGGGAGCGGTTTCTTCATCTCCGAGGAGGGGGAGCTGATCACGAACGCCCACGTAGTCTCCCGGGTCTTCAAGCTGGAGGACGGCAGCCCCCTGGTGGCCGACAAGGTGGCTGTGACGGTCGTCTTGCACCCCGGCACCGACCAGGAAGAGAGCTTTCCGGCCGAAATCCTGCGCCAGCACCCGGAGCAGGACCTCGCCGTGCTGAAGGTGGACACGACGCCCCCCGCGACGCTCCAGTTTGCGGACTCGGACCAGGCGACGGAGACCTCGAAGTGCGTGGCCTGCGGTCACCCGCACGGCCTGCGGGAGATTTCGCTGCGCAGCGGCACCGTGACGGCGCACCGGACCCTCTGGGAACGCTCCTTTGTCGAGCACGACGCGCTGACCGAGGGCGGCAACAGCGGGGGGCCGCTGGTGAACATGCAGGGGCAGGTCATCGGCGTCGACAGCAACGCGATCGGCGACGAGCGGTCGCGGCTGACGATGCTCGCCATCCCCTCCAACGTCGTGAAGGACTGGCTTGCGACCGATGCGAGCACGGACCCCGAGCCGATCCTCCCGGGCGACCCGGACGACCCGCTTAAGGTACTGCTGACCGACGCCGGCCTGAAGTTCGCCGAACCGACCCCCGGGCTGTACTCCCTCGAGTACGAAAACGGTGAGACGATGATCCTCCACCGGTTCGACGACTTCTACCGGGTCTGGTCGCCGGTGGACGGCTTGCCCGAGGGCAGCCTCGAACAGGTCTCGGAGTGGGCGCTGAAAGCCCTGCGCTTCATCTACGACGACCCGATCGGCCACCTGTCCTTCGTGGAAAACGAGAGTGGGAAGGGGCAGTTCAGCTGGGAGGCGATAGCCCCCGTCTCCGTGATGACCGCGACGCATCTCAAGGAGCTGGCGGATGTAGGCGCCAGCCAAGTCGAGCGCTGGAACAAGTACGTGGCGGACGGGCAGGCCCCGGAGGATGCGCCGGGCCTGTACCCCGGCGGCGACAAGGCGGCGCAGCTCAAGCAGCTGCGCAACATCATCGACCGCGCCGGTCTGCCCTACGAGGAGAAATACGAGAACACGTACAGCTTCGAGACGGAGAACGGTCTGCGGATGCACGCGACCATCTTCCGGGGCACGGCGTACACCTACTGCCACGTCGGGGGAATGCCATCGTACGACGCGGGCCCCCAGGAGCGGCTGGATGTGGCGGTGGACCTGCTGAAGCGCAACAACGACGACCCGATCGGCCGCCTCGCCCTCGACAAGGACGACGATGTGATCTGGGAGTGTCAGGTACCGGTGGACTTCCTGACCCCCGACTACTATCGCCTCATCCTCTCCGACTGCATCGGCATCGTGGCCAAGTACAAGGAGACCTACGGGGATGTACCCTTGCGCGGGGGCCAGAGCAACAACGCCGCCGGCGAGGACTCGTAGGACTTTACCCGAAGCTCGCCCGAATCACGCGGGGCGCACCTCTTCGGCGCGCCCCGCGTTGGCGTCAGCTCTCCGGTCGGCCGTCTAAGTCTTCGGCCGCACGATCAGCCAGATGATCAGCGCGAGGATCGGCAGGAAGAAGCCAAAGATGGCCCAACCCACCGCCGACCCTCCGCGCGCCGTCGCGTCCTTGTACAGGAAGATCGCCACCCCGATCTGGATCGCGAGGCTCACGAGCATTACCACGACCCACACGATGATGCCGATCCCCATCGCCGCCGCTGCCTCGGGCGGGATCTCACTCGTTGTGTCCTGAGCCAGACCGATCGAGGCCAGGGCCAGCACCGACATCGCGATCAACGCAATAACCCTTGTGTGGTGTATCATGTCCGGTTCCCCCTTCAGCGTGGTCCGTCACGCAACGGGCTCGGCATGTCGCCTATCATGCCTCAAACAGCCCCCAAAGGCAAGGGGGTTCCGGCGCGACCCATATGTGAGTGCCGCACAGCCACTAGCATGTTTAGCAATTCGACTCATGGGTATTGACAGTATTAGACTCAGCCTATATATTGGCGCTGGAAACAGAGCGGCCCGACCTGCTCGCCCGGAGCATGGGCAGGTCGTCCTAACAGACCAGAAGGCGGTGAATCTCGGTGGCGAAGGCAATCGGCATTGACTTGGGCACCACGAACTCGGTCGTCGCGGTCGTGCAGGCGGGCGATCCGACGGTCATCACGAACGCGGAGGGCAGTCGGCTGACGCCCTCGGTGGTCGGTTTCAGCAAGTCCGGCGAGCGGCTAGTGGGTCAGCCGGCGAAGCGCCAGGCGGTCCTCAACCCCGAGCGCACCATCGCCAGCATCAAACGGAAGATGGGCGGTCGGGAGAAGACGACGATCGACGGGAAGGAGTACACGCCCGAGCAGATCTCCGCGATGGTCCTGGAGAAGCTGAAGCGCGAGGCGGAGAGCTACCTGGGGGAGCCCGTGAAGCAGGCGGTCATCACCGTGCCCGCCTACTTCAACGACACGCAGCGGACCGCCACGAAGCAGGCCGGGGAGATCGCCGGCCTCGAAGTGCTCCGCATCATCAACGAGCCCACGGCGGCGGCGCTGGCCTACGGGCATCAGGTGGAGAAGAAAGAAGCCACGATCCTGGTCTACGACCTGGGCGGCGGGACCTTCGACGTATCAATCCTCGACGTCGAGGTCGACAAGGCCAGCGAGGAGCGCGACTTCTATGAGGTCAAGGCGACCTCCGGGGACACGCAGCTGGGCGGCGACGACTTCGACGAGCGCCTGCTGGATCACATCGCCGAGGAGTTCCGGCGGGAGCAGGGCATCGACCTGCGGAAGGACCGCCAGGCGCTGCAGCGGCTCCGCGAGGCGGCCGAGAAGGCCAAGTGCGAGCTCTCGACCACGGTCCAGACCCAGGTCAGCCTGCCCTTCATCACGTCCGTCGAGGGCGAGGGCCCGAAGCACCTGGAGCTGACCATTACGCGGGCGAAGTTCGAGGAGCTGATCCACGATCTCATCGAGAAGACGACGGTCGCGATCGATCAGGCCCTCAAGGACGCGAAGCTGACCAAGGACGACATCGACGAGGTGATCCTGGTCGGCGGCTCGACGCGCATCCCGGCGGTGCAGGAGCTGGTGCGCAATCGCCTGGGCAAGGAGCCGAAGCGCGGGATCAACCCGGACGAGGTCGTGGCCGTCGGGGCCGCGATCCAGGCGAACATCCTCTCCGAGGGCACCGGCGCGCAGATGGTGCTGGTGGACGTGACGCCCCTGACCCTGGGGGTCGAGACCAAGGGCGACGTGTTCGACGCCCTGATCGAGCGGAACACCGCGATCCCGACCAAGGTCTCGCGGGTCTACACCACGGCCGCCGACTTCCAGCCGACGGTGGAGATCCATGTGCTGCAGGGCGAGCGCGCCCATGCCAGCCAGAACAAGTCGCTTGGACGCTTCCACCTGGACGGGATTCCACCCGCGCCCGCAGGGATGCCGCAGGTCGAGGTCACCTTCGACATCGACGCCAACGGCATCCTGAACGTCGCCGCGCAGGACAAGGGCACTGGGAAGCGGCAGAACATCACCATCACCGGCTCCGGGCAGCTCAGCGGCGATGACGTGAAGCGGATGGTCACCGAGGCCGAGTCGAATCGGGCGGACGATGAGCGCTTCCGCGAGCTGGCGCAGGCGCGGAATGAGGCCGACCGCATGGCCTCGCAGCTCGAGCGCACCCTCGGCGAACTGGGCGACAAGGTCCCGGAGAGCGAGAAGGCTGAGATCACCGCGAAGATCGAGGCCCTGCGCGAGGCGGCGAAGGGCGAGGACGCAGCCGCCATCCGGACGGCTCTGCAGCAGGCGCAGGAGGCGTTCTCGGCGGTCTCGTCCCGGATCTACCAGGCCGCCCAGGAAGGCCCGGCTGCCGGAGGCGGGGACGGTCAGGAGCCGCCGGCGGGCGGTGCTCGCGCGGCCGACGACGAGGTCATCGAAGCCGAGTTCACGGCCGAGGACGACAAGTAGGCAGCCCGGGGGCTGCCCGGGCGGCTGCCGCGAGCGCCGGCACTCCCGGCAACGGCAGTGTAGCTGTTCCGGCGCCCATCGGCGCTTCGAGCCCGTACCGACAGCTACTCACGAGGGACCTTCCGATGCTCCCGGCGGATGAGCTGACAATCGCGGTCACGGGAGACGTTGCCTCCGGCTTGGCGGACTGGCTTCCGCCGGTCGATATCCTCGAGACGCCGACCGCCTTCGAGATCGCGCTGGAGCTGTGCGGCGTGGTGCGAGAGGACGTACAGGTCGGCTTCCGGGAGGGGCGGCTGACGGTCTGGGGCACGCGTCGGCCGGACACGGCGGGGGAGGCGCTCCACTACCGGGAGCGCCGGACAGGCCGGTTCGTGCGGGCCTTCAGCTTTCGCACGCCGGTGGACGGCGGCCGGATCGCGGCCCGTCTGCGGCAGGGGGTGCTGGCCCTCACGGTGCCCAAGAGGCAACCGCGGCGGATTCCGCTGGCGTCGGGCGGCTGAGGGAGGAGCGGGATGCGGCTCATCTGGAGTCCGACGCGGGACCTGCTGCAGCTCCACGCCCGGCTCGGGCGGGCGCTGGGCGACCCGACGGTCCGCCGGTGGACCCGCGCGCCTCGCCGGGAAGCGACGATGCCGCCGCTGGATGTGAGCGAGACGCCGGAGGGTTTCCTGATCCGCGTCGATCTGCCAGGCATGTCGCGGGACGACATCGAGGTGACCCTGACGGAGGGGCAGTTGCAGATCGCCGGGGAGTCGCCGGCCCCGAGCGGCGGCGAACCCCGGCGGCTCGAACGGCTCCATGGCCCGTTCCGCCGGGTGGTGCCTCTCCCCCGCCACACGGACGGCGAGGCGATCACGGCTGTCCTCGAACGCGGCGTCCTGACACTGAACGTGCCCAAGCGGCGCGTGTAGGGTTCCGCGCGCCGGACTGCAGGGTGGAGCCCTACAACCCAACTCGACCGAAGGTCGATCATGGACCAGGCCAAGGACTTCTACGACGTGCTGGGGGTTCCGCGGAGCGCCTCCGAGAAGGACCTTCGGAAGGCGTACAAGCGCCTGGCCAGCAAGTACCATCCCGACGTGAATCCAGGGGACAAGGCGGCGGAGCAGCGGTTCAAGGAGATCACCGAGGCCCACAACGTCTTGACCGACGCGGAAAAGCGGCGCAAGTACGACCAGTTCGGCCGGGCCTACCAGCACGCGCAGCAGTCGGGGCAGTGGAACGCGGGCGACTTCGACGACTTCCTGCGTCACTTCGGGGGGACCGGGGGCACGGGTTTCACGGTTGGGGGGAGCTTCGGGGACATCTTCGGCGACCTCTTTGGGCGACGCGGCGGGCCGGGCGCGGGGCGCGTCGGACAGGATGTTCGGGGTCCGCGGCGGGGTGAGGACGTCGAGCACGAGATGGCGATCACCTTTGAGGAAGCCGTCGCGGGGGCGCAGAAGGCGATCAGCCTCACGCTCGCCGACCGGTGCAGCACCTGCGATGGCGTGGGCGGCACGACCCAGACCTGCTCGGCGTGTGGCGGGACCGGAATGGCGCGGCAGGGCGGCGGAGTCCTGCACCTCAACGCGGCCTGCCCGAAGTGCCAGGGGACAGGCCGCGAGGTGACCGGCCGCTGCAAGGACTGCGGCGGCTCGGGCCAGGTGCACCGCAGTCGGCGCATCAACGTGAAGATCCCCGCCGGCGTGGAGCCGGGCAAGCGCATCGTGCTGCGGGGCGAGGGCGCGGGCGGGGTGAACGGGGGCTCCCGAGGCGACCTGGTCCTCGTCGCGAAGGTCGGGGAGCACCCTTACTTCCAGCGGCAGGGCCAGGACATCCACACCGAGGTGCCGGTGAAGTTCACCGAGGCCGCTTTGGGGGCCGAGATCGAGGTGCCCTCGCTGCGCGGCTCGGCGAAGCTGAAGATCCCCCCCGGCACCCGCAACGGGCAGACGCTCCGCCTGAAGGGGATGGGCGTCGACCGGATGGACGGCAGCGGTCGGGGGGATCAGCTGGTGAAGGTGCGCCTGGTCACCCCCACCCGGCTGACGACGAGGCAGAAGGAACTCCTGGAGCAGGTGGCGGCGGACTGGACGGAGGACCCGCGACAGGACCTGCCGGTGTAGGTGGCGGCGACGACGCCGGACGGTGCAGAAAGGACGAGCCATGCGACACGCCGAGAATGAACCGGTCTACATGATCAGCGTGGCGGCACGGATGCTCTCGTGCCACCCGCAGACGCTGCGGATGTACGAGCGCGAGGGCCTCGTATCGCCCTTCCGTTCGAGCCGGAATCTGCGGCTCTACTCGGACGCCGACATCGACCGGCTCCGTATGATCAAGCGGCTCACCCAGGACCTCGGGGTGAATCTGGCCGGGGTCGAGGTGATTCTGGAGCTGCTGGACAAGGTCGAGAGCCAGCAACAGGAGATCGACCGGCTGAAGCGTGAGCTCTCCGGCGACCGCAAGGCGCTCAACCCCGCGCCCTCCCGCGCCGCGGGGTACATCATCGAGGTCCGCAGCGACGCCGAACGCTGACCGGGACCGCCGTTGGCCGTTGAGGGGTGAGGCAGATGGACTTCGCCAAGTTCACCGCGAAGGGACGGGAGGCCGTCCTGGGAGCCCAACAGCTCCTGCAGCGGTATCACCACAACCAACTGGACGCGGAACACCTGCTGCTGGCCATGCTGGAGAGCGAGGGCGGCCTCGTGCCGCAAGTCCTCGAGGGGTTGCAGGTCGATCGGGCGGCCCTCCTGCGCGGGGTCGAGAAGGCCCTGGGCAGCCGACCGCAGGTCACCGGCCCCGGCGCGGGGACCGAGCAGATCTACATCACCCCCCAGGCGGGTCGCGTGTTCGACCTCGCGCTGGAGGAGGCCCGCCGCTTCGGGGACAGCTTCGCGGGATGCGAGCATGTCCTGCTGGGAATCCTGCGCGAGGGCACGAGCGAGGCGGCCCGCATCCTGAAGCAGCAGGGGGTCGAGGCTGAGGGCGTTCTGAACCAGCTGAAGGGTATCCGCGGCTCGCACAGCGTGACCGATGAGCACGCCGATGAGAAGTACCAGGCCCTGAAGCGTTTCTCCCGCGACCTCACCGAGCTGGCCGCCGAGGGGAAGCTGGACCCGGTCATCGGTCGCGAGCGGGAGATCCGTCGGACCATCCAGATTCTCAGCCGCCGGACCAAGAACAACCCGGCTCTCATTGGCGAGCCAGGGGTCGGCAAGACGGCAATCGTCGACGGTCTGGCGCAGGCGATCGTGGCGGGGAATGTACCCGAGCCGCTGCGGGACAAGCAGGTGGTGGCCCTCGACCTCGCGGGGATGGTGGCCGGATCGAAGTACCGGGGCGAGTTCGAGGAGAGGCTCAAGGGCGTGATGGACGAGCTGCGGGCCTCGCAGGGGAAGATCATCGCCTTCATCGACGAGCTGCACACGGTGGTGGGCGCCGGCGCGGCCGAGGGCGCGATGGATGCGGGGAACATGCTGAAGCCCGCCTTGGCCCGCGGCGAATGGCAGTGCATCGGCGCGACGACCCTCGACGAGTACCGGAAGCACATCGAGAAGGACCCGGCCCTCGAGCGGCGCTTTCAGCCGGTCTTCGTGGATGAGCCCACGGTCGAGGAGACGGTCGAGATCCTCAAGGGGTTGCGCTCGCGGTATGAGGACCATCACGAGGTGAAGATCTCCGATGAGGCCTTGGAGGCGGCGGCGGAGCTGGCGGACCGCTACATCACCGAGCGCCATCTGCCCGACAAGGCCATCGACCTCATCGACGAGGCCGGCAGCAAGCTGCGCATCGAGGCCTACGAGCTGCCTCAGCCTCCCGGGGTCATTCGGGAGGAGATCGAGCGACTGAGTGAGGAGGGGATGCGCGCGGCTTCGGAGGGCAACTACCCGCGCGCGGAGGAGCTCCGGCGGAAGACCGACGACCTGGCCAAGCAGCTCGGGGTCTCCGAGCAGAAGTGGGCGGAGCAGGGCGGGCAGGTCAACGACACCGTGACCGCCGAGGACATCGCCCAGATCGTCTCAGACTGGACGGGCATTCCCGTCACGCGGATGTTCGAGGAGGAGGCTGAGAAGCTCCTACACATGGAGGAGCGCCTGCACGAGCGCGTAAAGGGGCAGGACGAGGCGATCCGCGCGGTCAGTGAGTGCATCCGCCGGTCGCGGGCCGGGCTCTCGGACCCGCGCCGTCCCATCGGCAGCTTCATCTTCCTTGGGCCCACGGGCGTCGGGAAGACGGAGCTGGCGAAGACCCTGGCGGAGTTCCTCTTCAGCGATGAGGAGGCGATGGTCCGCATCGACATGAGCGAGTACATGGAGAAGCACTCCGTGTCGCGGCTCATCGGCGCGCCACCGGGCTATGTGGGCTATGAGGAGGGCGGGCAGCTTACGGAGGCGGTCCGGCGGCGGCCCTACCGCGTGATCCTGCTGGACGAGATTGAGAAGGCGCACCCGGATGTGTTCAACATCCTGCTACAGATCCTCGAGGACGGCCGACTGACGGACAACACGGGGCGGGTCGCTAGCTTCGCGAACTGCGTGCTGATCATGACGAGCAACCTGGGCAGCCACCTCATCGAGCCGGCCCCGACGGGTGCGACGCCGCTGGAGCGCGCCGAGCATTACGAACAGATGAGCGCGGCGGTCTTCGCCGAGCTGCAGCTCGCTTTCCGGCCCGAGCTGCTGAACCGGATCGACGAGGTCATCGTCTTCCACCCCCTGACCGAGCAGGAGATCGGGGAGATCGTCGACCTGATGTTGGCCCGGGTGCAAGCCGCCCTGGCCGGCCGCCACATCTCCCTGGAGGTAACGGAAGCAGCGCGACAGCTGCTCGCCGAACGGGGTTACAGCCCGGAGTTCGGGGCCCGCCCGCTGCGCCGGACCATCCAGCGACTGGTTGAGAACCCGGCCTCCAGCGCCATCCTCCGCGGCGAGTTCGCGGAGGGCGACACCATCGTCCTGGGCGCCGAGCACGGCGAGGTGAAGCTCAGCCTGTTGGTTGGTCGTGACGGCTGACCGGTACCCGAGACGGAGGCACGCACCATGCACCCCGCGGTGCAGCAACGGCTGAGCGAGCTGCCGGCCATCTGCCAAGCGCGACGTGTGCGGCGGCTGTGGCTGTTCGGGTCGGCAGCGTCCGGCGGGTTTGACCCGAGCGCGAGCGACCTTGACCTGGTGGTCGAGTTCGCGGCGATGCCCGTCGCGGAGTACGCCCGCAACTACTTCGCGCTCCACGCGGCGCTGGAGGGGCTCTTCGGGCGCCCTGTCGATCTCGTGGAGCGGCCCGCGATTCGCAACCCGTACTTCCGCCGAGCGGTCGAGGAGACCCAGGTGTCCTTGTATGAGGCCGCGTGACGCCGCAACATACCTGCATGACATCCTCCAGGCGTGTGATCTCCTGGCCGAGTTCACTCGCGGCCGCGATCTGACCGGCTACAAGGCGGACGCCATGTTGCGATCCGCGGTCGAACGTCAGTTCGCGACCATCGAGGAGGCGCTGAACCAGGTTCTGGCGCTCGACCCGCGGCTCGAGGAAGCGATCACGGATGCGGGGCAGATCGTGGCGTTCCGCAATCGCCTGATCCACGGGTACGCCTTCGTGTCCGACGAGATGGTCTGGAGCATCCTGGAGGGCCACTTGCCGCTGCTGAAGCGCGAGGTCGCGGCCCGGCTGCGGGCCTCTGCGGGCCCGGAGGGTTGACCGCGACCCATTTGGACGACCCCCTTGTCTTGGACGGGGGTTTCGGTTAGAGTATGGGTTAGCAGTCGAGACGTGAGAGTGCCAATCGGATAGAAGCATCCGAAGGCCCCGAGCCTGCTCGGGGCCTTCGAACGCCCGGTGCGACAGCGCAGAAGAAGGGAGGTTCACCCGATGGGCTTGAAGGTACTGGGAGATCGTGTGCTCGTGAAGGTTGATCCGGAAGAGGAGAGCCGCGGCGGCATTCTGCTGCCCGACTCCGCCAAGGAGAAGCCGCAACGCGGAACCGTCGTTGCAGTCGGCGAGGGGCGCCGGCTGGACTGTGGCGACGTAGTTGCGCCCGCGGTCGCCGTGGGCGACCGCGTGATCTTCTCCAAGTACGGCGGGACCGAGATTCGGGACGGCGACGAGGAGTACGTCGTCCTGAGCTGCTCGGACCTGTACGCCAAGAACGCTTAGGGGGAGCAGAGGCCAACGATGGCAGCGAAGAAGATCGCATACGACGAGAAAGCCCGCAACGCGCTGGAGCGCGGGGCGAGCACGGTGGCCGACGCCGTGAAGGTGACGCTGGGGCCGGCCGGCCGCAATGTGCTGATCGACAAGAAGTTCGGGGCGCCGACGATCACCAAGGACGGCGTGACGGTGGCCAAGGAGATCGAGCTCGAGGGCATCTTCGAGAACATGGGCGCGCAGCTCCTGAAGCAGGCCGCCTCGAAGACCAACGACGTGGCCGGCGACGGCACGACCACCGCGACGGTGCTGGCCCAGGCGCTTTTCCGCGGCGGCCTGCGGTCCGTGGCGTCGGGCGCCAACCCGATGCAGATCAAGCAGGGGATTGACGAGGCGGTCGAGGCGGCAGTGGCCCACATCCGGAAGATCGCGGTGGACGTGAAGACCGAGGAGGAGATGGCGGCCGTGGCCTCCATCGCGGGCAACAGCAAGGCCATCGGCAAGGTCGTGGCCGACGCGATGTCCGAGGTCGGGAAGGACGGCGTCATCACCGTCGAGGAGTCGAAGGGCACCGTCACGGAGCTGAAGCTCGTCGAGGGGATGCAGTTCGACAAGGGTTACCTCTCCCCGTACTTCGTGACCAACGCCGAGACGATGGAGTGCATCCTCGATGAGCCGCTGATCCTGCTGTACGAGAAGAAGGTCAGCTCGGTGGCCGACCTCGTGCCGATCCTCGAGGTCGCGCTGCGCGCAGGTCGTCCGCTCGTGATCATCGCCGAGGACATCGAGGGCGAGGCTCTGGCGACGATGGTGCTCAACCGCCTGCGCGGCGTGCTGTCGGCGGTGGCGGTGAAGGCCCCCGGCTTCGGCGACCGCCGGAAGGCGATGCTGGAGGACATGGCCGTCCTGACGGCGGGCACGTTCATCAGCGAGGACCTGGGGATCAAACTCGAGAACGTGACCCAGGAGCATCTGGGCTCGGCGCGACGGATCGTAGTGACGAAGGACAACACCACGATCGTCGAGGGCGCCGGCAGCCCGGAGGCCATCCGCGGCCGGATCGCCCAGCTTCGGGCGCAGATCGAGGAGACGGACTCGAACTACGATCGCGAGAAGTTGGAAGAGCGCCTGGCGAAGCTGGCGGGGGGCGTGGCGGTGATCGAGGTCGGCGCGCCGACCGAGGTCGAGCTGAAGGAGCGCAAGCATCGCTACGAGGACGCGCTCTCGGCGACGCGGGCGGCGGTCGAGGAGGGCATCGTGCCCGGCGGCGGCGCAGCCCTGCTGAGCGCGCGGAAGGCCGTGGCGAAGCTGAAGTCAACGGGCGATGTGCAGCTCGGGATCGACCTGGTCTACGGCGCGCTGACCGCACCGATGGTGCAGATCATCGACAACGCCGGACGCAAGGGCGAGGTCGTCACCGGCCAGATCGAGGCGGACAAGAAGGACAAGTTCGCTTACGACGTGCTGAGCGGGGAAGTCGTCGACATGATCGCGGCGGGGATCATCGATCCGGCTAAGGTCGTGCGGTCGGGCCTGGAGAACGCGGCGAGCATCGCCAGCATGCTCCTGACCACCGAGGCGGCCGTGGCCGAGATCCCGCAGCCTCCGCCTCCGATGCCGCCGGGCGGCGGCGGACACGGCGGGATGGGCGGCATGCCCCCGATGTAGGCCGTTGGCGCGTACCGGGGATTCGGGGACACGATCCCAATTCGATGCGGCTGAATTGGGTCATGTCCCCGGATCCTTGGGCCCTGAGACCCCATGATACCCATCCGCGACAGCATCCCTTCCCGCACCACGCCGTACGTCTCCTACACCATCCTCGGTCTGTGCGTCCTCGTGCACATCGCCCAGCAGTGGACGCGCCTCGGCGATGGCTCGTTTCTGCTGCAGTGGGCGTTCGTACCCAGCTACCTCATCAGTCTGGCGGCGTGGCTGCAGGTCGGGCCGGTGCACGTGTTCGGCTCGCTGATCACCTCGCAGTTCCTCCACGGGGACTTGCTGCATCTCGCATCGAACATGTTGTTCCTGTGGGTCTTCGGTGACAACGTTGAGGATCGGCTGGGGCACGCGCGGTTCGCGGTGTTCTACCTCCTCTGCGGCATCGCGGCGGCAGTGGCGCAGAGCCTCCTGTCGTGGTTTCCCGAGATCCCGATGCTCGGCGCCAGCGGGGCGATCGCGGGGGTGCTGGGGGCGTACTTCGTCCTGTTCCGCACGGCGTGGGTGCGGTCGGTCATTCTGTTCTTCATCATCCCGTTCTTCATCGAGATCCCCGCGCTCATCTTCATCGGCCTGTGGTTCATCCTCCAGACGGTCAATGCGCTCTACACCCTCGGCCCCGTGCCGGCGAGCGGCGGCCCCGGTGTGGCGTTCGGCGCACACGCGGCGGGCTTCATCGCCGGGATCCTGCTTCTGAAGCTCCTCCTTCCCAGCCGCCGCCACCCCCACGCGCGCGTCGTGCGGTGGGAAGTGGACTGAGTCTCCGCGCCGCCGGCGTTCGGTAGGTGGACGCCCTCGCCGTGGCGAAGGCAGGGCGAGGAGGTGGGCGCCATGTCGCGGCGGGTCGGGCACGCATCCCTGGCGCTGCTGCCGGCAGTGTTAGCCTGCTCCGCGCTGCCCTCGTGCAAGCGGGAGCCATCCGGCACGCCTTCCCACGGTGGGTTTGCCGCGGCCAGGAAGGCGATGGTCGACGGCCTCCGCGCACAGAAGATGGGCGATGAGCAGGTTCTGGAGGCCATGGCCCGGGTGCCGCGCCACGCCTTTGTGCCGACGGAGCATCAGGCCCTGGCGTACGAGGACACCCCGCTCCCCATTGGTGAGGAGCAGACGATCTCCGCACCCTCGATCGTCGCCTTCATGACCTGGAAGCTCAGTCCCCAGCCCACCGATGTGGTGCTCGAGATCGGTACCGGAAGCGGGTACCAAGCCGCGGTGCTGTCGCCTCTGGTGAAGCACGTCTACACCATCGAGATCGTCGAGTCGCTGGGCAGGACCGCCGCCGAACGACTGGAGCAGATGGGCTACGGGAACGTGAGCGTGCGCATCGGCGACGGGTACCAAGGCTGGCCTGAGCACGCGCCCTTCGACAAGATCATCGTGACGTGCGCACCGACCCACCCGCCTCAGCCGCTCGTCGAGCAGCTCCGCGAGGGCGGCATCATGGTGATCCCCTACGGGGAGACGTGGGATCAGAACCTGCACATCCTCCGGAAGCAGGGCACGAAGCTGCACGAGGAGTCCGTCCTGCCCGTAGCCTTCGTCCCGATGACCGGCGAGGTCCAGACAAGGCACTGATGACGTACCGCGATCGATGTTCGTTCCGGAGGCGACCCATGGCATCCCACATGTCCCGGCGTGAGGTCTTGCGCAGCGCGGGCACGGCGCTCGGAGGCGCGGCGGTTCTGACGCAGACGGGGCGCCGACCACTACGGCGGAACACGGCGCGGGGCAAGCCGAACATCATCTTCGTGCTGGCCGACGACCTGGGCTACGGCGACCTGGGCTGCTACGGTCAGAAGGTCATCCGCACACCGAACCTGGACAGAATGGCCGCGGAGGGGATGCGGTTCACCGATGCGTACGCGGGCAGCACGGTGTGCGCGCCCTCGCGCTGCGCGCTGATGACGGGACTGCACACGGGGCACTGTCGCATTCGAGGCAACGCCCTGGTGCCGCTGCAGCCGGAGGACGTCACGGTCGCCGAGCTGCTGCAGAGAGCGGGCTACACGACGGGGATCGTGGGGAAGTGGGGCCTCGGTGAGCCCGACACGCCGGGGGTCCCCAATCGGCAGGGCTTCGACTACTGGTTCGGTTACCTGAACCAGTCCCACGCGCACAACTACTACCCCGACTACCTCTGGCGGAACGAGGAACGGGTCGAGATCCCCGGCAATCTCAACGGCGCGCGCAGCGAGTATTCCCACGACCTCTTCACCCAGGAGGCGTTGGAGTTCGTGCAGGGCCATGCGCAGGAACCGTTCTTCCTGTATCTGGCCTACACGATTCCCCACGCGAACAACGAGCGCGGACGGGACACCGGGGATGGGATGGAGGTACCCACGGACGAACCGTACTCGGCGCGGAACTGGCCCCAACCGATGAAGGGCCATGCGGCGATGATCACGCGCCTCGACCGGGACATGGGCACGCTCGTCTCGCTGCTGCGGGACCTCGGGATCGAACGCGACACCATCGTCTTCTTCACCAGCGACAATGGGCCGCACAAGGAGGGCGGCGCCGATCCCGAGTTCTTCCACAGCAGCGGCCCCTTGCGCGGGCTGAAGCGGGACCTCTACGAGGGCGGGATCCGGGTCCCAATGCTGGTCCGCTGGCCCGGGATGATCCAGCCCGGGGTGAGCGACTTCCCCTGGGCGTTCTGTGACTTCCTACCGACGGCCTGCCAGCTCGGCGGTGCGACGGCGCCCGAGGGAATCGACGGTCACTCGGTGCTCCCAAGCCTCTTCGGCCGACCGCAGGAGCCACCCGAGTTCCTCTACTGGGAGTTCCACGAGCGCGGCTTCGAGCAGGCGGTACGCCACGGCCGCTGGAAGGCGGTGCGACACGGACTCGATAAGCCCCTCGAGCTCTATGACCTCGCCGAGGACCCCGGCGAGACGCGAAACGCCGCAACCGATCAGCCGCAGGTCGTGGCGGAGGTCGAGGAGTACCTCAGGAGGGCGCGGACGGAGTCGAAGGAGTTCCCGGTGAAGGACAGGGGCTGAGCCCCGCCAAGCCGCCACGCGCGTCGGCCCGCCACGCGCGGCCCGGTCAGGGACTCAGGACCACCCGGAACCCGAGGTCCGGAACGACCTTCGCGGGATCAGTGCCGCGACGGTAAGCCCCGACGCAGAACACGGGGAAACTCATGAAGCCGCCGCCACGGATGACGCGCAATCCGGAGGCGTCGTTCGTGCACTCGGGGTTGCGGTCCCAGACGATCGCCGAGGCGTACCAGTCCTCCTGATACCAGTCCGAACACCATTCCCAGACATTCCCCGCCATGTCCAGCGCGCCGCACCAACTCGCTCCATTCGGGAGGGCGCCCACCGGGCGCGCGAGCCCGCCGGGCTTCCGCTGCTCAGGGGTGAGGGCCGCGTTCCAGGCCTGCCACTCAGCTCCGCCCGCGATGGCCTTGCCCGCGTGGTATTCGGAGGAGACGCAGAGGGTCCGATCCCACACATTCCCCCAGGGGAACAGGCGGCCCTCGGGGCCTCGCGCGACGTACTCCCGCTGCGCCTCGATTGGCAGCCTCCCGCCAGCCCACTCCGCATAGGCAGCCGCGTCCTCCCACGTAACCGACCCGACCGGGAGGTCAACGAGGTCCTGGACGGCCTCCCATCCCTCCGGCGGCTGACGCCCCGTCTGTTCCAGGAACTCGCCGTACTGCAGGTTCGTCACCTCGTGCTTGTAGCACCAGAAGCCGTCCAGCTCGACCTCATGGGCAGGCTGTGCATCCGTGAATGCCCCCCCGGCGGCCGTGGACCACCCAGACGCGGTCACCAGCAGCTGCACCTCAGCCGGCGTGATCCCCATGAGGAACCGCGCGTTCCGACACGTCGCGCTCGTAGCCGGGACCCACACCATCACCGCCCCATCCGCTGGATTCGTGCGCTCCTCACCCGCGTCTTGGGCCCACACCTGGGCCCAGCACAGAGGCAGCACGAGAACCACGCCCAAGGCCGACTCTCTCATCCGGCCCACCCCTCTCTCGGTGACCAGGGCACTCGCAGACGGAAACCCAGTAGCCAGTCAGACCTCGTCTCCCGGCAGTATGACGTTTGGCCCGCCTATCGGTTGCGCGCGCCCGCCGTGGTGTTGGGAGGCCGAGCACGGCCCCTATCCCTGCAGCTTCCCTTTCGCTTGCTCATCGGTCGGCGCGGTGAGTGGGTCGTCGGTGAGGCAGAGAAGGTCGAGGTGCGGGTTGAGTTCGGCTGAGCCGCCGCCCTCACGGGCATAGATGCGGAAGGTGAAGGGGCCCGGCTCGAGGGTGAACACGATCGGCTCGGCGGGCGGGACGCTGGTGACGCCGCCGCCGCGGCCGGTCCAGTGCCAACGCTTCTCGTTCACGCCGCAGTTGCCCAGGACCTGAGCGCCCTGCAGTGTGATGGGCTCGTCGGGGCGCACGAGGCCGAAGGAGTCGTCCGCGCCGCTCGCGTACCGCACCCGCGCCCACAGCGCCCAGCGGCCCGCGCGGGGGATGTCGACCGTGTACTCTGCGTACCAGGGCTGAGGCTGCTGCATGTTCGGCTTGCCCGTGCAGACGAGCACGTCCCCCGAGAGCGCCTCGGGCTCCTGCACGCCCGCGCCGGACCCC
>Ga0233425_10002813_pt1 | contig 33158 bp, 28 predicted proteins | sample Watercolumn_Towu_2_FD_181712 | JGI IMG/M metagenome (GOLD analysis project Ga0233425, IMG submission 181712) | Freshwater microbial communities from Lake Towuti, South Sulawesi, Indonesia - Watercolumn_Towuti2014_140_MG | ecosystem: Environmental > Aquatic > Freshwater > Lake | place... | reverse complement strand
GTCCGCGCCCTACAAGACGGCAACGGCGGCGCGGCACAGGTCCGCGCCCTACAAGACGGCAACGGCGGCGCGGCACAGGTCCGCGCCCTACAAGACGGCAACGGCGGCGCGGCACAGGTCCGCGCCCTACAAGACGGCAACGGCGGCGCGGCACAGGTCCGCGCCCCACAAGACGGCGGCGCGGCACAGGTCCGCGCCCTACAAGACTGGGGCGGGTACAGGCACCGTTTGCCTGGGGACTGGGGGCGGAAATCAGTACCAGTTACCAGTTTCCGCCAGACGGCGGCGGAAACTGAGTAACCGGTACAGATTTCCCGAGTAGATCGTCGGGACTGGAGTCCCACCCTACGAGAACATAGTGGACTGCCGTGACTGAACCCAGCCTCACCGGAAAACTCATCGCCTGGCTCGCCGATCTGGTGCGCGGCTTCGGACTGCCGGAGCCGCTGATCCAGGTCCTCGGCTGGATCGTCGGCTGCCTGGCGGTGGTGATCGCCATCCTGACGACGGTGATCTTCCTGATCTACGTGGAGCGGAAGATCAGCGCGTGGATTCAGGTGCGCATCGGGCCAAACCGCGTCGGGCCGTATGGGCTGCTGCAGACGGTGATGGACGCCCTGAAGCTGATGCTGAAGGAAGACATCATGCCGGCGGCGTGCGACAAGGGCCTGTTCGTCGCCGCGCCGCTGCTGGTCTTCGCGACGGCTGTCGTGACCCTGTGCGTCGTCCCCTGGGATCGGGACGCGAGCGGCGGGGAGCTGTCGATCGGGCTGCTGTTCATCTCGTCGGTCGCGTCGCTGACGGTCATCGGCATCATGATGGCCGGCTGGGCCAGCAACAACAAGTGGTCGCTGCTCGGGGGCCTGCGCTCGGCGGCGCAGATGGTCAGCTACGAGATCCCCCAGGCCCTCGCGCTCATCAGCGTGGTCGTCTGGACCGGGACGCTCTCGATGCGGGAGATCGGGCTGGGACAGAGCGGCTGGTTCTTCGAGTGGAACCTGTTCAAGTACTGGCTGTGGGCTCCCGCCCTGGTCTACTTCATCGCGAGCATCGCCGAGGTCAACCGCACGCCGTTTGACCTCCCCGAAGCCGAGAGCGAGCTGGTGTCGGGGTTCAACACCGAGTACACGGGGATGAAGTTCGCCTGCTTCTTCGTGGGCGAGTTCGCGAGCATGTTCCTGGTCTCCCTGGTCTTCTCGGCGCTCTTCCTGGGGGCGTGGAACACCGGCGTTCCGGCGCTCGACAGGGTCATCCCCGGGCCCATCGTCATGTACACGAAGGCGTGGGTGATCATCCTCGTGATGATGTGGGTGCGCTGGACCCTGCCGCGCCTGCGGGTCGACCAGCTGATGGGGTTCGCCTGGAAGTTGCTGATCCCGGCGGGGATCGTGTCGATCGTGATCGTGGGGTTCGTCATCTCGGTGGGACTGACGTACTGAGGGACCGTCCATGCCGCAGAACACCGTGGTCGATCTTCTCGCGGATGTGGCCTCCGGGGCCAAGAGCATCGTGGATGGCATGCGCATCACGCTGCACAGCCTCGTCTTCCACGAGAAGATCACCGACCAATACCCCCACAAGAACCCGGACGAGGACTACCAACCCGGGCCGGGCTATCGGGGGATGCTGGGGTTGGTGGCGAACCCGGAGACCGGGCAGCTGAACTGCACGGCGTGCGGGCAGTGCCAGAAGGTCTGCCCGGACAACTGCATCGTCGTCGAGGGCGAGGGCAAGGGCAAGGAGCGCAAGCCCGTCCGCTTCGTGATCGACATGGCGAAGTGCATGTACTGCGGGCTGTGCACCGAGGCCTGTCCGTTTGATGCCCTGACCATGACGCCCAAGTACACCGGCGCCGTCGAGCGCGTCGAGGACCTGATCTGGGACCTGGACCGCCTCCGCGCCGAAGCCGAAGGCTTGCCACATATCTCGCAAGTCGAGTAGACCGTGGCACCGGCGTCTCGCCGGTGAACGGCCGTCCATCGGCGAGACGCCGATGCCACGGACAACGGGAATCGTGTCGCACCATGCAAGCGCTTGCCGATCTCATCGACAATTACGGGTCGCTGATCGTGTTCGCGGGCTTCGGCCTGCTGACGCTGGGATCGGCGGCGCTGGTGGTGACCGCGCGCCGGGTCACGCACGCGTGCATCAGCCTGCTGCCGTGCTTCATCGGGATCGCGGGGCTGTACGCGATCCTGGCCTCGCCGGTGATGCTGGCGTTCCAGCTGCTGATCTACGCCGGCGGCATCATGGTCCTCATGCTTTTCGCGATCTTCCTGCTGGAGCGCCGCGCCGGCCCGATCTCGGCGGCGAACCACTACGTCATTCCGGCCGCGCTCATCGCCGGCCTGACCGCGGTGACGATCCTGGGCGCCCTGCAGACGGAGAGCTTCGGCCATCGAGAGCTGCGGCCCCCTCCGCTGGAACTCGCGCCCTCGGCGGAGGGCGCGGGCGGCTGGTACGGCTACCAGGACCCGCAGACGCATGAGAGCCGCGAGCAGCCGTCCACGAACGTGAAGCGGACCGGGTTCTACTTCCTGACGTACTACCTGCTCCCGTTCGAACTGACCTCGATCGTGCTGGTGGTGGCGATGGTGGGCGCAATCATCATCGCCCGCCGCGAGAAGGGCTGGGTCGCCGCCGGGCGGATGACGGGAACTCCGACGGCGGGGATTCAGGGTTCAGGAGTCGGGACTCAGGGGGAAGGCGACGACAAGGCGACGGCGGAGGACGAGGGAGAGGGGGAGGGCGACTGATGGTGCTGCAGGAGTTGGGCCTCCAACACTTCCTCGGGCTCTCCGGTGTGCTGTTCGCCATCGGGCTCTTTGGCGTGCTGTCCCGGAAGAACTCCATCGCGATCCTGCTCGGCATCGAGCTGATGCTCAACGCCGCCAACATCAACCTGATCGCCTTCCAGCGCTACCTGGCGCCGTCGGTCGGGCTGAACCTCGTCCTGGACGGGCAGGTCTTCGCCTTGGTGATCATCACGCTGGCCGCCTGCGAAGCCGCGGTGGGTCTGGCGATCATCCTGAACGTCTACCGCGTCCTGCGGACGACGACCGCCGATGAAGTGAGCCTGCTCAAGTGGTAGGTTGACGGGCTGGAAGCCCGTCCTACGCGTGGAAGCCCGTCCTACGCGGAGTACATGTAGAGGCGCGATTCATCGCGCCCGATCACGTAGGGGCGCCATTGACGGCGCCCGAGTCATCGCCTGATGGCAGGGACACCCTTCTTCGAGAACCTGGCCTGGCTCATCCCGGTACTGCCGCTGCTGGCCTGCGGCGTGCTGATCGGCTGGGGTGTGCGTCTGCACCGGACGATGGGCGACCGGGTCGGGCTCATCGGCGTGGCGGCCATCGGCCTCTCCTGCGTCATCTCGCTGGGCATCCTGGTCTCCCGGGTGAGCCAGACCTTCGGCGCGGTGCACGAGCCCGCGGGGCCGGCCGCGGAGCCGAGCGCGCATGGCGAGCCCGCGGCGCGCGCCGCCGAGGGCCCCGAGCCCTTCGAGATGGCCGTCGAGTGGGCGGCGCTGGGGCCTATCGGTCAGACCCTCCCGACGGCGCACGGCGACTTCGACGGGCGATTCAAGGTCAGCCTGCGGATCGACAACCTGACCGCGGCGATGCTGGCGATGGTCACCTTCATCGCCATGCTAATCCAGATCTACTCCATGGGGTACATGCACGGCGACCCGCGGTACCCCCGGTTCTTCGCGTACCTCTCGCTCTTCTGCTTCTCGATGCTCCTGTTGGTGCTGGGCGGCAGCTTCGTGCTGCTCTTCGCGGGGTGGGAGCTGGTGGGGCTGTGCTCGTACCTGCTGATCGGCTTCTGGTATGAGAAGCCCTCGGCGGCCGATGCCGCGAAGAAGGCGTTCATCGTGAACCGGGTCGGGGACTTCGGGTTCCTGATCGGGATCATGATCGTCTTCTTCCACGTCCCCTCGCTCGACATCCGGGCCGCGATGGAGGCCGCGGGAACCGCCGCGTTCCCGGCGCACTGGGTGGCGATCGCGGGGGCGTGTCTGTTCACCGGAGCCATCGGCAAGAGCGCGCAGTTCCCGTTGCACGTTTGGCTGCCGGACGCGATGGAGGGCCCGACGCCGGTCAGCGCCCTCATTCACGCGGCGACGATGGTCGCTGCCGGCGTGTACATGGTGGCCCGCATCTCGACGCTGTATGTGATCCCCGAGGTTGCGGAGCTGCCCGTCATCGGCGGGCTGACCAGCCTGCAGATCGTGCGATACATCGGCATCATCACGGCGGTGATGGCCGGCACGATCGGCATCGCGCAGAACGACATCAAGCGCGTCCTCGCCTACTCGACGGTGAGCCAGCTGGGGTTCATGGTCTTCGGCCTCGGGATGGGGATGGTGGGCTGGGTTGCGGGGGTCTTCCACCTGCTGACCCACGCGTTCTTCAAGGCGCTGCTCTTCCTGGGCTCGGGGAGCGTGATCCACGGCTGCGGCGGCGAGCAGGACATGACGAAGATGGGCGGGCTGAGGAAGGCCATGCCCGCAACGTACTGGACCTTCCTGATGGGCACGCTGGCCTTGACGGGCGTGCCGCTGCTGTGGGCGGGCTTCTGGAGCAAGGACGAGATCATGGCCGCGAGCTGGGCGGTCGACAAGCCCGTGTTCTGGCTCGGGGAGTTCGCGGCGTTCTGCACGGCGCTGTACATGGGGCGGCTGATGTTCCTGACCTTCTCGGGGGATCACCCGCGAGATCACTCGATCCACGCGCACGAGAGCCCGAAGGTGATGACGGTCCCGCTGACGATCCTGGCGGTCTTCGCGGTAGGGCTGGGATGGTTGGGGATGCCCGGCGACCACAACATCATGCACCACTTCCTGGGCTCCTCGGCGCCGCAGATCGGCGAGGCGGCCCCCGGCGAGCCCGCCGTGGCGGGAGGCGTCCTGAACCTCGGCGGAGTCGAGTTCGCGGTGGTGCCGCTGTGCGTGTCGGTGCTGGCGGCCGGGCTTGGGTGGCTGCTGGCGGCGGTGATCTGGGCGTGGAAGCTGGTGGACGTGCCGAAGCTGAAGCAGGCGCTGCCGCCGTTGGCCTGGGCGCACAACGTGCTGCGGAACAAGTACTACTTCGATGAGTTGTACGGCGCGACGTTCGTGCGGGGGACGGTAGCTCTGGCGACGGCCGCGGGGATGTTCGACAAGTACATCGTCGACGGCGTCGTGAACGCAATGGGCTGGCTGTGGGGGACGGGGCTGACCTGGGCGGCGCGCCTCGCGGACACGTGGATCGTGGATGGCGCGGTGAACCTGGTGGGCGAGAGCCAGAAGCTGGCTGCGCGGCTCGCGGTGATGCTGCAGACCGGCCGCGTGCAGCAGTATCTGGCGTTCTCGGCGCTCCTCGCGGCCCTCCTCGCCGCTGCCGCGTATGTCTTGGGCGGGCACTGGGCCTAGCCTTCGCCCGCTGTGGTCGTCGACTGCGGACTGTGGACTGCCGTATCCGTTGACTGTGGACCGCCGTCAGGTGAGGCCGATGATACTGAGTGTGCTGATCGCATTGCCCCTGGCGGGGCTGCTGGTGGTGCTCTTCCTGCACAAGGAGCGTCACCTGCGACTGATTCGGGGAGTGGCCATCGCCACGACGCTGGTGGCGTTCGTGTGGTCGATCTACCTGTGCTTCGCCTTCGCCATGGAGGTGAAGGAGGGGCCGCTGGACATGCGCCTGGAGTACAAGGCGCGTTGGATTCCCTCGCTGGGCATCGGCTACCACGTCGGGGTCGACGGGCTCAGCGTCCCCCTGATCGTGCTCACGACGGCGCTCTCACTGCTGTCCGTGATCTACTCGCTGCGCATCACCGAGCGTGTCAAGGAGTACATGGCCTGGTTCCTGCTGCTGGAAGCGGGGATGCTGGGCGTCTTCGTCTCGCTGGACTTCTTCCTCTTCTACGTCTTCTGGGAGATCGGCCTGGTGCCGATGTACTTCCTGATCGGCGTGTGGGGCGGGCCGCGGCGGGAGTACGCGGCGATCAAGTTCTTCCTGTACACGTTGGTCGGCAGTCTCGCGATGTTGCTGGGGATTCTGGCGGTCTACTTCGCCATGCCGCAGCCGACCTTCGACATGATCGACATCATGCGGCAGAACCCCATGGCCGGGGCCGGGCTGAAGGCCGCGCTGGTCTTCTGGGCCTTCTTCCTGGGCTTCGCGATCAAGGTCCCCCTGTGGCCGTTCCATACGTGGCTGCCCGATGCCCACGTCGAGGCGCCGACGGCGGGCTCGGTTATCCTGGCGGGCGTGCTGCTGAAGCTGGGGACGTACGGGTTCGTGCGGGTCGTCCTGCCGATGTTCCCCGAGGCCAGCGCCAGGTTCGCGGATTACCTGGCGATCCTGGCGCTGATCAGCATCATCTACGGCGCCCTCTGCGCGATGGCGCAGAGCGACCTGAAGAAGCTGATCGCGTACTCCTCGGTGAACCATATGGGATACGTGATGCTGGGCATCGCGGCGGCGGCCGCGAATGTGACGCCCGAGCTGTCGCCGCTGGGCGGGGCGGCCAGCATCGCCTCGCGTGCCACGGCCCTCAACGGCGCGACGCTGCAGATGATCGTCCACGGCATCGTTACGGGGGCGCTCTTCTTCCTGGTGGGGGTCATCTACGACCGCGCCCATACCCGTGACATCAACGCTTTGGGCGGCCTCGCCAAGCAGATGCCGCTGTACTCGGGCGTGATGATGTTCGCGTGCTTCGCGTCGCTGGGGCTGCCGGGGCTGGCGGGGTTCGTGGCCGAGTTCTTCGTGTTCGTCGGCTCCTTCCCGTCCTACACGCTCATCACGTGCCTCGCGGCCCTGGGCGTGATCGTGACGGCGGCGTACTTCCTGTGGATGATCCAGCGGGTCTTCCTGGGCCCGCTGAAGGAGAAGTGGGCCGACCTGCCTGACATGGACTGGGGTGAGATCGTCGCGATCACCCCGCTGTGCATCGCCACTCTGATCATCGGCCTGTACCCGAAGCCGCTGATCGCCGTCATCAACGGCCCGATGACCGAGATCGTCGAGCATGTGGTGAAGCTGGCGGGGTTGGGGTAGGGACGGCGGACGGCGGACGGCGGACTACAGACCGCAGACCGCAGACCGCAGACCACAGACTACAGACGACAGACCGCAGACCACAGACCACAGACTACGGACGACAGACGGCGAACGACAGACTGAGCGTCGTCGACCCGAGAGCGATGAACCTGACGTTTGACCCGACGCCCGATCTGAGTCTCTTCCTGCCCGAGCTGTTCCTCACGGCGCTGGGCGTCGTCGTGCTGGCAGTCGGTGTGTTCACGCGGCGGCGCTGGCCGCTGGCGGCGCCGGTGTTGAGCCTCGCGGGCCTGTTCGTGTGTCTGCCGCTGGTGGCGCTGCAATGGGGCCACGAGCCGACGGTGATCTTCCTCGGCTCCTACGTGACCGACGACCTCGCCGCGTTCTTCAAGCTCGTCGCGCTGGTGGCGGGGGGCCTGGTGGCCCTGACGGCCGTCTCGTACATGCGCAAGCTCGAGCGCGACTACGCGGAGTTCTTCGCGCTGCTGGTCTGGGCGGTGCTGGGGCTCTTCCTGATGGCCGGGGCGGCCGACCTCATCGTCATTCTGCTGGCGATCGAGATGGTCAGCCTGCTCTCCTACGTGATGGTCGGCTACTTCCGCGCCGAGCCGCGTTCGACCGAGGCCTCGCTGAAGTACTTCCTCTTCGGCGCCGCGGCCTCGGCGGTCATGATCTACGGGATGAGCCTCCTCTATGGCGTCGCGGGGACCACGAAGCTCTACGGGCTGCTGGGCGAGAACGCGCTCGCCTCGCAGCTCATCCTGGCCCCCAGTCCTCTCCAGCCCATCGCGGCGGTGCTCATCCTGGTGGGCCTCGGGTTCAAGCTCGCGATGGCGCCCTTCCACTGGTGGGCGCCGGATGCCTACGAGGGTGCGCCCACGCCGGTTACGGCGTTCCTGTCGGTGGGCCCGAAGGCGGCGGCCTTCGCCGTCTTCGCGCGGTTGTTCATGCAGGAGGGCAACGCGCTGTACCCCGGTTGGCCGATCCTCGTGGCGGTCCTGGCGGCAGGCACCATGCTCATCGGCAACTGGTCCGCCATCCAGCAGACGAACATCAAGCGGATGCTGGCGTACTCGTCGATCGCCCATGCCGGATACATGCTCATCGGCGTCGTGGCCTGGCAGGGCGGCTCCTGGACCATCCAGGCCCCCGACGGCGTCGCGACCCACGGCGGTCTGCGCGCTGTGCTCTTCTACGTGGGCGCGTACCTGTTCATGAACCTGGGCGCCTTCGCCGTGGCGATCGCCGTGGAGCGCGCCACCGGGGCCGAGTCCATCGACCGGTATGCCGGCCTGGCCAAGCGGGCCCCGTTCCTGGCCATCGCGATGGCGCTCTTCTTGCTCAGTCTGGCGGGAATCCCGCCTCTCGCGGGCTTCTTCGGCAAGTTCTACGTCTTCAACGCCGCCATCCGCGGCGCCGCCGACGAGAGCCTCATGCTGGCGCTCCCGGGCGGCCTACAGCTGAATGTCCTCTTCTGGCTGGCGATTGTGGGTGTCATTGCGAGCGTCGTGGCCGTTTACTACTATGCGAATGTCATTCGGTTGATGTACTTCCGGCCCGTTGCAGAGGCCGAAGCAGAGGCCGCAGAGAAGCCCTTGGTGCCGTCGGTCGGGGTGCAGTCGGTCATCATCATCACCCTGATCGTTACGTTCCTGCTGGGTGTTCTGCCCGATGCGCTCGTGCGATTCCTCACGGAATCGGTGCTGCCCGGCGGGCTGTCGTGACGGCGGCATTGAGCACTGAGCATTGAGCATTGAGCATTGAGCACGGCGTACGGCGCACGGCCGGGAACGGCGCAGAATGGCGAGAGGATACGTAGATGGCTCACGACACGAAGGCGGCTCCGGCGGGTGAGAAGACGCTGCTGGGGCAGGTGCTGGGGATCAGCGGAGTTCACGTCGAGCACTGCTACCAGTGCGGGAAGTGCACGGCGGGCTGCCCGGTGGCCTACGAGATGGAGATCCCGCCCCAGCAGATGATGCGGATGGTTCAGCTGAACCTCAAGGACCGGGCCCTCAAGGCGAACACAGTGTGGGTCTGCGCGTCCTGTGAGACTTGCTCGACGCGCTGCCCGATGGAAGTGAAGGTCGCCGATGTCATGGACGCCCTCCGGAGGATCGCCATCGAGGAGGGGGCGCCCGCTCCGGCTGAGGGACGGACGATGAGCGTCTTCCACCAGGAGTTCCTCGAGGGTGTGAAACGCTGGGGGCGGCTGAACGAGCACGAGCTGATCGGCATGTACAAGCTGAAGACCGGCAAGTTCCTCGACGACGTGGGCTTGGGCATCCGGCTGTTCGGCAAGCAGAAGATCCGCCCCTGGCACTTCGCCAAGATCCGGCGGACCGAGGAGATGGCGAAGCTCTTCGAGGCGGCGCTGACCCCCGAGGAGCCCGGCCACTAACGGCAGTCCGGCGTCTGTAGAGGTGGTTTCAAAATCAGTGCCAGGAACGGTTTTCCGCCGAGTGGCGCGCCGAGTTCGGGTGCGGTGAGGGAAAACCAGTTCCAGGCACCGAGTTTTGAAACCATCTCTGTGGTCTGTAGTCCGAGCCGTGGCGTTGGGATGAAGGGTAGAGGGAAATGCGAGTAGCCTACTATCCGGGATGCAGCCTGGAGGGGACGGCCATCGAGTACGATGCGTCCTCGAAGGCGATGTGCGAGGCGTTGGGGATTGAGCTGGTGGAGGTGCCCGACTGGAGCTGCTGCGGGGCGAGCTCGGCGCACTTCGTGAACCACGACCTGGCGGTCGCGCTGGGTGCGCGGAACCTGGCCCTGGCGCAGGGCACGGGCGCCGAGCAGGTCACGGCCCCCTGCGCGGCGTGCTATGCGCGGCTGAAGTTCGCCGAGCACAAGCTGGGCGAGGAGCCGGAGCGCCTCGGCCGGATGCTCGAACGCGGGGGCGTAGACTACCCCGGCGGGATGAAGGTCGCCTCCCTGCTGGAGACCGTGGTCTGCGACTACGGCCTGGACGCCGTCAAGGAGCGGATGACCCGCTCGCTGAACGGGCTGAAGGTCGCGTGCTACTATGGGTGCCTGCTGGTTCGGCCGACGGGAATGCCGGGCTTCGATGATCCCGAGAACCCGCGCAGCCTCGACAACCTGATGGTCGCGTTGGGCGCCGAGCCGGTCGAGTGGCCGTACCGGATCGAGTGCTGTGGCGGCGGACTGGCGCTCGGCCGGGCGGACATCGTGCGGAAGCTGGTGGGCGACCTCCTCGACGAGGCCGTTGCCGCCGGAGCCGAGTGCTTCGTGGTGGCCTGCCCGCTGTGCCAGGGCAACCTGGACTGGCGTCAGACCGAAGCCGCCGCCGAGCGCGCGCGGCAGTACAACCTGCCGGTGTACTACTTCACCCAACTCGTCGGCTGGTGCTGCGGCGCACCGCCCCACAAGCTGGGGATCGAGCTGCTCATGACCCCGGCGACGTCGCTGCTGGAACGGCAGTTGGCAGGCTCGCAGGTCTGAAGGTTCGCACGTTCGCAAGTCGGCAGGTTCGAGAGCCCTGAACCGGTCGCCGTCGTTACCGCCGTTACGGTCGTTACCGCCGTTCGAGGTAGAGAGATGCCAAGGGTCGGCGTATTCATCTGCCAGTGCGGGACGAACATCGCGAAGACCGTCGATACCGCGAAGGTCGCGGCGGAGGCGGGCAAGCTCCCGTTCGTCGCGCACTCCGACACGTATGTCTACATGTGCTCCAGCGCGGGTCAGCAGAAGATCGAGGACGCGATCCGCGAGCACAAGCTGGACTCCATCGTGGTCTCCGCCTGCACCCCGCAGATGCACCAGAAGACCTTCGAGGGGTGCGCGGACCGGGCCGGGCTGAACCGGTACATGTCCACGCTCGCGAACATCCGCGAGCAGTGCTCGTACGTCCATAAGGACGGAGAACTCGCGACTCAGAAGGCCCTCGAGCTGACCGCCATGGCGGTCGCAAAGGCCGCGCGGGATGAGCCGCTCTTCCAGTCGGAGGCGCCGATCAATCGGAAGGCGCTCATCGTCGGGGGCGGCGTCGCGGGGATTCAGGCGGCGCTCGACATCGCCGAGGCGGGCTACGAGGTCGTGGTGGTGGAGAAGTCGCCCTCCATCGGCGGGCGGATGAGCCAGTTCGACAAGACCTTCCCCACCCTCGACTGCTCGGCGTGCATCCTGACGCCGAAGATGGTTGAGGCGTACCAGAACCCGAACATCCGGCTGCTCACGTACTCCGAGGTCGCGGAGATCGGCGGGTTCGTGGGCAACTTCAACGTGAAGATCCGCAAGCGCGCGCGCTCGGTGGATGAGGTGAAGTGCACCGGCTGCGGGACGTGTTGGGAGAAGTGCCCGCAGAAGAAGATCCCCAGCGAGTACGACGAACAGCTCGGGCCGCGGACGGCGATCTACGTCCCCTTCCCGCAGGCCGTGCCGCTGGTGCCGGTGATCGATCGGGAGCACTGCACCAAGTTTCTGAAGGACCGGTGCGGGCTCTGTCAGAAGGTCTGCCCGGCCGACGCGGTCGACTACACGCAGGAAGACGAGATCATCGAGGACACCTTCGGGGCGGTCGTCGTGGCGACGGGCTTCGATGTGTGGGACCACACCGACTACGGCGAGTACGGGGCGGGGAAGATCCCGGACGTGGTGAGCGGCATCCAGTTCGAGCGGATGCTGAACCTGTCCGGCCCCACCCACGGCAAGGTCCTGCGGCCCTCCGACGGCAAGGAGGCCAAGACGGTCGTCTTCGTGCAGTGCGCCGGCTCCCGCGACGATCAGCACGGCTACTCGTACTGCTCGAAGGTGTGCTGCATGTACACGGCCAAGCACGCGATCCTGCTGCGGGAGAAGTGCCCGGACGCCGAGGCGTACGTCTTCTACATCGACATCCGCGCGACCGGGAAGGGCTACGAGGAGTTCATCCGCGACGCGCAGCGGAAGTATGGGGCGCAGTACATCCGCGGCCGCGTCTCGCGCATGTTCCAGCACGGGGACAAGGTCCGCGTCTTCGGGGTCGACACCCTCGGCGGCGGTCAGGTGAAGATCGACGCCGATCTGGTGGTCCTGGCGACCGCGATCGAGCCGCGCGACGACGCGAAGGCCCTGAGCCAGCTGCTGGGCATCGGGTGCGACAACAACGGCTTCTTCAACGAGGCGCACCCGAAGCTCGCGCCCGTGGACACCATGAGCGCCGGCATCTACATCGCCGGCGCGGCGCAGTTCGCGCGGGACATCCCCGATACCGTCGCGATGGCCAGCGCCACGGCCGCGAAGGTGGTCGGGCTCTTCTCAAAAGAGAAGCTCCTCAGCGAGCCGAGCGTCGCGACCTGCGACCTGAACCTCTGCAGCGGCTGCATGGCGTGTCACGTCACCTGCCCCTACGACGCGATCGAGATGACCGAGTACAACGATCGGGCGGCCCGCCTGACGCGCATGGTCGCCAGCGTGAACGAGAACCTCTGTCACGGTTGCGGAGCCTGCTCGGGCACGTGCCGCAGCGGCGCCATGACCCTGCGCGCCTTCACGGACAACCAGATCGAGGCCCAGATCGAGGCGCTCTGCGAGTTCGTGCCGGCGAAGTGACGGTAGACGAAAACGGGAAGACCGGAAGCACGGCGAAGAACGGCGAGGATGACTGATGGCTGAACAGCAGAGCGTAGAGGCCCCGGCTGAGGCGCCAGCTCCCGCATCGGAGTGGCGTCCGACGCTGCTGGCGTACCTGTGCAACTGGTGCAGCTACGCGGGCGCGAACCTGGCGGGGGCCAGTCGGATGCCCTATGACGCGTCGATCCGGGTCATCCGGGTCCCGTGCTCGGGCCGTGTGGACCCGCTGATGATCTACAAGGCCTTCGAGCGCGGCGCGGACGGGGTTCTGGTGGGGGGGTGCCACCTCGGCGACTGCCACTACGCTGAGGGCAACTACGCCTGCCAGGGGCGCATGGCCCTCGTCAAGGCCATGCTGGCGGCGGCAGGGATCGATGAGAAGCGCTTCCGGCTCGAGTGGATCTCAGCCTCCGAGGGCTCGATCTTCCAAGCGGTCGTCAATGAGATGTCGGAGCAGCTGCGGGAGCTGGGGCCCTTCGGGCTGGAGTAGCAGGCCTCACCCCCGGCCCCTCACCTGAAGGAGAGGGGAGACGGGCGTCAGACGTTCGGAGTGAGCAATGAGCGATCATACAGAGGCAGTGCGGGCCCGAGCGAAGCAGCTGCTGGAGAGCGGCGAGGTGAAGCGCGTCATTGGTCATGCGCGCGGGACCACGCCGTACCGCTCCGCGCCGCACTTCGCGACCACCGCCGAACAGGTGGATGACCTCATCCATGATGTGACCTGTGCGAGCAACCTGGCGGTGTACGTGGCCAAGCCCACCGAGCCGGTTGCGGTGATTGCGAAGGGCTGCGACGCGCGGAGTCTCGTGACGATCATCAACGAGGGACAGGCCGTCCGCGGCACCGTGCGGATCATCGGCGTCTCCTGCGAGGGGAAGCTGGACGAGGGGCGGCTGCTCCGGCAGCTGGACTTCGCGCCGCGGCAGGTGAAGTCGGTCCGCGAAGAGGGCGATGAGGTGGTGGTGGAGGGGCCGGCGGGCGATGTCCGGCTCCCGCGGGACAGCGTGGTGATGGTGAACTGCACCTACTGCCGCGCGCGCACCCCGGCGGTGGCCGACGAGCAGCTGGGCGAGCCCGTCCCGCCTCGGGATGAGGCGGACACGTACCCGGACCTCGGCGGGCTGGACGCGATGACGGAGGCCGGGCGCGCCGAGTTCTGGCACGCGCAGTTCGAGAAGTGCATCCGCTGCTACGCCTGCCGGAATGCGTGCCCCTCGTGCTTCTGCCCGGAGTGCTTCGTCGACGAATACCACCCGCAGTGGGCGCTCCACGGCGGCGGGCAGTTCCGGGGCAACTGGATGTGGAACGTGGGCCGCGCGCAGCACCTCGCGGGCCGCTGCTCGGCGTGCGGCAGTTGCCAGCGCGGCTGCCCGGTGGACATCCCGCTGATGCTGCTGAACCGCTGGATGGAGCGCGCGACCCACGAGGCCTTCGACCATCTGGCGGGTATGTCGGAGCAGCAGAAGCAGCTCGCCGCGCTCTTCCGCAAGAGCGAGGCCAAGAGCCACGAGTGACGGCCGCGGCCATCGCCGTGAACCTGAGACGTGAGACCCGAGACCGTCCGTCTCCGGAGTGAGTCATGGACAGGCTGAAGATCCCGAAATCCCGGCTGGCGGAGTGGCTGGGTAGGCTGCAGGCGCAGGCTGCGGTATACGCGCCCGTGGAGCAGGTCGGCGTAAGGTCTTTCCGCCGGCTGGCGTCGGGCGAGGCGCCAGGTCTGGAGTGCGGGAACACGGACACGCCGATGAAGGAGGTCCTCTTCCCGCCGACCGAGCGCCTGGTCACATGGCAGCGGACCCCCGACGGGCTGCAGGTCACGGAGGTCGACACCGCGGAGCCGACGGTGATCTTCGGCGCGCGGCCGTGTGACGTGACGGGGCTGACCTTCCTCGATCGAGCCTTTCGCCTGGGCGGGATCGAGGACCCCTACTGGGTCCGCCGGCGGGATCAGACGACGGTGGTCTCCCTCTGCTGCCCACATCCCGTGCCCGGCTGCTTCGGCCCGTCGGCCGGGGTGAATGAGACGTCCCCCGAGGGCGCCGATGTCGTGCTTACCGAGATCGATGAGGCGTATGTGGTCGAGGTGAAGAGCGAACGCGGGCAGGCCGCCATCGACGCGGCGAGGGAGGCCTTCACGCCGGCGACGGAGGAGGACCTCGCCGCGGCGCAACAGGCGGGGGAGACGTTGGTCGCGGAGTTGGCCGAGCAGGCGATCAACCTGGACGAGCCCGAGGCCCGAGCCCAGGAGTTCCTGCAGTCAGCCGCCTGGGAGCAGGTCTGGAACCGCTGCCTGAGCTGCGGGATCTGCGCGTTCCTATGCCCCACGTGCCACTGCTTCGACATCTGCGACCAGTCCTGCCGCGGCGGGGGCGAGCGCATCCGCTGCTACGACACGTGCAGCAGCAAGATCTACACCAAGCAGGCGGGCGGCCACAACGCCCGTCCCACGGCCCGGGAGCGGCTCACTCAGCGGGTCATGCACAAGTTCAGCTACGGACCCCAGCGGCTGGGAGTGATCGGCTGCGTGGGCTGCGGCCGTTGCCGCCGCTGCCCGGTCGACATCGATCTGCAGATGGAGCTGAGCGAAGTCAGAGGTTAGGGTCGGGGTTCGGGATTCAGGATTCAGGACGCACGACTCAGCGTTGAGGATTGACGATTCGCGGGCCGGGAGCCGGACCGTTGTTACCACCGAGGCGGGGTGTCATGAAGAACCCGTATTACCCGCATGTGGCCGTGATCAGGGACATCCGCGATGAGGGCCCGGGGCTGAAGAGCTTCGACCTCGCGTTTCGGGATGAGTCGGTCTGGGACGAGTTCCGACCCAAGCCGGGTCAGTTCGTCGAGCTGTCGGTGTTCGGCGAGGGCGAGGCGCCCTTCGGCGTGGCGACCGGCGCTCACGAGACCGGACTGCTGCGCCTGAGCATTCAGCAGGTCGGCCGGCTGACCAAGATGCTCCACTCGATGGCGCCGGGCGATGAGGTGGGCGTCCGCGGACCGTTCGGGAACGGCTGGCCGCTGGAGGCGGCGAAGGGGAAGAACCTCATCGTGATCGGCGGCGGGATCGGGATGCCTCCGGTCCGCAGCGCCCTCGTGAGCGCGATGGCCGAGCGCGACCAGTACGAGAGCGTCAGCCTGTTCTACGGCGCTCGCTCGCCGGAACACATCACCTACGCGGATGAGATCGAGCAGTGGATCGCCGGGGGCAAGGCCAACATCCACATCACGGTGGACGTGGGCGACGACACCTGGAAGGGTCATGTCGGGGTCATCACGACGCTCCTCGAGGACGCGCAGGCCTCGCCGGCCAACGCGGTGACGATGACCTGCGGGCCGCCGATCATGATCCACTTCGTGATCCCGACGCTCCAGAAGTTGGGCTTCTCGGACGAGCAGATCGTCGTCTCCCTCGAAGCGCGGATGAAGTGCGGGATCGGCAAGTGCGGACGCTGCAATCTGGGCGCTGAGTACATCTGTCTGGACGGACCGGTCTTCACGTACGACCATCTGCAGGCGATGGGGATCAAGCTGTAGAGGGCGGCGCGTGAGCTGCCCGCGTGCGGCCAGGGCGCCATGACTTCCAACCCCGTCATCCCGGACACGGCCGTCTCTCGCCTGGCGACCTACCTGCGGGTGCTCAATGAGCGTCGGGCGGACGCTCGGCAGCACGTCTCGTCGGCCTTCATCGGCGCGGCCGCGGGTGTCAGTCCCGATCAGGTCCGCAAGGACCTCTCCCATTTCGGGGAGTTCGGGCGGCCGGGGGTGGGCTACGATCTCGAGCACCTGCGGCACCACCTCGCCCGCATCCTGCGGCTCGACCGTGAGCGGACCGCGGTGTTGGTCGGGGCGGGAAGTCTGGGCTCGGCGCTGGCGCGGTATACGGGTTTCCCGCAGCGAGGCTTCCGCATCGCAGCGGTTTTCGACGTCGACCCCCTGCGCGTGGGAACCACTCTCGGCGATCTGACGGTTGAGCACGTTGGCTGCCTACGCGAGCGCATCGTGGCTGTCGGCGCCAGCATCGGGGTCGTCGCCGTGCCTCGCCGCGCGGCCCAGACCGTCGTCGATCAGCTCGCCGCCGCGGGCGTGAAGGCCATCCTGAACTTCGCCCCAGGCAAGGTCGAGGTTCCGGGGGGGGTCAACGTCCGGAGCGTGGACCTTGCGCGGGAGCTGGAGTGTCTGGCATACTATCTACCGGGGTAGCAGGGGCAGGTAACGGCAAGTTTCAAGTGGCAAGTTTCAAGTTCCAAGTGGCAAGTCCCAAGGGGCAAGTCCCAAGGGGCAAGTCTCAAGTTTCAAGTGGCAAGTCCCAAGTGGCAAGTTTCAAGTTTCAAGTGGCAAGTCCCAAGGGGCAAGTTTCAAGTTTCAAGTGGCAAGTCCCAAGTGGCAAGTTTCAAGTTTCAAGTGGCAAGTCCCAAGTGGCAAGTTTCAAGTTTCAAGTGGCAAGTCCCAAGGGGCAAGTTTCAAGTTTCAAGTGGCAAGTCCCAAGGGGCAAGTTTCAAGTTTCAAGTGGCAAGTCCCAAGGGGCAAGTTTCAAGTTTCAAGTGGCAAGTCCCAAGGGGCAAGTTTCAAGTGGCAAGTTTCACGTTTCAAGTCCCAAGTCCCAAGTGGCAAGTTTCAAGTCTCAAGCTTCAAGGGGCCAGTCTCAAGGCGCAAGCAGCAAGCAGCAAGCGGCACTTAGCTTGGGTGTGCCGCTACGTCGCACCTGGCGTCTGGGGCCTGCCATTGCTGCCACCTGTCGCCTGGTACTTGGCACTTGCCACTAGAGGCAGAGCGTGAACCCAAGTCGGTTGGCGGGCGTTGAGCCGGCGGCTGAGGGGATCGTGGCGGTGGAGGCCACGATCGCCCGACTTGTCGCGTCACGCACCGCCCTCATCCCCGAGGTGCATCAGCACTTGGTCCAGGCCGGAGGCAAGCGTCTGCGGCCGACGCTGACCATCCTCGCCGCGCAGGCGCTGGGACGCTGCGATCAGCGTGCCGTGCACCTGGCGACGATGGTTGAGCTGACGCACCTCGCGTCGCTGATGCACGACGACATCGTCGATAATGCGGCGACGCGGCGCGGGACGCCGTCGGTGAACGCCCGGTGGAGCAACGGGGTGGCGGTGCTGGCGGCGGACTGGCTGATCTCAACGGTCACGTGCGAGCTGGTCGAGCGCCATGAGTACCGAGCGCTCGCGGTCGTGACGGGCGCGGTGCGGCGGATGTGCGAGGCCGAGCTGACCCACTTGGAGCAGCGCGCGCGGACCTGGACGCTCCCGGAAGCCACCTACCTGCAGATCATCCGCGACAAGACCGGCGCCCTGATGGCCGCCGCCTGCGAGCTCGGCGGACTCGCGGGGGGGGCGACGCCGGAGCAAGAGCGCGCGCTCGGCGGCTTCGGGTTCGCCCTGGGCATGGCCTTCCAGATCCAGGACGACCTGCTGGATCTGGTGGGGAACGCGGCGACCCTGGGCAAGCCCGTGGGCACCGACATCGCCGTGGGCCAGCTCACGCTGCCCGTGCTCTACGCGCTGGAGAACTCGACCGACGGCCTGCTCGACCAGCTTCGCGCGGCCGTGTCGGTCGCCTCGCCGGACGAGCTGGACCTCGCCCGCCTCCGGGCTCTCGTCGACGAGGCCGGCGGCCTCGACTACGCCCGCCGCACGGCCGAGCGCTACGTCGACGAGGCCCTCGCGCACCTCGACTGCCTCCCCCCCGGTCCCCCCACCGACGCCCTCCGGGCCCTCGCCGAACGCGCCATCCGCCGGGAAGCCTGACTGCTGCGCCCTTGTCGGCCGGAGCGTCGGGAGGAAAACCACGCCCTTCCGCGAATCGTACCATCAGCGGAGGCGACACCATGCGCACCGAAGCCCCCAACCTGCCCCCCGACCTGAAGGCCGCCTTGGACAAGGCCGTCGCCCGCATCGTCGAGCTGGCCCAGCCGGAGCTCGTGATCCTCTTCGGCTCCTACGCCGAAGGGACGGCTCACCAGGACAGCGATGTCGATCTCATGGTAGTTGCTGAGGCCGAGGAGCAGGCGGTCCTCGCGGCCCGCTTGCGCGCGGCAGTGGCACCTCTGCTTGCGGGCCAGGCTCTGGACCTCCTGGTGCTGCCGGCCGACCGGTGGCCCGAAGCGCGCCGCATTCGGGGCATGGTAGCGTGGGAGGCGGATCGGTTTGGGGTGAGACTGCATGAGCGTGCAGCCTGACGACGACGCTGTCCTCTCCGCACGGACGTGGCTCGAGTACGCGGGGAACGACCTCGAGATGGCGGCACGTGGCCTGCAGCCGCCGGCCCTCACCGAGCTCGTGTGCTACCACTCGCAGCAGGCGGCAGAGAAGGCCCTGAAGGCCTACCTCGTGTGGTTGAGCGAGGAGCGCGTCCCGCGCCACCACCGTCTGGGTGACCTCGCAGACCGCATCGTTCGACTCGGAGGCGCCTCGGCACCCCGCGATCCCCTGGCGATCCTGGAGAGCTACGCGGCCAACGTCCGCTATCCTGAGGCGCCGTGGCCCTCGCTTCCAGAGGCCCACGCGGCGCTGGAGTTCGCGCGTGAGGTACTGGCCTGGGTTCAGCAGGCGTTGGCCTTGCCGTAGGACCCAGACCACGCGCGGTCGGGCGGCCTGTGCGGCGTTCGATGGGGCCCCCTGATGCGAGTCGTGCGCCGTCCCTCCCGCACTCCTGCTCTCCTCCGCTCTTGCTCTCCTGCCGTTTGACATCGCGCTCCGGTTTCCCGTATATTCTGTGGCGGGCACTGCAGGATGGCCGACCGGTCGGGCTTTGCGCGAGGGCGTGTGGAGTGGCGGGTACGGCCCCGGGATGCCGCGCACGAGCGGCGTCTCGCCGAGGCGGTCGGCGTGTCGCCGGTGACGGCGGCGCTGTTGGCGAATCGCGGCCTGGGCGAGGTTGAGCAGGCCCGCGCCTACTTCTCCCCCTCGGTTGAGCAGCTCCTCGATCCGTACCGTCTGCCGGACATGGAGGCCGCGGTGCGCCTGCTGGATCGGGCGATCGCGGAGCGGCAGACCGTGCTCGTGCATGGCGACTACGATGTGGACGGGATCGCGGCGACGGCGCTGCTGACGCGGTTTCTAAGCAAGTTGGGGGTGAACGTCCAGTACTTCATCCCGCATCGGATTCACGACCGGTACGGGCTCTCGCGACGGGCGGTGGAAGAGGGGGCGGCGGAGGGCGCGCACCTCGTGATCGCCGTGGACTGCGGGATTCGGGATCGGGCGGCGGTCGCGCGCGCGCGGGAGTTGGGCCTCGGCACCATCGTCCTCGATCACCACGAGCCGGGGGAGGAGCTTCCTCCGGCGGACGCGGTGGTCGACCCGAAAGTGGCGGGGGCGGAATACCCGAATCGGGAGCTGACGAGCTCGGGCCTGGCGCTGCAGTTGGCGCGCGCGGTGGCGGCGGCGCGGGACATCCCCGACAGCTACGTCCTGCGGGCGTTTCTGGACCTCGCGGCGTTGGGCACAGTGGCCGACGTAGCGGAGCTGCTGGGCGAGAACCGCGCGCTGGTGACGCTGGGCCTGCGGCAGTTGGCCCAGACGAAGAAGCTCGGGCTGCGGACGCTGCTGAACCTGTGCGAGGTCAACGGCCGTCCGCGCGCGATGGACATCGGCTTTCGGCTAGGCCCGCGGATCAACGCGCCGGGGCGGCTGGCCGACCCGAACCCGTCGTTGCAATTGCTGCTGACCGAGGATCAGGACGAGGCCAACCGGCACGCGCTGTATCTGGACACGCTCAATCGTCAGCGGCAGGGCGAGCAGTCGGCCATCTGCGACGAGGTGCGGGCGCGGGTCGAGCGCGAGGTGGACCTCGACCGGACGCCGGTGATCGTGCTGGCCGCTGAGTCGTGGCATGTGGGGGTCGTGGGCATCGCGGCCTCGCAGGTCGTGTCGATGTACGGGCGGCCCGTGGTACTGCTGGCCGCCGAGGGGGCGAGCTACCGCGGCTCGGGCCGGAGCATCCCGGCGTTCCACCTCGCGGCGGCGATGGATTGCTGTGCGGACCTGCTGGAGCGGCACGGTGGGCACGCCATGGCCGTCGGGGCGCAGCTGGCGCGAGGCAACCTGGAGGCCTTCCGGGAGCGTCTCTGCGCCCTTGCGGCCGAGCAGTTGGCCCCGGCTCAGCTCTGTCCGACGCTGAACATCGACGCCGAGGTGCGGCTCTCCGAGGTCACGGAGGAGCTCATCGCCGAGCTGGAGCGCATGGAACCCTACGGGCACGGGAACCCGGAGCCGCTGCTGGCGGCGCGGGGCGCGCGGGTGGTCGACCGCACTCTCGTCGGGAAGGATGCCCAGCACCTGAAGCTCTGGGTCACGGACGAGACGCACACCTACGAGGCGATCGGGTTCGGCATGGCGCCGGACGAGGAGCTGCTACGCGGGGCCGAGCGGATCGATCTCTGTTTCGCGCCGCAGGTGAACGACTTCAACGGCTCCCGCACGCTGCAGCTGCGGTTGCACGCACTGAGGGCGGCTTCCGGATGACGCGCGCCGTGCTCCTGGCGGGAGGGCTGGGGACTCGGCTGCGTCCGCTGACGTACGCCGCGCCGAAGTGCCTGGCGCCCGTGGCGAACCGCCCGCTGGTCAGCTACTCGCTGCGGATGCTGCGGCGCGGTGGTGTGGACGAGGCCCGGCTGGCCTCCGGGTACATGGCGGAGCGGTTGCGGGAGGCGCTGGAGGGCGAGCAGCCCGACGGCTTGCAGGTCCGCTGCATCGCCGAGCCGGACGCGCTGGACACGGCCGGGGCGATCCGGTACGCCTTGCCCCAGTCTGAAGGCGCCTTCGTCGCGATGAACGGCGACCAGATCATGGACGTGGATGTCCGGGCGCTGCTGGAGGCCCACGAGGCCCGAGGGGCCGACCTGACGATCGTGGTGCGGCGCGTGGAGGATGTCTCCGCGTTCGGCCTGATCGCCTGCAATGAGGACGGACGGATCGAAGCCTTCCTGGAGAAGCGCCCGCACGATCCGACCGGTCGGAACCTGGTGAACGCGGGGATGTACGTCCTCTCGCCCAGCGCGCTGGAGGCGATTCCCGAAGGGCGGCCCTGCTCGAACGAGCGGGAGTTCTTCCCCACCATGGCGACCTCCGGCGCGCGGGTGTTCGCGTACCGCATGCCGGACGGCGCGTACTGGGCCGATGTGGGGACGCCCGAGAAGTACCTGGACGCGAACGGCCGCATCCTCGCGGGGGCCCTGCCCTGGGCCGACCCGCCCAGCGACCCGACGGCGGAGTCGGACCTCGCGCCCGGGGCCCGGGTCGCGCCCAGCGCGCGGATCGGCCCCCGGGTGGCCGTCGGAGCGGGCGCCGTGGTGGGTGACGGCGCGCGGCTGCGGGACAGCATCTTGTGGCCCGGGGCGCAAGTTGGGGCGGGCTGCCGGCTCGCAAACGTCATCGTCGGGCCCGACCACCGGGTGCCGCCCGGCACGGCGATCGAGGGCGAGGCAGCCATCATCCTCGCCGATACTGACTTGGAGACGTCCGAGGGATGAACGACGACCTGCTGATCATGATCCCGGGGCCCACGGGGCTCCCCACCGAGGTGCGCGAGGCACTCGCACGGCCGCAGATCGGCCATCGGACGCCCGCCTTCGCCGACCTCATCGCGGACTGCACCGCCGGCCTGCAGTACGTCTTCCGTACGCGGAAGGACGTGCTGATCCTGACCTCCTCCGGCACCGGCGGAATGGAGGCGGCGATCACGAACTTCCTGTCGCCGGGCGACCCGGTTCTCGCGGTCTCCGTCGGGAACTTCGGCGAGCGCCTGGGCAGGATCGCCGAGGCCTTCGGCGCGGAGGTGACGTGGGTCACGTCGGAGTGGGGCCAACCGGCCGATGTCGAGGCGGTGCGCGCGGCCCTCGCCGGCGGCGGGCACAAGGCGTTGCTCTTCACACAGAACGAGACCTCGACGAGCATCACGAACCCCGTCGAGGAGCTGGCCGGGTTGGCGCAGGCGGCGGGCGCCCTCACGATCGTCGACGCGGTCAGCGGGATGGGCGGCGTGCCGGTGCTGACCGATGACTGGGGCCTGGACGTAGTCGTCGCGGGCTCGCAGAAGACGCTGATGCTGCCCCCGGGGCTGGCGTTCGTGAGCGTGAGCGAACGCGGCTGGCAGGCGAACGCAACGGCGACGATGCCGCGCTTCTACTTCGACCTCAGGAAGGCGCAGGCGTCGCTGGAGAAGGGCCAGACCCCGTACACCCCCAACACAAGCCTGATCGTCGCGTTGCAGGCGTCCCTGAACCTGATCCGCGCCGAGGGGATCGAAAACGTGTGGGCCCGCCATGCCGAATGCGCGCAGTTCATTCGGGAGGGCGTGGCGAAGCTGGGGCTCAGACCCTTCGGCGACGCACGCTACGCGAGCAACGTCGTGACCGCCTTCTACCCGCCGGAGGGCGTCGATCCGAAGGCGATCATCAGCCATCTCCGCGACCGGCACAACATCCTGATCACCGGAGCGCAGGGCGCCTATCGGGGGAAGTTCCTGCGCATCGGGCACCTGGGCACGGTCGATCGGGGGCAGTGCGCACGCGTTCTGGCCGCCCTGGCCGACGCCCTGGCGGCCGCGGCCTGAGTTCGGACGGAGGAGTCTGTGAGCGACAAACCACGCGTCCTATGCTGTGACGGCATCGCGGAGCGGGGGATCGAGATTCTCCGTGAGGTCGCGGAGGTGTGGGTCGAGCCGCGGGGTCTGACGGGCGAGGCCCTGCACGCGCGGCTCGCGCCCTGCGACGCCGTGGTGGTGCGAAGCGCGACGCGCATCGACGCCGCCGCCATCGACGCCGCGCCGAATCTGCGCGCCATCGCGCGGGCGGGCGTCGGCGTGGACAACATCGACCTGTCCGCCGCGACCGCCCGCGGGATCATCGTCATCAACTCCCCGGAGGGCAACACGATCTCCGCGGCGGAGCACACCCTCGCCTTGCTGCTGGCGCTGTCCCGCAAGATCCCGGCCGCCGACGCGCGGCTGCGACAGGGCATCTGGTCGCGCAAGGAGTTCGTGGGTCGGCAGCTGTACCGCAAGACCCTGGGCGTCGTCGGCTGCGGCAAGATCGGCTCTGAGGTCGTGAAGCGCGCCCAAGCCTTCGGCATGGACGTGCTGGTGCACGACCCCTACCTGAACGAGGCCCGGGCGGAGTCGCTGGGTGTCCGGCTCGTGTCGCTGGATGAGCTGCTGAAGCAATCCCACTACGTGACGCTCCATGCTCCCAAGGCGGCAGGCACGATGGGCCTGATCGGCAAGCGCGAGCTCGACCTGCTGCGCCCCGGCGCCGGGCTCATCAACTGCGCGCGTGGCGGGCTGATCGATGAGTTGGCCCTGGTCGAGGCCCTCCATGAGGGCCGCCTCGGGGGCGCAGCCCTCGATGTGTTCGTGGATGAGACGCAGCCTCCGGCGCACCTGGCCCCCTTCCCGAACGTCGTGCTCACCCCGCACCTAGGCGCCTCCACCGAGGAGGCGCAGGAGTTCGTGGCGGTCGATGTGGCGGAGCAGATCGCGGACATCCTCGAGGGGCGGCTGGCGCGTAGCGCGGTGAATGCACCCGCCATCCCTCCCGAGATCCTCCGCGAACTGGCGCCGTACCTCGACCTGATGAGCCGCATCGGCAGGCTCCACAGCCACCTGCTCGGCGGGCCCATCGAGAGCGTCGAGTTGCAGGCGGCGGGCGAGATCGCCGACCGCGACATCACGCCCCTGGGCCTGTGGTTCCTGGTGGGGTTGCTCAGTCCCCTCCGCAGCTACCCGGTGAACATCGTGAACGCGCCCGTGGAGGCCGAGGCCTGGGGCATCAAGGTCCGCCAAGGCGTCGGCGACTCGACCCGCGGCTACGCGAGCCTGGTGACGGCGCGCGTCGGCGCGGGCGGGCAGACGCGCGAGATCTCCGGCACCGTCTTTGGCGCCCAAGACGCACGGATCGTCGAGATGGACGGCTACCGCATCGACCTCGCGCCGCGCGGGGCCGTGCTGTTCGCGTGGCATCGCGACCGACCCGGGGTCATCGGCCGCGTCGGTACGCTCATGGGCGACCGGGGCGTGAACATCGCCGGGATGCAGGTCGGTCGGGCCAGCGTCGGCGGGGCGGCCGTCATGGCCCTCATGCTCGACAACCCGATCGACGACGCGACTTTGCAGCATGTGCGCGCATTCCCGGACCTGACGAACGCGATGGTGGTGGATTTCGACTGAGGCCTCACCCCCTGCCCCCTCTCCTGAAGGAGCTAGCCATTGCCCACATCTCGGGAGGCATCCGCCGTTGGGCCGGGCCGTCAGCCCCGTAGGGGGCGACCGATGGATAGAGGTGGTTTCAAAATCAGTGCCAGGAACGGTTTTCCGCCCAGTACTGCCGCGAGTAGGGGTCCGTTTCGGGAAAACCAGTTCCAGGCACCGAGTTTTGAAACCACCTCTAGCCGTGGACGCCAGCCCACGGAACAGGGCCTTACCGTCCTCTCCGGCCCCGGAGGAGGCCGGCGGAACCACCGTACGGCCTTCCGGCCACCTGCGGGGCCGGAACCTGAGGAATGGCTCGATTCCGTGGGTTTCACCCACGGCTATCCATCGGTTGCCCCTTCGGGGCTCCATGGCAACGACCAGAGCGACGGCTGGCGATCGACCATCCTCCTCTTCTCTGCCCACCGAAGATGTGGGCAATGGCTAGCCTGAAGGAGAGGGGGACGGAAACGACATGGCGATGCGATTTCTGTTGGCCAATGATGACGGGATCTTCGCTCCGGGGCTGCGGGCGCTGGCGGAGGCGCTCTCGGCGTGCGGTGCGGTGAAGGTGATCGCCCCCGAGCGCGAGCAGAGCGCGGCCGGTCATGCCGTGACGTTGCACAAGCCGCTGCGGTTGGTCCCGGTCACGCTCGCCGAACTGGACGTGGAGGCCTACGCCTCCAACGGCACACCGGCGGACTGCGTCGCGCTGGGAACCGTCGACCCCGACGACCTTCCGGACATGGTATTCTCCGGGATCAACGAGGGCGCGAACCTCGGCGAGGAGGTGCTCTACTCCGGCACCGCCTCCGCCGCGATGGAGGGGGCGATGTACGACATCCCCTCCTTTGCGCTGAGCATCATGACCGAGGGGCGGCCGGCGCGCTTCGAGACGGCGGCGCAGGTCGCCCGGTGGCTGGTCGAGTGCTTCCCGCGGGCGGCGGCGGGCCGCGCGTGCCTGTTCAACGTCAATGTACCCAACCTCCCGCCGGAGGAGATCCGCGGTGTCGAGATCACCCGCCTCGGACACCGCCGCTACGTGAACCGGATGAGTCGCCGCGAGGACCCGCGCGGGAGGCCGTACTTCTGGTTCGCGGGTGAGCCACTGGAGCGCGACGCGCGCCCAGGCACCGACCTCGCCGCCGTGCAGGCCGGGAAGGTGTCGATCACGCCGCTGCACTTCGACCTGACCAGCCACACCGACATCGATCCGCTGTCCGAGGCCATCCGCCTGGCCTGCCGACAGCCGTTCGCCGTGCCGTAGCCGTCAACCCGGGACCCGGAACGCCGTCGATCCGAGACCGCCGCCATGCCCGCGGCATACCTCGCCCTCTACGAATCCGGCGAGTTGGCAGGCCGCATCGAACGCGCGCGGGAGATGCTGCGGGAGTGCCGTCTCTGCCCTCATGCGTGCCGGGTGGACCGCACCGCCGAGGAGTGGGGCCGCTGCCGGACGGGGCGCAAAGCCCTGGTCGCGAGTTTGGGCCCGCACTTCGGCGAGGAGGAGCCCCTGGTCGGGCGAGGCGGGTCGGGGACGATCTTCCTCGCGAGCTGCAACCTCGCGTGCCTCTTCTGCCAGAACTACGACATCAGCCAGCTGGGCCACGGGCGTCCCGTTGACGCGAGGTTCCTGGCGCGGGCGATGGTGGGGCTGCAGGACCGGGGCTGCGTGAACATCAACTTCGTCACGCCCACCCACGTCCTTCCGCAGATCCTGGAGGCCTTGCCGGAGGCGGTGGAGAAGGGACTCCGCGTGCCGTTGGTGTGGAACTGCGGAGGGTACGAGTCGCTGGAGGCGCTGGGGCTGCTCGACGGGGTCGTCGACGTCTACATGCCCGACCTGAAGTACGCGGACGCTGCCGCGGCGGAGCGCATGTCGGGTATCCGCGACTATCCGACCCACGCCTTCGCCGCCGTGCGGGAGATGCACCGGCAGGTCGGCGACCTGCAACCGGACACCCGAGGCGTCGCGACCCGCGGCCTGCTGGTGAGGCACCTCGTGCTGCCGCATGACCTGGCCGGGACCGCGCAGGTGATGCAGTTCCTGGCGGAGCTGAGCCCGGACACGTATGTCAACGTGATGGCCCAGTATCGCCCGTGCCATCGCGCCTATGAGGAGGCCCGCCTGACCCGCGGCCTCACAACCGACGAGTACCGCCGGGCCGTGCAGGCGGCGCGCGACGCCGGGCTGAGGCGACTGGACGCGCGCCACGCCGCAGCCGTGTAGGGGCGGACCCATGTGTCCTCCCACTGTTCTGTCCTAAGTCCCGCTCGGGGCGGACACATGGGTCCGCCCCTACCACGACCGGGCGCACTGGAGGGGGTACCCACCATGACCGACCATCTGTCCAAAGCCAAGGAGTTCGCTTCCGAGAAGCTCGGGGACCTGAGCGAGGCGCTCAGCACGCACCAGAAGTCCCGTGGCCTGCAGAAGCAGATCGCCGACCTCGTCAGCGAACGGGATCGCGTGATGCTCGAGATCGGCCGGAAGGTCTACGCGCTATACGGGCGGGACAAGGTCCGCAACGCGGACATCCTGCCGCTGTGCGAGAGCATCGATGGGATCGGAACGCAGATCGACGCCCTGAACGTCCAGGTGCGCGAGCTCGCGCAGCCCAAGCCCAAGGGCGTGCTGGCCGCGACGGAGCTGGCCGACGAGACGGCCCTGGACGAGGACGAACCGGTCGAGGAAGCCGCGGAGGATGAAGGCGGCGAGACTGAGGCGCCTGCGGCGGAGACTGAGGCGGAGGCCGACGCAGAGGCTGAGCCGGACGCCGACCCCAAGCCGGAATAGGATCGCGTCGGGGCAGACGCTCCGACCCAACCAGAGGGAGCCCATGGCCAGGGTCAAGCACATCTTCGTGACCGGCGGGGTCGTGTCGTCGCTCGGGAAGGGCATCACCGCGGCGTCGCTCGGGCGTCTGCTGCGCGCACGCGGCTTCGGCGTCGCCATGCTGAAGATCGACCCCTACATCAACGTCGATGCCGGGACGATGAACCCCTTCCAGCACGGCGAGGTGTTCGTCACCGACGATGGGGCCGAGACCGACCTCGACCTGGGCCACTACGAGCGCTTCGTCGATGAGGCCCTCACGGGGCGCTCCAACGTGACCACCGGCCAGGTCTACGGCGCGGTCATCAACCGGGAGCGCCGGGGCAAGCGGTATCTGGGCAAGACCGTCCAGGTCATCCCGCACATCACGGATGAGATCAAGTACCGCATCCGCCGCTGTCCCCGGCATCACCGGGCCAAGATCGCCATCACCGAGATCGGCGGCACCGTCGGGGACATCGAGGGTCAGCCGTTCCTTGAGGCCATCCGTCAGATGGGCAACGAGGAAGGCCACGACAACGTCTGCTACATCCACGTGACCCTCATGCCCCACCTCGGCATCACGGACGAGCTGAAGACCAAGCCCACCCAGCACAGCGTGCGACAGCTGCTCGCCGTAGGGATCCAGCCCGACATCGTGGTCTGCCGCAGCCGTCTACCGCTCGGGAAGGAGGAGCGCGAGAAGATCGCGCTCTTCTGCAACGTGCGGCCGGAGGCGATCATCGAGAACCTCGACGCCGCCTCGCTCTACGAGGTGCCCCTCAAGCTCGAGGAGCAGAGCATCGCCGACCTCGTGTGCAAGCGCCTCAGGCTCAAGCCCGAGCCCCCCGACCTGGCCGAGTGGCGCGAGATGGTGCACCGCGTGGTGAATCCCTCCCGCGAGGTGCGCATTGCCATGATCGGCAAGTACGTGCACCTCCACGACTCCTACATCTCGGTCACCGAAGCGCTCCTCCACGGCGGCTGTCACCACAACGCCAAGGTCAGGATCAGCTACGTGGACTCCGAGATCTTCGAGACCGGAACCGACCCCTCAGCGGAACTGGCGGAGGCTGACGGCATTCTGGTGCCCGGCGGCTTCGGCGAGCGGGGGATTGAGGGGAAGATCCGCGCGATTCAGTATTCGCGCGAGAGCGGGGTCCCCTATCTGGGCCTGTGCCTGGGCCTGCAGACGGCGACCATCGAGTTCGCGCGCAACGTCTGTGGCCTCACCGGCGCCCACAGCACCGAGTTCGACGAGAAGAGCCCTCACCCGCTGATCATCAAGATGAAGGACCAGGAGTACAAGACGAACCTCGGCGGCACGATGCGGCTCGGCGCCTACCCTTGCGCGATTCAGCCCGGCACCTTGGCGGAGCGGCTGTACGGGGCGACGGAGATCTCCGAGCGCCACCGGCACCGGTATGAGGTGAACAACGCCTACCGCGAGCGGCTCGCCGAGTGCGGGCTCGTGTTCTCGGGCACTTCCCCGGAGGGGGACCTCGTGGAGATGATCGAGCTGCCCGATCACCCGTACTTCATCGCGTCCCAGTTCCACCCGGAGTTCAAGTCCCGCCCGAACCGGCCGCACCCGCTGTTCCGCGGTCTCATCGGCGCGGCACTCGAGCGGCGCGCGAGCCGCACCTAGCCGACATCCGCCCAGTCAGCGACCGGCATCCGGAGGCGCTCAGATGGCAGACGTCGCGGTGAAGATGGTGAAGTGCGATGCGTGCGGCGCGTCGATCACGGGCATCTCGACGTGGAAGCCCTCGGTCTGCGACTACTGCGGCTCCGAGGTCATCGTCGAGCTGCCCGCGGCGACGGAGTCGGCGGTCGCACAGCGGCCGCGGTGTGTCGGCTTCCGGCTGGATGCCGCCCAGGCGGGCGAGCGCCTGAAGGCCTGGCTGAAGTCGAGCTTCTGGTCGCCCGGCGACCTGGCCGCCACAGCGCGCACCGACGAGCAGGCGGCGATCTACGTGCCGGCCTGGGAGGCGAAGGTGGAGGTCGAGACCGAGTGGCAGGGCGCTCGCTCCGAGACGCGCTACCGTCGCGTCTCCAAGACCCGCACCAACCCGCAGACCGGCCAGCAAGAGCGCTACGAGGAGGACGAGGCCTACCAGGAGTGGTACCCGGCCTCGGGTTCGCACAACGGGAGTTACGCCGAGGTGATCAACGCCTCCGGTGCCCTCACGCAGGACGAGGTGAGCGCGCTGACGCCCTGGGACACGGGCGCGGAGGCGGCGGAGGAGGACCTCGCCGATGCCCTGGGCAAGGGCCGGCGCATGGAGGAGCCCTCCGTCAGCCGGGAGGAAGCCGAGCGCCGGGCGCGCGAGCTCATCGAGGGCCATGAGCGGAGCGCATGCCAGCAGCTTATCGAACGCCTCGACAGCGCCTCGACGCGCTTCGGTGAGTTCGTCACGCAGCGGGTCATCGTGCCCGTCTGGGTCTTCCGCTACAACTACAAGGGCAAGGTCCAGCGCGCCGTGATGAACGGTCAGACCGGCGAGCTCCACGGCCAGCGGCCCGTGTCGGGCCTGAAGGTCGCCCTCGCCATCGGCATCCCCATCGTGATCATCGCCGTCGTCGTGATCATCTCGATGCTCTCGAAGTAGGCGCTTCAGGCCGCGCCGTTGACGCTCCCCGGGACCGCCGCCGTCTCGGCGGCAGGCCGTTGCCGCCGTCGTTGTCGGACCGTTTGGAGTCAACCCGCAACCCGCAACTCGGAACCCAAAACCACCCATGCCCAAGCCGCCGCACACCTCCATCCTCAACCAACTGAACCCCCAGCAACGCGAGGCAGCCGAGTGCATCGACGGCCCCGTGCTGATCTTCGCGGGCGCCGGCTCCGGCAAGACCCGCGCACTCACCTACCGCATCGCGCACATGGTCCGCGAATGCGACGTGCCGCCCGAGCGTATCCTCGCGGTGACCTTCACCAATAAGGCCGCCAACGAGATGAAGGAGCGGATCCGCACCCTCGTGGGCAACGAGGCGCGCGGCATCTGGGCCGGCACCTTCCACTCGATCTGCGCCCGCATCCTGCGCGCCGATGGCGAAGTCATCGGCATCCCCCCGAACTTCGTCATCTTCGACTCCGCCGAGCAGCAGTCGATCGTGAAGGAAGCCCTGGCGGTCCTGGACGTGGACCCGAAGGAGTTCCCGCCGCCCGAGATCCACTCCCGCATCAGCCGCGCGAAGAACGAGCTGATGACTGCGTCGGACTTCCGGCGCACGAAGAAGGGCTCGCTGGAGGAAGTGACCGCCCAAGCCTACCGCATCTACCAGGACAAGCTGCGGCAGAACGGAGCGCTGGACTTCGACGACCTGCTCATGCGCGCGGTGGATCTCCTGGCCGAGCACCACGAGGTCCTCGAGAGGTACCAGGAGCGGCTCCACTACGTCCTCGTGGACGAGTACCAGGACATCAACCACGCCCAGTACCGGTTCGTGCGGCTGCTCTCGGCGAAACACGGGAACATCTGCGTCGTCGGCGACGACGACCAGTCGATCTACGGCTGGCGCGGCGCGAACGTGGGCATCATCCTGGCCTTCGAGAGCGACTACCCGAACTGCCGCGTCGTGAAGCTGGAGCAGAACTACCGCTCGAGCGGGAAGATCATCGAATGCGCGGCCGAGGTGATCCGCAATAACCCCGACCGCGCGCAGAAGCGCCTCTGGACGGAGAACCACCCCGGCGATAACGTCGTGATCTACGAGGCGATCAACGAGTCCGAAGAGGCCGAGTGGGTCGCCGGCAACATCGCCAACCAAGTCGAAAAGCGCCTCGCGAAGGCCGGCGACTTCGCGATCCTGTACCGCACGAACGCGATGAGCCGCAACTTCGAGGAAGCGCTCATCGCGCGCGGTGTGCCCTACCGGGTCGTCGGGGGCTTGCGGTTCTACGAACGGGCCGAGATCAAGAACGCGGTGGCATACCTACGGGTGCTGCACAACCCCGCCGACGGCGTCTCCCTTCGCCGGATCATCAATAGGCCCACCCGGGGCATCGGCGACACAACCCTGCGCGCCGTCGAGCGGTTCGCGTACGGGGACGGGAGCGACTCGATCGCGCTGTATGAGGCTCTCTCTCGCGTCCGCGAGATCGAGGAACTGAAGCCGCGTGCGCAGGACGCCGTCGCGGCCTTCCATGTGATGATGGAGGAGCTGCGCGCGAAGGCGGCGCGCGTGCCGCTGTCGGAGCTGGCCCACGCGGTCATCGAGGACACGGGCTACGTGGCCTCGCTGCAGAAGAGCGGGAACGCCGAGGACGCGAGCCGCCTGGAGAACCTGCAGGAGTTCGTCAGCCTCACCCGGCAGTTTGAGGAGGCGCGTCAGGACGGCGAGCCCACGCTGCAGGCCTTCCTCGAACACATTGCGCTACTCACCGATCTCGACGAGGCCGAGGATCAGGGGAACTCGGTGTCCTTGCTGACGCTGCACTCCGCGAAGGGCCTGGAGTTCCCGATCGTGTTCATGGTGGGCCTCGAGGAGAACATCTTCCCCCATCAGCGTTCGATGAAGGACGAACAGGAGCTGGCCGAGGAGCGGCGGCTCTGCTACGTCGGCATCACCCGCGCCCAGCGTCAGCTGTACATCACCCACGCCTTCCGCCGGACCATCTACGGCCAACCCACCGACCAGCGGCCGTCCCGTTTCCTGCGCGAGCTACCCGAGGGCCTCGTGACCCGCTGTCAGGATGTCAGCCGCCTTGCGCGCCCGCAGGTCTTCGAGGAGGAGATCGAGGACCTCGAACGCGGCGCCGGCAAGCGCCTCGACCTCACCCGCGTGCTGTCCCGGAAGCCCAAACCGGAGCCATCCCGGCCCTCCGTGCCCATCGGCGAGGGTTCGCGCCGGACCACGGTGAAGCAGGCGCCGAAGAGCGCCCCGTCCGCCGTGGAGCCCGCCTTCCGCACCGGCGACAAGGTGCGCCACGCCAAGTTCGGCGACGGCATCGTGCTCAGCAACGAGGGCAAGAACGACGAGGCCACCGTCACGGTGGCCTTCGTCACCACGGGCGTGAAGAAGCTCGCCCTGCAGTACGCGAACCTCGAGAAGCGTTAGGAGGGAACCCGTGCTCGGCACCGTGCTTCTGCTCAGCGTGGGAGCCTCGGCCCAGTTGCCTCTCGCCTCGGAGCGCCAGCCGCTCTGCCGCATCGTGCTGGCCGTCAGCCCGACCGAGGGGGAGCGCGCGGCGGCGGCGGAGTTGCAGCGCTACCTCACCCGCATGACGCGCGCCGAGGTCCCGGTCGCCTCCGCGGCGGAGGGCGGCGCGGGCGTGCGGTTGCTGATCGGCGCGGCGGCGGGCGCGAAGCTCGGGACAGAGCTGTCGCCGCTGAACCTCGGGCCGGACGGCTTCGTCCTCCGGTCCTTCGGCGCTGAGGCGGTCGCGATCGCCGGGGCGAACGACGACAGCACGCTCTCCGCGATCTACGCCTTCCTCGAACACCTCGGCTGCCGGTGGTATCTGCCGGGGGAGGACGGCGAAGTCGTCCCGATCGACCGCGAGCTCACCTGCGCCCCGGTGGACCGCACCG
>Ga0233425_10002812_pt1 | contig 33161 bp, 31 predicted proteins | sample Watercolumn_Towu_2_FD_181712 | JGI IMG/M metagenome (GOLD analysis project Ga0233425, IMG submission 181712) | Freshwater microbial communities from Lake Towuti, South Sulawesi, Indonesia - Watercolumn_Towuti2014_140_MG | ecosystem: Environmental > Aquatic > Freshwater > Lake | place... | reverse complement strand
ATGTGTCGGGCCACTCGATGCACTTCTCGCATACCCCATGGTGGGCTTCCGTAAACCTCAATTCCGCTGCCTATGCTTTCACGGCGGGGGAAGCGGGCAGCTTTGGAGTTGCGCTGACCTCTCTTTCGATGGACAGAATGGAGGTCACAACGGAGAATGCACCCGATGGGACCGGTGAGTACTTCGACGCTCAGGACCTGATGCTCGGACTCTCGTATGCCAGACATCTAACAGATCGGTTCAGTGTCGGTGTGTCGGTGAAGTACGTCCAGCAACGGATCTGGAATGAAACCGCCTCGGGAATTGCCTTCGACGTGGGGACGCAATACCGCCTCTGGTTCAATAACTTCACGATCGGAATGAGTCTCGCGAACTTTGGCGGCGATCTTCGGTATGATGGAAGGGATCTGAGCTACAAACTCGACACCGATCCATCGCTTCCCAAGAACCGGCTGACGCCCGTCGTTCTGCAGACCGACGATTATCCACTCCCGCTGCATTTCCAGGTTGGCGTCGCAATGGATGTTCTCCGCAACGATGACTTCGGGTGGATTGTGGCGGCGGACGTAACGCATCCGAACGACAATCATGAGAGAGTGAATTTCGGGACCGAGGTAGCTTTCTTCGACCGGTTCTTCATCCGCGTTGGGTATCGCTACAACTACGATGATGAGGACCTGACGGCCGGAGGCGGCGTTGCCCTGCCGGTGGATGGTGCCCGTATCATGTTCGACTATGCCTGGGCAAAGTACAAGCTGCTGCCGAATGTCCATCGCCTCTCGGTCGGGTTGGCGTTCTGATTACCCTCGAAGCGAAGTCCGTCTTCTCCGATGGTGTTCGAGCGAAGACGGACTTTTCCAATTCCCGGTCCTCTCCGTGATTGATGCCTTCATCGTGATATTCGGTCTCGCGCTTGTTGCCGGCGGCGTTCGCGCAATACGCAACAAGCGCGCCTGCCATGACTATGGCGAAGCCAAAGGGAGTAAAGCCGTCTCGATCGGCTATCTCTGGATTGTCCTTGGTCTCATCGCGGTACTGGGGATCCTTTTCGATGTGAAGATCTTCCGCCAGCTCATCGAGCTCTTGATCACGAGCGGTGGGTGAGCGGCATGTTTCGTTGCTTATTCTGCGTTGGTTTGCTACCTTGTCCTCAGTCGGAATATCCAGCACAAAACATGACTATTTAATGCCAACATCTATTGTGACCGGCGGCGCCGGCTTCCTCGGGTCTCATCTCTGCGACCGACTCATGGCAGAGGGCCACACCGTCATCTGCATCGACAACCTGATTACAGGAAGCACGGAGAACATCGCCCATCTTGTGGGAAAGCCCCGTTTCAGGTTCATCCAGTATGATGTTACAAACTATCTGTTCGTCGAGGGTGAAGTTCACTTCATCTTTCATTTTGCCTCTCCTGCAAGCCCCATCGACTATCTGAAGCTGCCGATCCAGACCCTTAAAGTTGGATCACTAGGCACACACAAGACCCTTGGCCTCGCAAAGGCAAAGAAGGCGCGATTCCTCCTCGCGTCGACTTCGGAGGTCTACGGCGATCCGCTGGTGCATCCCCAGCCGGAGAGCTACTGGGGGAATGTGAATCCGGTCGGTCCGCGCGGTGTCTATGACGAAGCGAAAAGGTTCGCGGAAGCGATGACGATGGCGTATCATCGGTACCACAAACTCGAGACTCGCATCGTCAGGATTTTCAATACATACGGGGAACGGATGCGCATCGAGGATGGGAGGGCAATTCCGGCATTCATGTCCCAGGCACTTCGCGGTGAAGACGTCACAGTATTCGGCGACGGCAAACAAACGCGGAGCGTGTGCTACGTCTCCGATCTCATCGACGGCGTATACCGGCTTATGATGTCGGACCACTCCGAACCCATGAATATTGGAAACCCTGTTGAGATCACCATGTTCGATCTCGCAAAGGATATCGTGGCGCTCACCGGAAGCAAAAGCAGGATCGTCTACCAGGAACTTCCTCTGGACGATCCAAAAGTGAGGCAGCCAGACATCACGGCGGCAAAAACGATTCTGCGGTGGGAACCAAAGGTGGACCGGACGGAAGGCCTGAAGCGCACGCTGCAGTATTTCAGAAAGCAGCTCGGTTGTTAGCGTACGACCGCCGTCGTGTTCGCCATTCCAATATTCCAGTATTCCAATATTCCATTCTTCCAAGATTCCATTACTCTGACAATGCGACTCATCTGTTCAAGAGTTTTTTCCCTTGCAGTTGCTTTCGGCGTTCTTCTTGTTCCTGAAGCCGCGTTTTCCCAATTCCTCTACCAGCCGTCCTCGCACGAGATCTACCCATTCCTCAAACGGATGGAAGCCCGCGGGCTGCTCATCGACTACCGCGACGCCGCAAAGCCCCTCTCCAGAAAAGTCCTGGCTTCACACTTAAGAGCGCTTGAGGGCGAAGCGGATCGGATGACGGATGTGGAACGGGATGAATATGAATTCCTGAAAGGTGAGTTCAATTACGAACTCTCGATCCTTGCCGGAGATCAGCAGCCGAGCGAGATTCGCTGGCATGTGATTTCAGAATCGTTCCCCGGCGGAATCGTGAACATCGAACCGAACCTCCAGTTCTCCTACACGAAGATTGGTGATGACAACGTGCGGTTGAGAGGGCAGGGCATCAAGACGTACGGATATGTTTTTAGTGATATCGGATACTACTTCAATTTCGTTGACTATCGTGAAGTGGGGAAGGCGATCAACGCAGGCAGAATCAATACTCCTGATCCGGGCATCGTCCTGACAAAGCTCATCGGCGAACAGGCAGAATACAACACAACTGAGGTTCAGTTCACGTTCAATGTTGGTGCCTTCGATTTCTCGCTTGAGAAAATGCAGAATTCGTGGGGACTTGCCCGCCACGGCAACATCATTTTTTCGGAGAAGGCACCATCGTACCCGCAGGTCAAGCTCCGCGTGCCCGTGACCGATTGGCTCGATTTTGTTTACCTCCATGCTGAACTGAACTCGAACATTGCCGATTCTTCGCGGTCGTACTTCACGAACAGCTCGGCCATTCAGAACTACTACCGCACCGTCGACCATGCGAAGTATATGGCGGCGCACATGATCGAGTTCACGCCTGCACGGGGCATCAACGTGTCGCTCGGTGAATCGGTTGTCTACAGCGACCGGGGGCCTTTGCTGATCTATATGATCCCGGTGATGTTCTTCAAGTCAGCCGAGCACTACAACGGCGACAAGGACAATGTGCAGTGGTTCGGTAACCTCGATCTCAACCTGATCCGGAACGTCAATCTCTACGGATCGCTTTTCATCGACGAGCTCAATATCGACGACCTGTTTGATCCGGACAAGCAATGGTATCAGGTTGGCTATACGGCCGGTCTTCAGGCGTATGACCTTCTCGTGAAAAACCTGGAACTGACTGTCGAGTATACGCGATTGAATCCCTGGGTCTACGCCCACAAACAGCCTGCGACGGAATTCACGAACAACGGCTTTGTGATGGGGAATTGGATGGGGCAGAATGCGGACAATCTCTTCTTCGACCTGGGATATCGCCCCATGAGGTCGCTGCTCCTTGGCGCCACGTATGAGATCTTCAGGAAGGGGGGGGAGGAGGATATTGCATATCAGTACATGCTCCCTTCACAGAAATTCCTCTACGGACCTCTGCATGAAGAACGCTCGTATGGCGTATATGTGAAATACCAGTTCGTGCGCGATGGATTTCTCGATGCACGCATTGGCTATCGCTCGACTTCAGACGAAGTCCTTCGTCTTCGCAATGACCGAAAACTCGAATTCTCTATCGGTGCCCGCTATGGGTTGTGGTAACAGGGATTGCTCCTTGCGAAGGTTCGCTTGTGACCTTCGCAAGGTAACCTTGAATTATTCAACCGCCCATGAAAATCTCGCTCATCGCTGAATCGTATCCACCTGCCCTCGGCGGGGCGGAATTCGCGCTGCAGAACCTGGTCGATGGATTTGTACAGCGGGGCCATGAAGTCTGGGTCGTTACCTCCAGCTGGCAGCGGCACGATGCGGGTACCGAACAAACAGGTAATCTGCGCCTCACAAGAGTCAAGACGCTCTCATTCTTCCACAGGATGTGGTTCATCCTTTTTTCTCTCCCCACGGTCCTCAAAGCTGCCCGCTGGGCGGATGTTGTGGTGGGGAGTACGTTTGCAGGAGGGCCGCCTGCGTTTTTTGGTGCGTGGCTGGCCGGAAAGAGGAGGTTGCTCATCGTGCTGGAGGTTTGGGGGCATCGATGGAGCCAATTTGAGCCGAGTCGGTTGCGTTCGATGTTTTATCGGACAACGGAATCGATTATTGTCCGTCTTGCGTTCGACCGGTACATCGCCATCTCGCATTACACGAAACGATGCCTGGTCGCAATTGGGGTCACGGAGGAGAAGATCGACGTCGTCCACCTCGGTGATTCAACAATGAGCATCAATGGGGTCGATCGGGTGCGTGTGAGGAATGAATTAGGGCTAGGTCCTGACGATTTTGTGTACTTGTGTTTTGGTCGTGTGGGCATCTCCAAGGGCTTTGAGTACTTTGCAGCAGCGATTCCCAGGCTCGTAGACGATCTGCCGAGGTCTCAGTTCATTCTGATCCTCTCCGGCTATGATAGACGGATCCTGGGGCAAGTTCGTGGGAGTCTGGCGGGAGTATCTGAAACTCGATGCCGACTTCTGTCTCCCGTCTCGCGCGATGACCTTGCGAACTTCATGTCGGCCGCTGACTGCGTCGTCATCCCTTCACTCTCGGAAGGATTCGGATTCTCCGCACTCGAGGCCTGCAACGCCGGAAAGGTCGTCGTCAGCACTGATGCTGGCTCACTACCTGAGGTCGTGTTCGGGAAGCACGTATTCGTGAAGCCGGGATCCGCGCAAGCGTTGACAGAAGGGTGTGTGAAAGCATTCAACGGAGAGGTTGAAGTGTCACCGCCGCGGGAGTTCAAATGGAGTGAAGCGGTCGAAGGTTACTTGAAATTGTACGAACAGCTGCTGCAGAAGTGAGCATCGCCTCGTGCCTGGAGGATGGCAAGAGTTCCGAGTCTGAAGTTTCAGGTTCCGGGGGAGGCCGGCATCAGGTCGGTCACCACCACCCCTTAGAATGAGTCCCCTCCTTTTAAAGGAGGGGATCTGTGCGAAGCCACTCATCCCTTACGTTGCATCACACCCCCACGCCTGCACGACAACCGAACCACCAACAATCCCCTCCTACCTTTTTTGGAGGGAGGTGGGGAACTGTGCGAAGCACCTCATTCCTTACGTCGCATCACACCCCCACGCCTGCACGACAACCGAACCACCAACAATCCCCTCCTATTTTTAGGAGGGGGAAGGGGAGGTCAGAGACAGGAACAACCCACTCGTCTCGTCGCCAATCCCTCGCTCTCGCAGACTTTCGGATTTCGGTGCCGCTTCGTTTAAGAGCTCGGTGCTTTCCGATTCTTTCTACAAGCTTTGCTCTCTCAACACTGTCCGGTACACTTCTTCGATCCGGTGCGCGCTCAGCTCACTTCGAAACCTCTCCTCAACACTCTTCCGTCCTGCGATGCCCAAACGGGATCGGAGCCTTGCATCGGATGCGAGTCTGATCATTGCCCCGGCGAGCTTTTCCACGTCGCCTGCTGGAACAAGAAGACCATTGATGCCGTCCTCAATGACGTCAAGCGGTCCGCCCTCGGCGAAGGATATTACTGCCTTCCCTGAAGCCATCGCCTCCAGGAGCACAATCGCCAGACCTTCTGGTTGCTTTGAGCAGAGCACGAGCACATCGAGGTCATTGATCACTGACGGCATCTGCCCCGGGGGAACGAATCCGAGAAACCTGATTTTCTCTTGGAGGCTGAGGGACGCGACCAGATCGTGGAGTTTCTCTTCGGCCTTTTCCATCCCTGGTCGTTCGTGTCCGACAATGACGAAATCCAGATCAGTTCTTCCTTTGAGCGCGATGCTGGCGGCTTGAATGAAGAGATCCTGCCCCTTTCTACGATGCTCCAGCCTGCCGACAATTCCAAACGTGACCGGTTTGGCTTTTCGGGCGACGGCGGTTCGGTTCCGCAAGGGTCGGAATGAATCCGTGTCCACTCCGTCATGCACGATCACTACCTTTTCGCTCTCTCCAAACTGTTCGCTCACCGCCTTGCTTATACATATGACCTTGTCGGAAAACGTGAGGATGATCCATCGCCAGATTCTCCAGAGCGAAGGGCGGAGGTGATGCCCTTCGATGACCTCACGAATATGCCAAACATGTGGAATCCGGAGAATCCACGAGGCGAGCGCTCCGGGGAGTACTAGTACGTTGTTCGTATGGACCACCGCCGGTCTTAGTTGGCGGAAAAGGGAAATGAGGCGGGCGATCGAATACAGTGCGAACACCTTGTACATGAAGATCCGCAGCGGATGGAAGTACATTCTGTCGAGCACGGCGACCGGCATCACGTGGATTTTGACCTGTTCACGCCGCAAGGCAGCGACGAGCGGGCCATCCTCTGGTACGACGACATCGACTTCATAGCACCGCTCATGCAGCCGTACCGCCGCAAGGAGCGCATTCTCTCCTCCGTACCCTCCGGCTGAAGATGCCACCAGAACGATTCGCGGAATGGTCATCATGGTTTCTGGGAGGTTTGTGAAGACGTGGCAATATAACGTTTGTCCACCCTTTTTGCCATCATGAGCGAAGTTTTGCCTTTTCTCAGAGGCAATTCGTTCGTATATTTGCACCGCATTTGAGCGGTCTCTCTGGGAACGCAGGGCGATTCTGCTTCGAATAATGAAGGACGTATGGAAACAAGCAGTACGCTGAGGAAATCTTTCGATATCGTGAGAGAGTTCGCGATAGCCGATTTTCGGCTTCGATATCATGATTCACTCCTGGGGTACCTCTGGTTCCTCCTCAGTCCTATCCTGATGTTTGGAGTCTATTATTTTGTTTTCACGAGCGTAATCTATGTCAAGATCCAGGACTATGCTCTCTATCTTATACTAGGGATCATTAGCTATAACTTCTTTCAGGACTGCACGTACAGCGCGATGTACAGCCTGATGGCAAAGGCACACATCATCAAGAAAGTATTCTTCCCTCGCTACTTGATTATTCTGGCATCATCAGCCACCGCTGTCTTCTCGTTGTTGGTCAACTTGTCTATCGTGCTTGTTGTCGTACTCTTTTCAAAAGGAATTCCCCCTCTGATCTGGCTCGTCCCAATACCAGTGATCTGCCTGCTTTTCTTCTCTACCGGCGCTGGATTCATTCTCGCGGCCCTCTTTGCCAGATTTCGTGATCTCAGCCAGATTTGGGGCGTGCTCGTCGTCGCGATTTTCTGGTTGACTCCGGTGGTATATGACGTAAGCTCGTTGCCGGAGTCCACGCAGATCATGGTTTTTCTGAATCCTCTCTCGCGTATCTTCATGTCGTTGCGACACTACTTGTTGTACGATTTCTTTGAGATTCGATTCCTTGTCATTACTGTTCTTTCTTCGATCGCTATCTTCGGTATCGGCCTCTTTGCCTTCATAAGGGTCCAAGACCGGCTGGCGGAGCAACTGTAATCCAATGAATGCCATCGAACTGGACAATGTCTCCAAGGTGTTCTCGATTCCGCACGAGCGGCGGCGAACCCTCTTTCATTGGATCTCGTCGCTGGGCAAGGGAAAGTATGACTTCGAGCCGCTTTTTGCCCTCAAGGATGTGAGCCTTCAGGTTAGAGAAGGCGAATTCGTCGGGCTCATCGGAAGGAATGGTTGCGGGAAGTCGACACTTTTGAAGATCATTTCGAGGATCTATTCGCCGACCAAAGGGGGGATCAGAGTCAAAGGCAACATTTTCCCGCTCCTCGAACTGGGTGTAGGATTCCAGCCTGAGTTCTCCTGCAAGGAGAATGTGTTCCTGTACGGCTCGACCCTTGGCTTCACACGGAAGCAGCTCAGCTCTCGCCTCAAGAGCATTCTTGAATTTGCAGAGATCGAGCGATTCGTGGATGCGAAACTCGCGACGTTGTCAACCGGCATGATCGTCAGGCTCGCATTTGCAATTGCCGTCCAATCAGAAGCTGAGATCTATCTGGTCGATGAGGGGCTCGCAGTAGGTGACAGCGCATTCAAGGAGAAATGTCGCCTCGAATTCTCACGAATGAAGCAGCAGGGACGGACGTTGCTCTTTGTGAGTCATGATATGTCCGAGATACAACAGTTTTGCGACAGGGCGTTGGTGATGGAGAACGGTCAGGTCGTAAACACGGGGCAACCGGATGAGATGGTGGTGTACTACCTCGAGCGAAGACACCCGAATGAGCGTCCGACCACAGCGTAGGGGGAATACACCCGAGTGCACGGTTGGTATCGGACTTGGTCCATTTGCCAACCTGTCGATGTGAGATCCCTTCTTCCTCCATCTACGCCAATCTATACGAGAACTTCGAGACATGGTACAAGGGCTTTTCGTGCAGGAGTTGCTCAAGGAACTGCAGCGAAATCTCTTCAATTGCCATCGCGACAACTACGACATCGAAACTCTGAGCGAACCCGAGGTCGAAGGGGAGAGGAGCATTCGGCAACGGCGAAAGGAGTTTCTTTTGCGTCGGGGCCTCCTGAGCCGTGAGGACACCGAATCATTACTCTCCGCCATTCAACCGTTTGTGTGGTTCTTTCATCGGTTCGAGCAGCTCTACGATGCGTTGGCCGATGCGGAGTCCAGGCTGTTACTTGTCCAGGTGATCGCGTTTAGGATACTGGGGCCGGAAAAGGTGAGACTTCCCCTGAACAATAAAGAGTTCTGGAAACAACGCGATGTCCTGAGAGGCCTGTTCCGGCAAGGCGACGCGATTGTCTCGGGGAAGTACTCACTGGGACTTATGGATCTGAATTGGATCGGCTATCCGATCAAGCTCTACACCACTGCAATTGGTCCGCAGAGCGTATTCTTGCTCAAACAGTATGAGTATCACTCAAGTGTCGCACGGATCAAGGCGGAAATGGGAGACGTCGTGATAGATGGGGGTGGATGCTGGGGAGACACGGGGCTTTATTTTGCTCACGAGGTGGGAGACGACGGCAAGGTCGTTTCTCTCGAAGGCATTCCGGAGAACCTCAGCGTGATGAGGAAGAACCTCGGGCTCAATGGACGCCTTCGTCAGCGGATAGAAGTCGTTGAACTTCCGCTTTGGAGCACCCCGGGGGTGCGCTTGCACTTTCACAACGACGGTCCATCGAGCCGTGGCTCGCTCGATCCCGGAAGCAGTGCCGGGGAGACAATGGTGCGCGAGTCGACCTCCATTGACGCCCTGTTCGACCGACTTGACCTCAGGCGTATCGACTTCATCAAGATGGACATCGAAGGCGCCGAGCTCGAGGCGCTGCACGGGGCCAGAGAGACGATCATCAGGTTCCGCCCGAAGCTCGCGATTTCCGTCTATCACAGTATCAGTGATTTTGTGGATGTGTTCGAGTTCCTTTCCGCGCTGAACCTCGGATACAAGTACTACCTGGGGCATTACACAATTCACTGGCACGAGACGGTACTTTTTGCCGTGTCCGGGGAGACGGCGTGACGTGGCTAGGGTTCGGCCAAAGGGTCGGAATGCCATTACGGCGATGGTAACTAGACGATATCCTCTGACAGTCGGACGTTGATGACAGGTTACGCGCATCCATTATACGCCAGGTCCCTCGATGAATTCGGGGTCCCGCGGGAACTCCCCGGTTGCGGTGGATGGATTCTGGAGCGAGCAATCGAAGGTGCGGATCGTCGTGATGCGATGGGATGCTATCCGTTGTTCTCGTGCGAACGATGGAGTCACCTGCGATCCGACCTTAATCGCATCGGCGAAGAACTTGTCGCGGTTTCTCTTGTGACCGATCCCTTCGGTGAGTATGACGTTCGTGCATTGCGCGATTGTTTCCCCGATGTTGTTGCTCCGTTCAAAAAGCATTTTGTGGTTGATTTGAAGCTTTCGTTTGAGTCGTTTGTACACGAGCATCATCAGCGGAATGCCCGGGCTTCGCTCCGACACGTTTCCGTCGAAGTCTGTACCGAACCTCTCGCGAACCTTCGCGCGTGGGTGAACCTCTACGCCACGCTACGGGAGCGTCACAACATTCGAGGGATCGCCGCTTTCTCGGAGTATTCCTTCAGGCAACAGATGTCAGTGCCGGGGATCGAGGCATTTCGTGCGACAAGCGAAGGAGAAATCGTGGGCATGGTTTTGTGGTTTGTTCAGGATGATCGCGCCTATTATCATCTCGGGGCTTACAGCGAGCGGGGATACGAACTGAAGGCGTCGTTTGCTCTCTTCAGCCGGGCCCTTCAGCATTTTGCTGAAAGGGGACTGCGATGGCTGAATCTCGGAGCCGGAGCAGGTGTGGATGCCGGTGCACAGACCGGGTTGACTCGGTTCAAGCAAGGTTGGTCAAACACCTCTCGGACAACCTACTTCTGCGGAAGGATTTTTGACAGAAAGTCGTATCTTCAAATCGTGCAGCAAAAAGGAATTGGCGCGACATCATATTTTCCTGCCTACCGGCATAGAGAATTTGGATAGCGCGACTACTACAGCTGTGTCCGGTCGCCAGAGGTGAATGAATCAGGAGAATACTGTTGTGAACGAAAAGATACAAAAGATCCTCGCGGAAGTTCTTCAGATCCCCGTAGAGACAATCACGGATGATTTGACGATGAACGATGTCGAATCTTGGGACTCCCTCAAGCATATGGAGCTTATTGTCTCCCTCGAGCAATTCTTCGGCAAAGAATTCGCTTTCGACGAGATCGTTGCGATGCGCAGCGTGCGGGAAATTCATGATGTGCTCAGGAAGAAAGGGGTGGCCGACTGATATGGACATCCGCGACAAACGAGTGGTCGTGACGGGTGGCGCCTCCGGGCTGGGGCTTGCCATCGTCCACACCGTACTTGCAAAGGGGGGGCTGGTCGCTGTTCTGGACAAAGATGACGCAGGACTCGATCGGCTTCGCACCGAGCAGCCACGAGTGGAGTGCTTCAGCTGCGATGTCTCGATGTACAGTCAGGTGGTGGGAGCGATGTCTGCATTTCACTCAAAATGCGGACCTGCCCATGTCGTGATTAACAACGCCGGAATGCTTCACAGCTCTCTCCTTGTCAGGATTACGTCTGCGGGTGCCGAGCGGCACGACCCGGCTGAGTGGGAACGTGTTCTCGCTACGAACTTGAGTTCTGTTTTCTATGTGAGTGCTTGTGCCGTTGAGAAGATGATTGTCACGCGCACGAAGGGAATCATCGTCAACATCAGCTCGATCTCAGCTGCAGGAAACGCAGGACAGTCGGCCTATTCGGCATCTAAAGCCGGCGTTGACGCGTTGACTGCTACGTGGTCGAAGGAACTTGGTCTGTCTGGGATTCGCGTTGTTGGTATCGCTCCGGGATTTGTCGACACGGAGTCAACGCGAAAGGCGCTCAGCGAGACAGCCTTGCAGGAGATTGTCCGAAAGACTCCCCTGAAGAGATTGGGAAACCCCGATGAGATTGCGAGGGCCGTTATCGGTGTTGTTGAAAACGATTTCATCAATGGCACAATCGTTCAGGTACACGGGGGTATTGTCCTTTAGATGGCCGACGCGAAGGAAATGTACCACTACAATCTCGGGCTACGGTTTCAGCACGTTGCGGCGCTGCACGCGAACAGGACCGCTTTGCGGTTCAACGCGGGTGAGACCGTGACGTACGCGGCGCTCAACAGCGAATCGAACCGCGCTGCCCACTGGCTCGCCGCGCGAGGTGTGGAGGCGGGCGATCTCGTCTGCCTCGCCGGTGTAAAGACACGTCATACGATTGCCTGCATGATCGGTTGCCTCAAGCTTGGTGCAGCGTACTGTATGCTCGATCCCGACAGCCCCGTCGAGCGTTTGCGGAAGATCCTCGAGACGTGCCGTCCCGCCCTTGTACTTGGTGACCGCGATTTTCATGCGAGATCGAGAAATGGACTCGAGGATGCCGGCATTCGCTTCGAGCTCCTGACTTCGGAGGTGTTTGACGAAGCGATCTCAAATGGGGACGATGAGAACCCCCCGTTCGTTATGGATGTGACCGGTGATCGGGCGGCGTACGTGATGTTCACGTCGGGATCGACCGGTTTTCCGAAGGGGGCGGTGATGACGCACGCGAACGTTCTGAATCTGATCAATTGGAGTCAGGCAACATACGCCGTCAGGCCCGATGACATTCTGACGAACGTGAATCCGCTCTACTTCGACAACTCCGTCTTCGATCTCTATACGGCTCTTTTCTCGGGTGCATGTATGGTTCCCTTCACGAAAGAGGAGGTCAGAGATCCGAGACTTCTCGTCGATAAAGTTGATGAAGCTCGTTGCACGGTCTGGTTCTCTGTCCCGTCGCTCCTGATGTTTCTGCAGACGATGAAAGCGACTGATGGCAGGCATCTCCGTTCGATCCGTCGGTTCATCTTTGGTGGCGAGAAGTATCCGAAATCGAAACTTAAGAACCTGTTCGATCTGTACTCGAACTCGAGCGAGTTCCATAACGTCTACGGTCCGACCGAATGCACGTGCATTTGTTCGAGTTATCGGATTAGTGGGGAAGACTTCCGTGGAATGGAGGGATTGCCTCCACTTGGCCACCTGGCGCCCAATTTTTCTTTCCTTATTCTGGATGAAAGGGGAAAGCGCGTTGAGGATGGAGGCGTTGGAGAACTCTGCCTGCTCGGTCCGAACGTCGGAAAGGGGTACTACAACGATCCGGTGCGGACTGCCGCGAGCTTCATTCAAAACCCGATGAACACCGCTTATCCAGAGGTGATGTACAAGACCGGTGATCTCGTGCGATTCGATCCTCGCGATGGGAAGCTGTACATCGAGGGGCGAAGGGACAATCAGATCAAGCATATGGGATACCGGATCGAATTGGAAGAAATCGAGGCGGCGATGCATCAGTTGGAATATGTTTCCGAGGCTGCGGCAGTTCATTCCGAGAACGGCGGGCTGAGCCGGATCATTGCAGTCGTTGCCTCAAGCGCAACATTCACCGACGACCAAATCCGCCGTGACCTCCGGCAACTCATTCCCGAATACATGATCCCGTCTACCTTTAACCGCGAGACGGCATTGCCGAAGAACGCAAATGGCAAGGTGGATCGTGTGGCCCTGCACCGGCGGTATGCGGGCAAGGCATAGCCCGTGAAGCCCGGGTCGAACGGAGGCTTGAACCACTAGAGAAGAAAGAGTGCCCGTATGAGCAAAATCGTGATTTTCGGCGCCGGAAAGATTGCCGACGAGGCATACTACTACCTGACGAATGACAGTCCACACGAAGTAGTCGCGTTTACCGTCGATGCTGACCACATGGCGCACCGTGAGCTTTTCGGTCTGCCTGTGATCCCGTTCGAGGAACTGACTGCCAAGTTCCCTCCGGCCGATTTCAGGATGTTTGTCGCCGTCGGATACCAGAATCTCAACAAGTTCAGGGCGCAGAAGTACACAGAATGCAAGGCCAAGGGGTATGAGCTGATCAGCTATGTGTGTTCGAAGGCATCGAATTTCGGGAAGACAGAGATAGGTGACAACTGCTTCATTCTTGAGAACGCGGTCATCCAGCCATGCGCGAAAATCGGGAGCAATGTGTTTCTTTGGAGCGGTAATCACGTCGGCCACCATGCGACGGTCATGGACCACTGCTACATAGCCGGGCAGGTGGTGATTTCCGGAAGCTCCGTTGTCGAGCCGTATTGCTTCATAGGTGTGAACGCGACCATCGGTCACGAAATCACGATCGGGAGCGAGAGCTTCATTGGCGCGGGGACGCTCGTCACGAAAAACCTGGCGCCAAAGAGCGTGCATATCGCTCCTGACACACCCAAATATCGGCTCGACTCTGCAATGTTTCTGCAACTGACCAGGATGAAGTAGCGGAGGTCCAGTGTGATGATTGCCAAGAAAGGCAATGAGACCGATGAAGAACTCTGATCTGAATCTGTACATTTGTCCGGGTACGCTGAAACCGCTGACATTCAGGAATCCTGAAATTGTCAAAGGCGAGATTCTCTCGGGGGCAATGGTTTCTGAAAACGGTGAAGAGTATCCGATCTCTGAAGGTGTTCCGGATCTCAGGTATCCGTTGCCGCTTCCGTTGAAAGATGAGAGCGCTCGGTCGTTCTATGAGGACCGGGGAGAGGCGTACGATGCCAATCTCTACCTCACCTTCAAGACTCATGGCGAAGACGAAATGGCTCTTCGAAACAAGTTTGTGGATGCCCTTGAACTCAAACCATCACACCGCGTGCTGGAAGTCGCGTGCGGCACTGGACGCGATTCGGAAATCATCGCGCAGCGGTTGGGGGCAGACGGTCAGCTTTGTGTTACGGATATTTCGAAGGGGATGCTGAGAAGGTGCGAGAAGCGATTGGTTGCATCGTTGGTGCCAACGAATTTCGCCCTCGCAAACGCGACTCACTTGCCTTTTCCGAACGGGTACTTTGACGCAGTGTACAGCTTTGGCGGATTGGGAGAGTTCTCGGACATCCGGCGGAGCCTGTCAGAGATGGTCCGGGTGAGCAGGGTCGGCGCCAAAATCGTTGTCGGTGACGAGAGCATGCCCCCATGGCTTCGTGAAACCGAATTCGCGAAGATACTTGTTACCACGAACAAACAGTTTCTTGCGCCGGTGCCGTTGGAGGAAATGCCGGTGCAGGCGCGGGATGTTTGTCTTCGCTGGGTGATTGGGGGGGTGTTCTATCTGATCGAATTCAGAGTCGCAGAGGGGGAACCGCAGGGCGACTTCGATTTCGAGATTCCTGGTATCAAGGGCGGGACGTTGAGAACGAGATATGTAGGACAACTCGAATCGGTGACACCCGAGACGAAGAGGCTGGCCGAGAGGGCGCGGGAGAAGAAAGGAATAAGCATGCACAAGTGGCTTGAAGATGTTATCCGGCGGGCGGCGGAGCAGGATCTCAAAGGTGGCGAATTCTGATTTCACGGACCATTGCTTGAGACGGAGGATCACAAAGCCATGAGATGGCAGAAGCGCGGTCTGATTGTCACCCCCGAACTGGCCGGAGATTGGGCGAAGAGTCATGCACAGGTCCCAACGCCGCTCGCTTGCGAAGGATTCATCCGCGTCTATTTCTCCTCTCGACCTGAGCGCGGGATGAGTTTGACAACGTATGTCGATCTGGATGCCGTAGATCCCGCGCGGGTGTTGCGCGTAAGTCCGAAGCCTGTGCTTGACTTGGGGAAGCCGGGGACGTTTGACGAGCATGGCGTGATGCCGAGTTGTGCAGTTAGGGCGGGGAGTCGGATCCTCCTTTACTACAGCGGCTGGTCCCGAGCCGCATCGGTTCCCTACAACAATTCCACTGGATTGGCAATCAGCGAGGATGGAGGCGACACGTTTAAGAAGTACAGCGAGGGTCCGGTCCTTGGAAAGAGCCTTGTCGATCCCTACTCGGCGACGTCTCCATTCGTGATGATGGAGAGTGGTGTTTGGCACATGTGGTATTCCTCCGGAACGGGGTGGTTCAGGATGAACGATAAGTACGAACACGTGTACGACATTAAGCATGCCAGCTCACAAGATGGTGTCACGTGGGTCCCCTCCGGGAAGCCGGTCATAGTCCAGCAGTCGGAACAGGAAGCGCTCACGCGCCCCGCCGTGATGAAAAGACCCGATGGATACCATATGTGGTTCTGCTATCGCGGAAGCGAGAGCTTTCGCGATGGAGCCGATGCGTATCGAATCGGCTATGCGCATTCGAGAGATCTGGTGCATTGGATCAGAGATGATGCGCAAGCGGGAATAGAGCCGGCGGCCAGCGGATGGGATTCGAAGATGCTTGCATATCCGGCCTTGGTGACAATCGGTGATCGGACAATGATGTTCTATAATGGTAACGACTTCGGGGCTGCGGGATTCGGATATGCATACCTCACTGATAGTGAGTCGAACTGAAGCGGTCTGAGATCCAAAATGTCTTCAAGGAACAAACAGGTACCATGAAATCAAGAGTAACCTGTGCCGTCTGCGGCTCCAGCGAGTGGATGAGACTCCCGGATCCATCGAGTCTCCAGTCTGTCACCACGGCAGGGTCCATTTTGCGGGAACCGCTGGGCAAGTCCCAGTGTATCATCTGTGGTCTGGTTCAGAGGACAGACGCCCGCTATCTGGGATTGAGCGATTTCTACGAGCAGCGATACACCGCGTATTATGATCGTCCCGGCACTGAGATTTTCAATTCGAGCCGATACGCTGAAATCGCACAATGGGTACTCGCATCGATCGGGGAACATGCTCCTAAATCGATTCTCGAAGTCGGTTGCGGCCGAGGTTGGACGCTCCGGGCTATCAGAAACCTCTCTCCGGATGCAGAGTTGGCAGGCCTCGAACCATCTGTCGTGAACAGTGAGGAGGCACGGAAACTCGGATTCGAGATTCACACGCGGAAGCTCGACAGGAACGATCTGCCGGCACGCAAGTACGATTTGGTGTTCAGCAATCATGTCCTGCAGCACACGACCGACCCTCTGGCTTTCCTCGAAGCAATGCGGGAACTCGTTGCCGACAAGGGACTGATCGTCATCACGGTTCAGGATTCAACCATTCCGACCAACGAACTCCTGTACTCGGATCAGAACTTCTCGTTTCTGCCGTATCACCTCACCAGGCTCTCTGAAGCAGCCCGGTTGAAGGTCCTGGCGTGGATAAAACCGCCGGACACGGATAGTCTGCGTTTCTCTCAGTTGATTGTGTGCTGCAAGAAGACGGATGACTTCGGATTGCTTCATGGCACAAAGGTTCCAGATCCGGAACCGCAGACTCTGAAGGAGCTTTTCCTTAAGAGGGTCGACTACCTCGAGTCATGGCACAGGATCGAGCAGCATCTTGTTCACAGTACGACGCCGTGTCGTCACATTTACAATTTCGGTGCAGGTATGTACAGCTACTTGCTGGCCTGCTACTGCGAGCAATACTGGACCCGCGTAGAATCTTGCACCGTTGACAATTGTACGGGTGAGTTTTTCGGCAAACAAGTGGTTCCACTCCACGCGCTTCAGCCGGATAATCGTGATTGCGTCGTGCTGGGAACTAGGCCGGGACTGCACTCAGGACTCGGTTCCAGATTGTCAGCCCTTGGCTGGAAGACGATCTCTTGGGAGAATTTCGTGATTGGATGAGGCAAGATCTTCTTTGCCTTCCTTGGTGACCCGAACAGAGAGAGCATGGCAATTGTCCTCCACAGGCGGCGAGCAACGTGAGCTCAACATGTGAGATCAAAGCATCAGGGGATCATGTGAAAACTGTCGTTGAAGATTTGGCGATTCTTGGCGGGACACCTGCGTTCGGGATCCCGATGCATGTTGGCAGGCCAAACATTGGACGGCGGCAGCGGTTTCAGGAGCGCGTAGATGACGTTCTGGACAGGAATTGGCTGACGAACAATGGAACATATGTCAGAGCGTTTGAACGGAAGGTCGCAGAGGTATCCGGAGTAAGGCATGCGGTGGCGATGTGCAATGGCACCGTGGCCCTGGAGATTGCCGTCAAGGCGCTTGGACTCAGCGGCGAGGTCATTTTGCCGTCGTTCACGTTTGTTGCCACCGCGCATGCTCTGCAATGGCTAGCAATCACGCCGGTCTTCTGCGACATCGATGCCGTTTCTCATAACATCGATCCGCGAAAAATCGAGAGACTCATCACGCCGCGAACCACGGGCATTTTGGGTGTACATCTCTGGGGCCGTCCGTGTGAGGTCGAGGCTCTGAGCGAGTTGGCGGCGCGTTACAGATTAAAACTCCTCTTCGACGCGGCCCATGCCCTGGGGTGTTCGTACAAAGGACGAATGATCGGAGGATTCGGAGATGCAGAGGTATTCAGTTTCCACGCGACCAAGATTGTCAATGCGCTCGAGGGGGGTGCCGTCGTTACCAACGATCCCGATCTCGCCGAACGCCTTCGCTTGATGAGGAATTTTGGATTCTCGAACTATGACAGAACCGATTGCATCGGATCCAACGGGAAAATGAATGAGGTCGCCGCCGCGATGGGATTGACCAACCTGGAGTGCCTTCAGGAGTTTATCGCACTTAACAGGAGTAACTTTCGAAAGTACCATGAGCAACTCTCCGGAATTGACGGGATCTCACTGGCAGGATACGATGAGGGGGAAGAAAACAATTTCCAGTATATTGTGGTGGAGATTGACCAGGATAGAACCGCGGTGAGCAGGGACCAGATCGTGCAGATTCTGCATGCCGAGAACGTGCTGGTTCGTCGGTATTTTCATCCCGGCTGTCACCGATTGGAGCCATACCGATCATTGACGCCGGCCGTGGAAATTGCTCTTCCCGAGACGGAAAAGCTCTCCGATCGCGTCCTATGCTTTCCCACGGGAACTTCAATCGGGGCACACGAGATCGAGGCAATTTGCGGGATATTGCGATTTGTTGTGGCTCATGGGCATCGTATCAAGAGTGAGTTCCTGACGAGGAAGATCTCCTGACGGTGCTCCAAACTACTCGCGTGCTGGAGACCTCCATTGAGAATCAAATAATTGTCGCATGCAGACTCCAAAAATCACCGTAACCATACTTTCGTATAATTTTGAGAAGTACATCGGAGAGTGCATTGAGAGCGTCCTTGGCCAGACTCTCCGTCCGGCCGAGATCATCATTGCAGACGATTGTTCATCGGATAGGTCATGGGAAATCATCAGCGGATACCAGAGACGGAATCCTGATCTCATTCGGTGTGTCAGGCAGTCTCAAAACGTGGGGCAGCGCGAGAACGCGAAGACAGTGTTGGCGATGGCGACGGGAGAACTTATTACCACGATGGACGGTGACGATCGGTTGCTCTCGCGAAAGCTAGAACTTGAATGGAAGGCGCTGGAGCGTAATCCCGGTGCAGGTATCGCATACTCCAACGTCCATGTAATTGATGAAACTGGAGCCCGAACAGATGTTTGGTACGACGGATCGGGGGCAGAACCGCCCAGCGGCGACGTGTTCATGCAAGCGTGGTCGTGGAGTTGTTTCGCGAAGCAGCGTGCTCCCTTCAGAAACGAGTTGATGTACCGGGACATCTTCAATGATGTCCAGTTCCCGGGCGATGACGTGAATATCTTTCTGGACCTCGACTTCAAGATTCGCGTGAGTGCACGATATCATGTCATCTACACCGGTGAGGCGCTCGTGGAATATCGTGTCCACGGTGGCGGTATCCATAACCGGCCGCTGGAGGAGATCTTCAATGACCTCGTGTTGGTGTACTTCAGGAATTTCCCCCTCCTGGCCTCTCGAACGCCCGGTGAGGTACGCACAGGAGTGGCGAGGGCTATCGAACGGATCTACAGCCTTGTCGTGCCGATCCAGACTGTGTGCGATGAACGGCTTCAGCTCATCGAGCGGCTCGATGCAGAATGCAAGAATATCCTTAGAGCGGCCGAAGAACGGCTTGTCCTGATCCATCGGTTGGACGAAGAACACTCCGCGCTCCGCAAGCGCATAACAGAGCTTGAGCGAACTTGTGACAACCGGCTGGCGGTGATCAACGATCTTCAGAAGGCATCGCAACGGAGCAATTCTTGAACGGTATACTTCGCCTGGCAAAACAGCTTCTTCCGGAGAACCCGTCACTCGTCGATGTCGGCGCGGCGAAAGGAGAGTTTACTTTCGGTTTCCTGGAAGCGTTTCCGCGGGCGCGCACGTTTCTATTCGAACCGACACGAGCGAGCGTACAGCATCTCACACTGCGATTCGCCGGCAACCCGCTCGTGCGGATCTTCAATTGTGCCCTCAGCGATGCGGAGGGGGTAGTTTCCCTGAACACCTTCGGCCAATCGGAAAACAACAGCTTGCTTCCGTCCCTCTTTGAAGAGGCTGTTGCCAGCGTCGATGGAACTACCGTTGACACGCTTGACGGTGTACTCGGGACGATTGACAAGCGACCAAAGGTCGGTCTGATCAAAATCGATACTCAGGGGACCGATCTCAGGGTGCTGCAGGGTGCGAGGCGGACGATCGAAAATGATCAGCCGCTGATCCTTGTCGAGACGATCTTCGTCCCGCTCTACCGGGGGCAGGATTCGTATTTCGACATACTGAGTTTCATGAAATCGATTCATTATGAACTGGCCGGGTTCTATGAGGCGCATGCAACGCCGGAAGGTCTGCTGGCGTTCGCGGATCTGCTTTTCATTCCGGCGGAAGTCCACAAACGTCTGGTGGCCGGCCACCAGCTTGGAACATTCAATACCCTCGACGCCGATCATCTGAACAGACAGATAAAGGTCCTTGAGGGGATATGTGCAGAGCGTCTGAGTTTGATTGAGAGACTCCAATCAGCGGCGGATGAGAGACTCGCACTGATTCAAGAGTTGACCCGAGTCGCCGAAGAGCGGCTTCGTGTGATCGAGTCTCTCGATGCCGAACTACAGAAGGTCAAAGGAGGCTCATAAGCCGATGGGCGCAGTCCACTTTTCCATTGATACAGGTCTGATCGCGGCGCTGAAGAAAGTCTTGCCGCTCGAGATTTTTGTGGAGACCGGGACGTTTGAAGGGGAGACGATTGAGCTCGTCCGGAACCTATTCCCTGTCATTCATTCGGTGGAGCTTTCCGGGGACTACTATAACAAGGTGGAGGAGCGTTTCAAAGATGCCCCCAATGTGCAGCTGCATCTCGGCCACTCGGCAGAGGTGCTCCGGAAGATCAGGCCCGAGTTCGCGGGAGCGTCGGTTCTGTTCTGGCTGGATGCCCACTGGTGTGTAGCCGACAAGACGGCAGGAGGGATGTCACAGTGTCCGTTGATTGAGGAACTGGACGCCATCGGCACGGTCGGACCGCAGAGCATCGTGCTCATCGACGATGCGCGATTATTCCTCTGTCCGCCACCGTTCCCGCATGAGATTACCCAGTGGCCGAGGTTTCAGAAAGTCGTCGAGAGCCTGACAGGATTGAGCAACAAGCATGAGATTATCGTTGCGAACGACACAATCATGTACTTTCCTTCGAGCATCCGCGCCGATGTAGAGCAGTATGTTTACGAGCATGCCACAAACTGGCTAACGGTTCTCGACAAGTCGCGCGATTATGACGTTCTCTTGCGACAACTCAAGGAAAAGGAGAAGGAGCTGGAATCGGCCGTCGAGAAAGAGCGAATGATTATGGCTTTGCATCAAGTCGCGGAAGAACGCGCGAATGAAATCCAGACGCTCACCGGTGCCGCAGAAGAGCGAATGCGGGAGATCCTGTCAATAAAGGCGGTCGCTGAGGAAAGATCCCGCCTGATCCATTTGATCAACGATGAACTTGATGGAATCAAGAGCCACTGGATTTATCGCTTAGCCGTTCGCCTGAAGCGAGTGCTTCGCTTCCTTAGAGTAGTTAAGTGAAAAGAGGAATCGCGTGGGTTTGAGAATTACTGTCATAACTCCCTCGTTCAACCAAGGCAAGTTTATCCGGAAGACGATTGAGAGCGTGCTTTCGCAGGACTATCCAAACATCGAGTACTTCGTGATCGACGGAGGTTCGCAGGATGAGACGCTGGAGGTTCTCCGAAGCTATGGCGACAAGGTTCGTTGGATCTCAGAAAAAGACAGCGGTCAGTCTGAGGCTATCAACAAGGGCTTCCGCATGGCGACAGGGGATATCCTGTGTTGGATCAACTCGGATGATGTCCTTCTTCCGGGTGCTCTGCGGAAAGTCGCCGAGTACTTCGCTGCCCACCCTGAGGTCGCCATGGTCTACGGGGAAGGGTACATGATCGACGAACAGGACAACATCAAGCAGCGCTTCCCGTTTACCGAGCCAAAGTTCGACTTGTGGAAGCTCGTGTATGTCGGAGACTATCTCCTCCAACAATCGACCTTCTTCCGCAGGTCGGTGTTCGAGGTTACGCCGATGCTCGATGAGAAACTGCACTACGGGCTAGACTGGGATCTCTTCATACGGATCGGAAAGCGGTTTCCTGTCCACTACATACCGGAGTATCTGGGAAGTATCCGAGAACACGGTGAGGCGAAAACGAGCATAGGCGGAGAAGTAAGGTTCAGGGAATTGGTTGGTGTGATCCGCAAACATGGCATGAATCGTTATCCTCTTTCGTATCTCAACTATGCGTGGGATACGTACGGCTCGCGTTTTGCTCGGGCTCCGCTTGGCGGCGAAGCGGCTCGGTCTTTGAAAGGCTTAGCGCTTTCGCTCGTCCGGAAATTCGCACGGAGAATCTGGGAATGGCTCTATGCCCGCGCGCAGCAAGGCTACTACCCGGACGGGTGGGCGGGGAAGAGGGCCATGTTCCTTCTCCCGAACCTCGAGCCCGGAGAACCCTCAAGAAGCCTGAGGTTGGCAGGGGAGGCGTTCGTGGATAACATTCCCTTCAGACTCCGCGTCAGCGTCAACAAGCGTGTGAGGAAATCGTGTTCTGTGAAACGGGCCGGGACTTTCGATATCAGGATCCCGCTGCCGGCCGAAGTGCTCAAGGCGGACAGTTTTCACGTTCGGATTGACTGCAGCCGCGTCTTCCCGGCCAGAGACGGTGACGCCGCCGGTCCTCCACGAATGCTCGGATATCTTGCGAGAGATATCGGGATCGTCCCGGGTGGAATCGGGATCCCCGAGGTGTCTGAAGGGCCGCGACCATGAATCAAGACTACACAAATTTCGAAGATCTCGAATTCGCCAGCAACTATGGCTCAAAGAACCCGGTTATTCGTTTCCTCATGGATCGGTTCGACGGTCGTTTGAAGTCAACGCTGTCAACGATGCGTTCGGATTTGAAGGTTGTGCTTGAAGCAGGTTCCGGAGAAGGCTACTCGACGACGTTGATTCGAAAAAATCTCTCGACTTCAACGATCCTCGTGTCGTCGGATCTTATTCCAGAACTCGTGAGGCGTAGCAGAGCAAGGGCGGGCGAAAACAACAACCTCGTCCAAAACATCCATTCGCTTGCCGTGAAATCGAAATCCGTCGATCTCGTGATAGCGCTTGAAGTGATGGAGCACTTGCCCGACGCATCATCTGCCTTGCGAGAACTTGCGCGGGTGACAAGGCGATGGGCGATCATTACTGTGCCATTCGAGCCATGGTGGCGCGTGGGAAACATGCTTCGGGGTGCCTATTGGCGCGAGTGGGGAAACACACCGGACCATCTCAATCACTGGGGAAGATCGGCATTCTCCCGGTTTCTCCGGCGGGAATTCCCCCACGTTGAGGTAACGGTGAGTTTTCCATGGCTCGTCGCTCTCTGTGAACTTCCGAACAGAAAGGAGTCAACCCGGTGACGAAAATCGTCGTAGCCCTCCCTGTGCTCAACGAGGCGGAGAGCCTCGGTTCGGTACTGAAAGGTATCAAATCGGTAAGGATTCCCGGGGCGAAACTCACCGTCGTCGTTGTCGATGATGGTTCCACAGATTCTTCGTCTGCAATAGCGAAAGAAAGCGGCGCGTTTGTAGTCAGCCATGGCCGCAATCGAGGCCTGGGTGCCTCATTTCGCTCTGCCGTCCGGTTCGCAGCCGACTGCAACGCTGATATTCTTGTAACCATTGACGCGGACGGTCAGTTCAATCCGAAGGATATCCCGTCGCTTGTCGGACCGCTCATGGGTGGGACGGCAGATTTCGTCACCGCATCGCGTTTCCGGAACGATGCGTATGTCCCGAAAATGCCGAGGCTGAAGCTCTGGGGAAACAAACGGGTTGCATGGTTGGTAAACAGGCTTGCCGGCACCCAATTGCACGATGTGTCGTGTGGATTCCGGGCATACTCGCGTGAAGCGCTTCTATCCCTCGACCTGATCGGGGAATACACCTACACGCACGAGGTGATCCTCACGCTGGCCTTTCAGAACATGAGACTTGCCGAGGTCGACGTGGTTGTGCGCGGCGAAAGGGAGTTCGGAGAGTCTCGTGTCGCTTCGAGCGTTGTCCGCTACGGACTGAACACGAGTCTTATCATCCTGAGAAATTTCAGAGATTACAAGCCGCTGGTCGCGTTCGGCGTTCCTGCCCTCCTCATCGGGGGGCTCGGTCTGCTTTGCATCGTCTATTTCGGTGTGAGTTCACTCATCCTGGGCGAGTTCTATCCGAAGGTCCTCGCCTTCGTGGGGGCGTTTTTCATCCTGTTCGCGACGTTGTTGCTCATCACGGCGATGATTGCTGACATGTTCACGCGGATCCGAACGCAATTGGAGAACCTGCGACGCAGAATGTCCCGCGTCCCGTAGGCGGTCGCAACCTCACTTCCACGATGGACAACAGTGCTACCACGGAATCTTCAATGGCGACAATCCGAATAATCGAATCCCAACAGCGGGACCTCTGGAATCGGTTTGTGCTTGCCTCTCCGGAAAGTACTTACTTTCATCTTTTCGAATGGACGAAGGTAATTGAACAAACCTATGGCATGGACACACGATTCCTTGGGGCATTCGAGGGAGAAACGCTGATCGCTGTGCTGCCGGCGGTTATCACAAAGAAGGGAGGATCCAAGGCGGTTTCTCTAGCATTCGGAACATACGGTGGTTGGCTTTTCGCCCCGGGTGCCGATGCCGGCGAAGTGCGGGTTGCCTTCATGCAGTTCCTTGCAGGTGAGAGGGTAACTCAGCTTGAAAATCGCCAAATCGGAGATCCGCCGTCCGGGATTCCGGCAGACCAGGTCACGCAGAGAACGCTGTTGGCTCGGCAACCCGAGGAACTTTGGAAACGTCTCGATCCGAAGGTCCGGAATCAGGTGAGGAAAGCACAGAAGGAGGGTCTGGTTGCGCGTTGGGGATTGAATCAACTGGAGGATTTCTTCTCCGTTTATTCAGTGAATATGCACTATCTTGGCACGCCGCCGCATCCGCGCTCTTTTTTTTCCGCGATGATTGAAGCCTTTCCAGAACTTGTAGAACTGCTCACCATTCGACTTGATGACAAACCTCTCGCGGCGATGCTTCTGATGAAGTTCAAGAGGCAGCTCGCCGATCCGTGGGCGGCATCGCTGCGAGAGTACGCGTCGCTTTGTCCGAATATGCTGATGTACTGGGAAGCGATGAAGTACGGATGCGAACGCGGGTTCGAAGAATTTGACCTCGGAAGAAGCCGAATGGGTTCGGGACCGTTCAAATTCAAAGGTCAGTGGGGGGCCAAGGCGATTCCTCTGAACTATCAAGTGGTTTCAATGGACGGCCAGGGGAAGCTGAATTCTCACCCCCCCTCTGCCAGCCCGCTCTTGCCATGGTTCGGCAGGCTTTGGAGGCTGGTCCCGCTGAAGATGTCAAGCAGCTTCAGCAGCGTCGTCCGCAGGAGGCTGCCGTGATGCAGCATCTGGAAGTGCAAGGAAGAAAGGCGAAAGGCATGAACTGTTGCAACCGTGCGGGTCTGCATTCCATGTTGATCGTTCTTTCGCCATCCACCTCATTCATTGATGCGAGTAGCCGCGCATGAGTCGTGCGAAGTCATTGGTCAGGCTGACACAACTCATCGGCGTGTGCATGTTTCTTTATATACTTGCGAATTTGGATATCAGCGCCGTTCTGAAGCAGCTGCAACAACTTCGGATCGAATGGCTCGGCGTCTACGTGTTGTTCTTCATGCTTTCTTTTTCTGCAAAAGCACTGCGTTGGAATGTTGTTCTAGAAGCGCAGGGAACGGTTCTATCTATCGACAAAGTGTTGGCGATAGCAATCGTAGCCTCCTTCATTGGTCTTGTGACGCCGGGGCGTGTGGGAGAAGTCTCCAAGATCGCCTATCTGCGCGAGGAACACATGTCTGTCGCGAGATCCGCGGTGAGCGTGGTTCTGGATAGACTCTATGACATCGCGGTGCTGTTGGTTTTCGGATTGATCGGCCTGGCCTATTTTTCTTCCTTCTTTCTCTCTCATCTGAACTCTTTTCTTGTGTTCTTCGCTGTGAGTGTATTACTCTGCTTGATGGTGATCCTCTTTCGTCGAAGGCTTTGGAACTTGCTCAAGGTCGTGACGCGGCGAATTCTTGCAGAGGATTCGTATGCAGCGATTGCTGATGGATGGGAAACATTCAGGACTGAGTTGAAAGCGGTCGCCCGCCCGACAGCCCCGGCAATGCTCGGCTATAGCATGATCGCCCATGTTTTCTTCTTCGGCCAACTATTCGTGCTCGCCTTGGGATTTGGCGTTGAACTGCCGATCGTCTATTTGTCGCTCTGTGCAGCACTCTCATCACTGGTGGCTCTCTTGCCAATCTCCATAGGGGGGCTGGGAACAAGGGAGGCGACATTCATCGCGTTACTCGGCAAGATTTCCGTCTCAGCTGAAAGTGCAGTGCTCATCTCGTTCTCGGACGGAGTGGTGCTGGGATTGTCCTTGGCCGCGTTCTTTGCGTTTATTGCATCCATGTACTTGAAACTACGGTGAAGCGAGGATGATGCACGCATTGTCATTTGATGTCGAAGACTGGTACCAGGGATTCATCTATCGAAACATCGACGGATGGCAGGGACTTGGATCGAGGGAGGAAGGGAATGTTCAGCGTCTCCTCGCTCTCCTCGATCAGCACAAGACAACCGCTACCTTTTTTGTGTTGGGCAAGTTCGCCGAGAGTCAACCTGGCGTCGTCCGGATGATCGTAGACGCCGGTCACGAGGTTGCTTCGCACGGCTACGCTCATGTTCCGTTACCTAGGATGGAGCCGGAGTCGTTTCGCGACGATCTCCGAAGGTCCAGCGACGTATTGAGCGGTATTACGGGACGAAAGGTCACCGGCTATCGGGCTGCGAGTTGGTCGCTCATGCGAAACAACCTCTGGGCCCTGGATATCATGGCCGAACTGGGATTGACCTATGACTCGAGCATGTTCCCGACCTCACTTCACGCATACGGCATGCCGAACGGGCCGCGCTCCCCGGTGATGATTCGACTCGGCTCTGGTAAATCGATCGCCGAGTTCCCTGCACAGGTGCTCAAGATCGGTCCACTCAGGATTCCCGCAGCCGGAGGGTTTTATCTGAGGGCCTTCCCACAGTTGGTTTCCAATCTGGCTCTGCGGCAAGCCGAACGAAACGGCACCAGCGGCATGGTGTACCTCCACCCGTACGATCTTGATACTGGCGTGCCGAGACTGAAAGTCCCGTTCGTTTTTCGCGTGATTCGTTACTACAATCTAAAGAGCACATTCTCCCGTCTCCAATCGCTGCTCGAGACGTTCCGATTCTCATCCATCCAAGGGATTCTCGGCATGATGCCCGTTTCAGAAATCGACATCTCGTCACTTCGAGGCCCGCGATGATGGTTGCCCTGTATCTATTGATGGGATTGGGATATATCTATTTCGCCGGCTTCGGTCTCACTGGACTACTCCTTGGCAATGATCGTTCCCGATCGTTGCTGGCCCCCCTCAACGGGTTCTGTCTCACTGTTGCGGTATTCTCCGAGTCGTTTCTGCTCTTTCATTCAGCCAACTCGGCGTTCTCCGCGACAATCGTTGTTGTCTTGATCGTGAATGCAGCATACTTGCTGAAGGCGCATCTTGGTGCGGGCCGCAAACAGCAAAGAGCAGGGTTGAGCACCCGAGAAAGAAAGATTCTGTGGGCGCGCCTGACGGTTCTCGGACTCGCGGCCGCAATTGTTGCCTTCATAACGTGGAGCTTCTTCGTTTCCGGATGGAACTCGTATTGGGGATCCGCCAACGAGGACATTTTTGATGCTCTCTATGGTCGGGATTCCTACTTGAAAGGCGATGCAGGAGAAGTTGTGAGGTTTCTCGATCCCTTCATACGGTATCAGTATAGCAGCCTTGCGTTCTGGTCCATCCTTTTTAAATCGTTCGGCGGCATGAATGTCTTCTACCTCCAGGGTCAGCTGATGCTCTTCCTGCAGGTCGCGGGAATCTACTACCTTGCCAGGCACGGGTTTGGTCTCAGCCACAGAATAGCATTACTCTCGGCCCTCCTTGGGACCTGCAGTTCGTTCTACATCTCGACATTCTTCACGGGACACGAGGGCTCGCTGATATTCGCCGCTGTCATTCCGTTTCTTCTTGGACTCGGCCTGTCTTCTTTGATGCGTGGCAGGCTCGGATGGGGTGAAATTCTCACCGCAGGATTATGGCTCCTGTTGATCCTCCACACCTATATCTTTCCCCTCGGTTTCACCGTGATTCCGTTTGTACTCTTTTCCCTTTATGTCCTGATCGGGCGCAATCCCATCCGCCGATCGCGTGTGAAATCGTGGTGGCACCATCTGATTTCGATGCCATCCGGCTCTCGTGAACGTTTGTTCAAGTTCGTCGGATTCTCCTTTGCCGTAGTACTCATCTGTGCCGTCACGTATGTGGCACTGGATCGAATATGGTTCGTGCTGGAGCCAATCCGGCTGCGTGCTGCCACAGTTTTCCGTGCGTGGGGCATCTCTCACTACAAGGAGATGTTCCTCATCTACTGGGGGATTCTTCCTTCCAGCATACCATTTGGCGTGGTGGCGAATCCTGCGAAGCTCGATGTCCCGGCAATCATGATTTCCGGATATTTCGGAGCCGCGATCCTGATCGGCGCACTTCTCTATGGTGCGATGGCGATCCTCCGTCGCGTCTCCTCATCCGCCGTGTTCATCTTGTTTTTCCTTTTTACATGGTGCTGTACGTTTCTCGTGATGAAGTTCATGGTGGTTGATCCGTATTACCTCTACAAGTTCTTCTATACAAACTACTACGTCGGTGCCATCCTGCTCGCAATCGCAGCAGGGGAGGTGTTTTCCCGAAAAGACCCGGGACACTTCTTTTCGACGAGAATGAAGAAGACGGCGATATCGATCCTGGGCGGGTGTTGGCTGGGACTGAACCTCTTCTATATCATCCTCTACAACATCGATGTTGCATCGCGACCCTACAACAATCCGAAATCGAGTCTCACCGACATCGGCCCATTGCGGCAATACGGCGAAGCGGGGATATACTATAATCTCTCGAAGTTTGATCTCCAGAATCTCCTTCGATATGTGTTCTATAACAACGGACTGCCATTCCCCGACGCCGTGTCTCGGTTCTTCGCTTATGAGCTGGAAGTTGTCGGCGTTGATGACATCGTCTACCATCGCCCCGGGAGCCGTGCGCTCGTCTGGGAGAATGAGACCATCCGCCTCTACAAATCCGGGCAGCACGACAAGCTCGGCATGGATACATACTATCAGGGTGAGCGATATCCCGGAATCTATGACAACCACCCGTTCCGTTGGGTGCGCGATGACGTTGCCCTAGAAGTCATCGATCCGTCTCAAGGATCGCACGCTTTCATGTACTGCGTCGAGCCCGGCCCCGGCTTGAGCTACCAGCCGTTCTGGCTCTATACCCGCGTTAATGGGGTGGTGCTCGACAGCGTCCTGGTCCAGGGTGTGCAGGTCAACAGGATCGAAATCCCGAAGCTGGACGAACGGGTGAATGAGGTGCAATTGTTCACGAAGGAGAGGGGGCGGAACTTTCTGCCCTGGGAAGAGCGGTTCCTGAACTACCGTGTCGCCCTGATCGGGATTCCAGACGATCGGTTTCTGACTGAGGCACTCAGGTTGCTCAATTCGCCCACGGATATCGTTGCGCATCGTGCTTGGAATGCCCTCACAGCAACCTCATCGAGCTGGAGGGACTCTTCGGATCTGCTAGTAATCGGCAATAACTGGAATCCGGTTGAATTCGACGACGGCCTCGCGCTTCGGTGGGTGCACAACAATGCTGAGCTGCTCGTTTTCAATCCGTCGCCAGGTATCGAAACATTGAGCCTGACTGTTGAGAAGGGACCCGCATTGGAGAACCAGAATGCCCGGCTCTTTGTCCTCCTGAACGGCATCCCCGTCGATAGCCTCACGCTGGGTGAACGCAGTACCGTCCAGATTGCTCTCCCCGGCATGCGTCAACAAGAGAACATCGTTACACTTCACGTCGATCCAGTCGGGAAAGCTGTCGGAAGGGATCCACGTATCCTCAACTTCAGAGTGTTCGGAGCACAGCTCGGGCGACTCCAGGAATAAACGATCGAATGATCAAAGCCGGATCATCCAAACCGAAGAAGCTTGAGGGCGGCAGGTCTCTGAAAAACAAGAGCAGACGCCCGGAGCCGGTTCGTCCGTTGGTGAGCGTGATAACGGTTGTACTGAACGCCCGGAATCTCGTTGCAAGGACCGTTTCCAGCGTCCGGGCACAGACGTACGACAACATAGAGTATATCATTATCGATGGGGGCTCGGATGACGGGACTGTCGAAGAGCTCCAACGTCTGGAAGAATCGATTGACCGCTGGACGAGTGAACCGGACAACGGCATAGCCGAGGCGTTTAACAAGGGGCTCAGTCTGGCGAACGGAGAGATTGTCGGCATCCTCAACGCAGGTGATGTGTACGAGCCCCGGGCAATATCGGCGATTGTCGAGGCGTACGGCGCGCAGCCTGAGACTGACGTCGCTTGCGGTGCAATCAGGCTCACAGAACGGGGTGTCGCGCCGTTGGTATGTCTTCCCTCTCCGTCGCGATTGGAATTGGAAACCGCCGTTTATCATCCCGCGGTATTTGTCAGGCGAGCTGCCTACCAACGCTTTGGATACTTTAACGAGGCGTACAGGTTTGCGATGGACTACGAGCTGTTGCTGAGGTTCAGGAAGGCCGGCGCCGTTTTCCAGGTACTCACTGAAGTGTTGGCAACTATGGATCTCACAGGAATCTCCGGAGCACACTGGTACCGGGGATTGAGTGAAGTGAGGAGAGCCAGAGCCGTATATTTCTCCAGCGGAAATGTTCTCTTCCATCATGTCAGAGCCGTGTTGATGAATCTCCTGGCCCGTGGATTGAGAATTGTTGGACTGGGCAGGCTCCATCGCGCCTACTGGAGGCTCCGGAACCTGCGGACCCCACAGCGAGAGAGGGCTCAGCAAACCGGATGAAATCCAGGAATATTGTCCTGTGTCTTTTGCCCCTCTTGTTGTTTATGGCGCTCTCACTTCCGCATCATCCGTTCTCGCTATGGCTGAATGAGGAATTCATCATTCCCTACGGATTCGAGGCGATGCAGTCGGCGGCAGATATCGGCAGCTACGCCCTGCTCGTCAGCGTTTCCCTCGCCGTGGTGATACTCCATCGCCGCCTGAAGTGGAGGGCCGTCTGCCATGCCGGCTATTGGATAATTACTGGGCTAATGATGTACGTGGCGGACAGAACACTGATCGTCAATAACATCGAACGCATTCATTTTCCGGAGTATGCCTTGATGGCCTTGTTGCTGGGCTTGGCCATTCGGGATGCAAACCTGGTGTTCCTCACGGCTTCATTCGCGGGCTTCGCTGATGAGCTTCTCCAGTTCCTGATGAATCCTCAGCGGACGGCCTATCTTGATTTCAACGACATAGTATTGAATATTCTTGGTGCGGGGTTCGGAGCGGCGCTTCTTATCGCGTTTCGCCGGCGGCCCGTGACGGTGCCTGCCTCATATGAAGAAACGGTTCGAAGCGTGCTGAAGATCGCTGCCGGATTTCTCGGCGGCCTAGTGCTCATCGTCCTGTTTGCGGGCCGGTTCGTACCGGTCGTTGATGTGGCGACGGACCGTTCTGTCATCGCGGATGTGAATGGGAAGCTGTCGTTTATCTTGTCCTTTGAACGGCATGACGATTTCTGGATAACATCTGACTACGGAAAGGTATTTCATGTCCTGAGTCCGATGGAGGGGAGTCTATTGATTGGATTCCTCCTGATTCTGTTCCTCGTCTCCTTGCGCTGGTTGGGAGGGTGGATGGGAAGGGTGAATCCTTCAGCTGAACCCCAATCAAGCTGACGGTCTGGAGCGTGAACATGCTGTCGGTACGGGTTTCCATATCCGGAGAACTGAAAGATGATTTCTGAACGAGAAATTCTGGTGTTGATTCCTGCATTCAACGAAGAGAGTCGCGTTGTTGAAGTAATCAGGGGTGTGAAACGAATCCTCGGACAGTGTTCAATTCTTGTGGTGGACGACGGCTCAAGCGACCGGACGACTCTTGTGAGCCGTAATGAAGGAGCAATCGTAGTTCGCCATCCGTTCAATCTTGGAGTCGGGACGGCACTCCAGACCGGCTACAAGTTCGCAGTGCAAAGCGGCTTCAGGTATGTGCTTCAGCTCGATGCCGATGGTCAGCATCCTCCCGAGTTTCTATCGGATTTCGTCTCGAAATTAAAGGAGACCGAAGCCGACCTCATCGTGGGGTCGAGGTTTCTTCCGGGTTCAGATGGCCGGATGTCGGTCCTACGGAGGGCGGGAAACAGACTCTTCGCCCGCATCCTCTCGTTTCTCATCAACGAAAAACTGACCGATCCTACTTCCGGCTATAGAGCCCTCAAATCGACTGTACTTCAATTCTGCGTCCAGGATCAGTACGCGTTCGACTACCCCGATGCCGACTTTCTGCTGACCATCCACCGGTCAGGGTTTCGCATCGAGGAGATCCCTTTCAGGGTAGAACGACGACTCGGCGGGATATCACAGCATTCAGGACTGACGCCGGTGTTCTATTCCATCAAAATGATGATCTCGCTCTTTGTGATCATGCTCCGCAAGAAATCGGCAGTCAGGAATTAGAAAGGACAGGCTTATGACCGAGCGACTCCAGATATTTGTCATCATCCTTGGACTCATCATCTTCTTCGGCATTATTGAACTTGTCCGGAGGAGGAGACTCCGGGAAGAGTATTCGTTTATCTGGTTGATCACGGGATTCTTTTTCGTCGTCTTTGCCCTCTGGTCTGACATACTGCTCGTGATAAGCGACCTTATCGGGATCGCGCTACCTGTGAATACGCTCTTCTTTATGGCACTCATCTTCATTATGCTGTTGTGCCTGTATTTCTCGCTGCGAATATCGGCGCTCACGACGCAGGTGAAGAACCTTGCCCAGGAGCTGGCTCTCCTCCAGGCGCAGCAACCCCACAAAAGCGGCTAGCGGTCGCGTCACCAAACCCTGAATCTGCCAGTACTGGACCTCGGACGACAATGAGCAAACGCAAATCGAAGGAAAGAACAGGCGCAGGCACTCCTGCAACCCTGGAGCGGGCCGCCTCTTCGTCCTGGTTTGCGTTCTTCGTTCTCTCGGCAGTTGGGTTCCTGGCGTACTCGAACTCCTTCCAAAACGGATTTCACTTCGACGACGAGAGCTCGATTGTCTTCAATCCGGTCATCCGGGACCTCTCTAATATGCAGG
>Ga0233425_10002811_pt1 | contig 33168 bp, 31 predicted proteins | sample Watercolumn_Towu_2_FD_181712 | JGI IMG/M metagenome (GOLD analysis project Ga0233425, IMG submission 181712) | Freshwater microbial communities from Lake Towuti, South Sulawesi, Indonesia - Watercolumn_Towuti2014_140_MG | ecosystem: Environmental > Aquatic > Freshwater > Lake | place... | reverse complement strand
CAGCGCGAAGACAACTTTGCTCTCCCGCGGAGGATTCACTGACTACGACAAAAACAACGACGAGCTTCTCGAAATCAAAGAAAAATACCCGGACAATTTTGAAGTTCTCTGCACAACTTATTGGCGCGATCCAGCTCAAGTTGAAAAAATTGCCTCATGCTACAAACGCGGAGCCAAAGGTGTAAAACTCTACAACGGCCACAGCAGTTTTTATGAGCTTCCGCTTGACGATCCAACAATGCTCCCAGTCTACAAATACATCGAAGACAACGGTTTAATTCTCCTCATCCACGTCAACGCAAATAATTACTTAAAAGAATTCGAAAGCGTCCTTCAAAAATTCCCAAAGATGAAAGTGATCTGCCCGCACTTTTGCCTTTTTTCAAAAAAAATCCAACAGCTCTCAGAACTAATGGACAAATATCCAAACCTCTACACGGACACAAGTTTCGGACATATTGACTATACGGTAAGCGGCTTAAAGCGCATGTCTCAGCGCAAAACAGACTTTATAAATTTTATTAAAAAATATCCGGACAGAGTCTTTTTCGGCACCGATCAAGTCGTCACGAATATGAAAACAAAAAGCCACATGGACTTTCTGGAAGAGACTTTTAAAGCTTATTTAAATATTTTAAAAGGAGACCCTTTCACCCTCACCACGGCCTGGCCAAAAGAGTACAACGAAACCTTCGAAAGCCTTGCCCTCGACGAAGAAACCCTCAAAAACATCTTCACAGAAGCTCCTCAAAAACTCCTCGACAGCGTACCAACTTTCTCCGCCACATCACTAGCCATCAACCCAACCCCAAATTCTTTGTAAGCCAGGTCTCCAGCCGCACCATTTATATATGCAGCCGCTTGTCCGGCGACAAAACAATTATTTCCTTGCGCGACAAGCGAAGCGGCCAACCCGGCCAAAACATCCCCTGTTCCCCCCACAGTCATTCCTGCATTCCCAGTCTTGCTTTTAACAAGTTCCCCTTCATCCGAAGCGATCAAATCAATTGGTCCTTTTAGAACAATATTCAAATGCAAATCCATCGCGATCGAACGCATCAAAATCATCGACTGAGTATCCATTTCATTCAAAGAAATCTCACGGTCTACAAGATTGGAAAACTCATTTCTATGAGGAGTTATTAAAACATCCTGCTCAAGCGGGAATTTCTTAATTTTTTTCAAAGCTTGAATCGCATCAGCGTCCAAAACAGTAGGGATTCTCAAACTTTTCAAAACTTCCAAAACGCCATCAATAACACTTTCTTTGTCTCCCATCCCGGGCCCCATCAAAACAGCGTCGCAAGTTTTTCCAAAATCAATAATCTCATCCGCCGCGCGCGGCGAAAAATAATCACCTTTATATTTTCGGACAATAAAATCCGGCAAAAAACCTCGTGTCACCTCAAAATTGCACTCCGGAACATACAAGTAAACCAAATCTGCGCCAGCTCTCAAAGCCGCTTTTGCGGCTAGCACAGGCGCTCCATAAAATTCCTCAGACCCGCCAATTATCAAAACACGCCCGTTCTCGCCTTTGTGCGACAAAGGATCTCTTTTTTTCAAAATCTTTTTCAAAACCGATGCTTTTACCTCCTGAATTTGTGCCATAGTATGAACATTAATTTCCCGTTTGGGGGAAATCTCAACCTGTAAAATTATTTCAAACGGGCTACTTTCTCCTCAATCCTCAACAACTGATTGTACTTCGCGACTCTCTCCGTCCTGCACAGCGACCCAGTCTTAATCTGCCCAGTCCCAAGCGCAACGCACAAGTCCGCAATTGTAGTATCTTCAGTCTCGCCGCTTCGATGCGAAATCACCGCCGTCCAACCCGCCTTCTGCGCCATTTTCACTGCCTCAACAGTCTCCGTCAAAGTCCCGATTTGATTTAATTTTATCAAAATTGAATTGCAAGCTTTTTCCCTTATAGCACGTCCTAACCTCCCAACATTTGTAACCAAAAGATCATCGCCGACAAGCTGAATACCACTGCGCCCAGCCCCGCGTGATCCCAGCGTTTTCTGCAAACGTTTCCACCCATCCCAGTCATCCTGCGCAAGCCCATCCTCAATCGAAGCGATCGGATATTTTCCGACCAACCTCCTATAAAAATCCACCATCTCGACACTACTCATAACCCGAATTTTCCCTCCAATTTTCAAATGATATTTTCCGCTCTTATAAAACTCACTCGCAGCTGCATCCAAAGCCAAAACAACATCTTTTCCCGCCTTGTATCCGGCCTTTCGCACAGCCTCCAAAATCACTTTTATCGCAGCTTCATTGTCAGGCAAATTTGGAGCGAATCCTCCTTCATCACCAACCGAAGTCGCAAGCCCGCGCGCGCTTAAAATCCCTTTCAAAGTATGAAAAATTTCAGCTCCCGTTCTCAAAGCCTCATGAAAATTTTTCGCGCCAACCGGCATGATCATAAACTCCTGAATTGTAAGCCCGCTGTCGGCGTGTTTCCCGCCGTTCATAATATTCATCATCGGCATAGGCATCTTCTTTTTTCCGCCAAAAATTTTATTCAAATATTCAAAAAGCATAACTCCTTTTTCACAAGCCGAAGCATGCGCCGCCGCCAAAGAAACTCCAAGAATCGCATTCGCCCCAAGCCGTTTTTTATTCTCCGTCCCATCCAATTCAATCATCGCCAAATCAAGTTTGCGTTGATCACAGCTGTCCATCCCAATAACCAATTTTTTCAAAGGCCCATTCACATTCCGCACAGCTTTCAAAACGCCCTTTCCAAGATACCGACACTTATCTCCATCGCGTAATTCAAGAGCCTCATGAACTCCGGTCGAAGCGCCGCTCGGAACAACCGCCCGCCCAAAACCGCCTTTAGCAGTAGTAATTTCCACTTCAATAGTCGGATTCCCTCTTGAATCAAGAACCTCTCTGGCAAAAACATTTTTAATTTTTGACATAGGAAAAAGTTAACAGCGGGGAAATAATAGCACAGGCTTCCCGGGAAGCCAAAATTGAACCTGGAAAAATCACTTCCCGGGAACTTTTCCCGGGAAGAACCAGAAAAAACGTCAGCCTAACTCATTGCCAAATCCGCCAAAAATCAGTATCATTCCACCGCAAAAATTTAACTTAAAAAATATGGACATAATTTGGCACGGAAATAGCTGTTTTACCCTAAAAAGCAAAAACGCGACGGTAGTGATAAATCCAGATCATTCAATCAAAACACCGCTTAAGGGTGATGTTGTTATCTCAAGCCTCGGCGAAGACGCAAAATTAGCCGAAGTAAAAGACATAAAAAAAACATTTACATGGCCAGGCGAATACGAAATAGCAGGCGTTGCGATTTCATCCCTCCCAGCTTGGACACGCAGCAGGAGCAAAGAAGAATCAGGAGAAAAAGGCGAAGATACATTAATTTTCTGCATTGAAATGGAGGACGTCAGCATTTGCCACTTGGGCGGTCTCGGCCACAAATTAACAACCGAAATGGTAGAAGAAATAGGTGACGTTGATGTGCTTTTAGTCCCTGTCGGCAAAAACAGCAATTTGGGAGACAAGGCAGAAGAAGTTGTAGATCAAATCGACCCGAGAGTTGTAATTTTAATGGGGGACGAGCATCCAGAGAACTTTGCAAAAGATTTGAAAGCCCAGCTCGGAGAAAAACTAGAGAAATACACGATTACATCGGTAGGCAAGCTCCCACAAGAAAAGACAGAATATTACGTTTTGACCAAGGTCTAACATCATGCTCCCGTAGTTCAACGGATAGAACAGAGGTTTCCTAAACCTCTAATGTAGGTTCAATTCCTACCGGGGGTACCACTGCAAGCCCGAACCTGTTCGAGCTTGCAGGCTGCAGCTCGCAGCCCTGAGCCATTGAGCCCCGAGCCTCTTATGCTCTACCACATCCACACCTTCGGCTGTCAGATGAATTATTCCGATACGGAAAGAATTGAAACGTACCTCAACAATCTCGGCTTCAAAAAGGCAAAAACTGAAAAGCAGGCTGATTTGATAATTTTTAATTCCTGCTCAGTCCGCCAAAAAGCCGAAGACAGAGTGTTAGGCAAAATGCAGCAGCTAATTTTAGAAAAAAGGAAAAGAAAAAATCTCCTCCTAGCGCTAACCGGCTGTATGGTTCGCAAATCCAGCACAAAAAAAACTTACATTAAAAATCAGGATTATTTTATAAAAACAATCGCGCCATTAGACATTGCTTTTCGTATTGAAGATCTCCCAAAATTAAAAAGTCTAATAGAAGAAGTCAGTAAAAAATCTAAAATCAAGCCTCTCCCAAAAACAGATTTTGAATCTCTCTCAAATTATTTTCACATCCCGGCGAAATACAAATCGAATTTCCAAGCATTCATCCCAATTTCCACCGGTTGTGACAAATTTTGCACATACTGCATCGTTCCATATTCGCGCGGCAGGGAAGTGAGCCGCCCAATGGGAGAAATACTAAACGAAGCGGAAGAATTGGTAAAAAATGGCTGCTTGGAAATAACTCTCTTAGGTCAGACAGTCGATTCGTATGGCCTTTCAAACATCGATCGCCAAAAACACCTTTTTAATTATGACGAAATCGACGCAGGAACAACGGATCCTCCATTCGTGCAACTTTTAAAAAAACTCGACAAACTTTATTCAAAAGGACTCCGCCGCCTGCGCTTCACTTCTCCGCATCCAAAAGACATTTCCCCGCAGTTGGTTGAATGCTACAAAACTCTAAAAACCTTGATGCCTCACATCCACCTCCCAATTCAATCCGGCGACAATAATTGTTTAAAAAGAATGAACCGCCCGTACACCCGCGAGAGATATTTGGAAATTATAAAAGCTCTGCGCAAAGCCAATCCCGCTATCGCGATCACAACCGACATCATCGTCGGATTCTGCGGCGAAACAGAAAAAGAATTTCAAAACACATTAGATTTATACAAGAAAGTTGAATTTGATTTCGCGTATTTCGCCCAATATTCAACCCGCAAAAACACATACGCCTCAAAGCATTTAAAAGACGACGTGCCCACAAAAGAAAAACGAAGGCGCTGGCATGAGCTAAACAATATTTTGAAAAAAATCACTCAAAAAAAACTCGAAAAATACATCGGCAAAACAGTCGAAGTCCTAGTCGAAAAACATTCAGGCAACACCTACACCGGCACCTCCCATCACAACAAAGTCGTCCAATTCAAATCGCCCAAAAAATCCCTCAAAGGCACCCTCCAAAAAACAAAAATCACTAAGGCGGAAAACTGGGTTTTGCTTGGAAATTTACAGTAATTCTGTTACAATCCGCTCCCTAACAATAAATTATGCCAATGGGAGTAGAACCACTTGTAGTATCAGATTTCGATGGACACATGACGGATGACGAAGCAGGGATCCAGCCGTTTAGGGAAAGGCATCTCGAGCTTTTTTCGGCAAGAACGGAAGTCAGTGCCAGCGAAGTTGAACCAATATTCACAGTAGCCGAAGAAGAAGTAGACAAAGATCCGACCCACGGATTAGAGGACAAAGGAAAAATTATGTCCCCAATAGGAGTATATTCAAAGATAACCAGAGCAACAGAAGTAGTTCTAGACCAACTAGGACGCCTCAAAGACCCAGAAGAACGAAAAACTTTTTTGGACAAGTTGTATCACGACAGCTATCCATCAGCACGCACAGTTTTTAGGCCATACGCAGCAGACTATCTTAGAAGATTGTCAGAAGTGGCACGAGTAATTATTGTTACCAGTTCAAAAGCAGATGCAGTATTAAAAAGATTAAAGTTGCTTGAAGGAGCGCCGCAAGTGCCAGTAGTTGGGAACGCAAGAAAAAAAGAATACGAAGAGGGACTAAGTGTCCCCCAAAAAGAAATTTTAATTCCAGGATTCAGGGCAATACAAACTAGAAGAGGTGCCTACTACAAAGTCTTAAAAGAAATAGGAGCATTAAATACGGATCGAAAAAGAGTCACTGTAGCTGGAGACAATTTTGAACTAGATTTAAGTCTTCCATTTGTGCTCGGGATGAAAGTAGCTCTTTTAGACAAAGGAGACCCACGCAAAAGATATGAAGCGGCATTTTTGAGCAAACAACAAAACGCAATTGTAGGAACAACGCTGGAAGAATTGACAGATAAAATAATAGAAATAATTACCCAATAACAGCCTTAATCCTTCTCACTCCTCTAGAAGAACTTTCCTCTTTCAAAATTTTAAATCCGCCTAACTCTCCGGTGTGAGTTACATGCGGACCGCCGCAAATTTCTTTGCTGAAAAATACTTCGGAGCTTTCACCGATTGTATAGACTTTCACCTTATCCCCATATTTCGACTCAAACAAACCAATCGCACCTTTTTTCTTCGCCTCCTCAACGGTCATTTCTTCGCAACGCACAGGCAAATCAGCCTTTATCTGTTCGTTCACTATTTTCTCAACTTCTGCCAACTGCTCAGGAGTCATTTTATCCCCATGAACAAAATCAAATCTCAATCTTTCCGCGGTAATATTTGACCCTTTTTGCTCAACATGCTCGCCAAGAACTTTTCTCAAAGCCGTATGGAGCAAATGTGTAGCTGTATGCAATTTTGTAACCTGTTCGCTATGATCCGCCAACCCTCCGGAAAACTTTTGTTCCGCGCCGGCGCGTGACTGTGACTGGTGTTCTTCAAGTTTTTTATTAAAATCCACCCAAAATTTTTCAACATCCAAAAGTCCCTTAACAAGCGGATTCTTTTTCACCTCCTCCATTGTCATTTCAGGAGGAAATCCATAAGTTTCATACATATAAAAAGCAAAATCTCCCTGCGCGATTCTTCCATCACAACACTTGTTAAGCTCTCTCAAACCCTTCTCAAGAGTTTTCGCAAATTGAGCCTCTTCACGAGCGATCTCATCAAAAATTTTCCCTTCATTATCAATCAATTCAGGATAAACATCCCCATACAATTTTACAAAAATCCCGGCAATTTTTCTCGCAAAATCACCATAAATTCCCAATTTTCTTCCATGGCGGACAGCCCTTCTAATTAATTTTCTCAAAACATATCCCTGATCAACATTCGAAGGAACAACTCCGTGTACATCACCAAGAATAAAAGTCGCGGCCCTCAAGTGGTCGCAAATAATTCTCTCGGCGCGGATTTTTTCTTCATCAGGATCAGCCTTTCCAATGTCATATCCTCCCAATTTGCGCAGCTCTTCAACAGCGGCCAAAAACAGCTCAGTCTCAAAAGGTGTCTTCGCCCCATTCATAATCGCCAAAACTCTCTCAAATCCCATCCCTGTATCCACATTTTTTTGCTCCAATTCTTTATAGCTTCCATCTTTATTTTTAAAATATTGCATAAAAACATCATTCCAAATTTCAACCCAAGTCGGATCATTTGGATCAAATTTTTCGGGAACAGCCTTGTCAGAGCTCCAAAAAAACATCTCGGTATCAGGTCCGCACGGGCCAGTCTGTCCAGCCGGCCCCCACCAATTCGCCTTTTTCGGCAAAAAAGCAATGCGGTCATCACTCACACCAAGTCCGCGCCAAACATTTGCTGACTCTTCATCTTTTGGAGCATCTTTATCACCCTCAAAACACGTGACAGCAAGCATATTTACAGGCATCCCAAGTCCGCCTTTTTCGCGAGAAGAAGTCAAAAATTCAAAACTCATTTCAATAGCCTCTTTTTTAAAATAATCGCCAAGCGACCAGTTCCCCAACATCTCAAAAAACGTCAAATGACTCTGATCACCAACTTCATCAATATCATCAGTCCTTATGCATTTTTGCACATCAACAAGCCGAACTCCCGAAGGGTGTTTTTCTCCAAGAAGAAACGGGACAAGCGGATGCATTCCAGCGGTTGTAAAAAGAACAGTCGGATCATTTTCCGGAATCAGCGAAGCGCCGGGAATTTCCCTATGTCCGTGCTTCTTTACAAAAAAATCTATGTACAGCTTCCTTAATTCTTTTGCAGTTATCTTTTGCATGCCAAGATTCTAAGGAAAAATCTGTTTATTTTCAATCAAATAAAATTCTGATATATTACCGAGCGGAAAACCTCTATTCCATTAAACAAAAAAATATGGGGAGAAAATCTTCCGAGAAAAAAAAGAGAAGAAACGTGAACGAAGCGAAACGCAACGAGCCCTCCGCCAAAGGCGGAGCTATGAGCCATGCAGCCCAGCCCCGCGGAGAGCCAAAAACATTATCACAACACTTACCATCGATCAAAAAACTCGAAATTCCATACCGCAGAATTTTAAGCGCTCTTATATCCGTTACATTTTTGCTTGTGCTGGTTTTTATCGGCGCAAATTTATTTAAAAAAGCATTCAGCGCAATCCCTCTTTCTGAACTTTTGCCTAACGATAAAATCGTCGCTTTGGTTGAAATAAATACGAATGCCGATCATACACAGATGGTAAAAGCGGAAAACCTTTTGAAAAACAGCAAATATTCTCTGGGAAATTCAATTCAAAATTTAAATAAAAGGTTAAGTGTTGATATTGAAAAGGACGTGAAGCCATGGCTTGGAAGGAACATAGGAATTGCCGAAATGGTTCTTCCGGAAGAAAATTTAGCAACGATGTTTTTTGTTGAAACAATAAGCCGCAAAGCGTCAGATGAATTTCTAAAAAAAATCGCAGAAAAAAATCTTTCAGAATTAAAACAAGAAGATATTCTTCAAAGTTTTGCATTGAGATATCCGGGAGAGGACAGGAGCAAAGACGTTAGAATGTACACGGCATATCTGGAGGATTACATCGTTTTCAGCCCCTCAGACAAAGCCGTGAGACTTGTGATAAGCAAAGAAAACAAAGACGCAAAAAAAGTTGCAAGCGGTGAAGAGTATAAAAAAGCGCAAGACAATCTCCCAATTAACAGAATGGCTTCTTTGTTCATGGACTTCGGCAAATCCCAAGACAAACTTTTCCAAAAATACGGGTCAATACTGCCGCCGGAGCTTTTGGATTCCGCGATAAAACCATTCGCGGCGTTATTTAGCGCTGAAAGTTTATGCCTAACAGCAAGCGACAATAGCTTCATCGTGAAATCATTTATAAATTTGAATAGTAGTTATTTAAAAGGAAATAAATACACTTCATCAAAAGAAAAATACACAGCGGACTTGATGGATTTTGTGGGACAAGACGCATACATATTTTGGGGCGGGCAGAACTTAGAAAAACAGGTTAAAAAAATGGTCGCAGTGTTAAGTGAGGGTGTCGAATCGGTGAATAAAATTTTCGAAGAGATGTTGAAAAATTACACAGAAAAATACTTCGGAAGCAGCGTTTCGATGGAGGACGATATTTCACCGCTTGTGACAGACGAATTTTTGTTTACTGTCTCAAAAAAAGACAACAAAGATGCATATACGCTTTTGTTGAAATTAAATGACCCAATGGATGACGGCTTAAAGCTTCAAAAAATCGCAAATAACTTTATATCATCGGGAGCGGTATTTGAGCCGCATATAGAAACGCACAAGCTGCCGGATGGCACAGAGGCAAAAGAATTGGTAGCTACACCGGAAGAATTAATAAAAGCCGAATCAATCTACAAAGACACCACTATTTACGAAATGGAAACCGCGAGCAAAAACTGGGGGATTTACTACGCAATATTTGATTCTACAGCGATTATTTCAACCAGCAAAAAAGCGCTTACAGAAAACCTGGACGTGTTTTTGAGCGGTGGACAAAACAGTCTCAAAAAATCAAAAATTTTTACGGAACAGATTCTCGAATTGATGAATTATTCAGATGAAGTTTCGTATTTTGATTTATCCAAAATTTTGAAAAAGGAAACCTTTATAAAATCTCTCAGCACAACCAGGCAATATACAAGCGACGGCATAATGTCCAACTACTACATTTATGTCGAATAAAAAGAAATTAGAAGATATTTTAAAGACAAATTCATCCTCCCCGATAAATTTAAGCGGTGAGCCGATTTTGAATAGAAACAAAAAGTCATACTCCGCAAAACTTGAAAAAAAAGAAGGAAATTACGCGAAAATAAAAGATATTTACTCCGATGAATCAGAAAAAAAGGGGATTTACATCCTAACAACTCCGCAAAAAACATATCGCCTGATCCCAAATTTATTAAAAATCTTAATAGCCGGTTCGTTAATTTTGCTTTTGATAAATAGCGTGAACGTATACGTGAAAAGTCTAAAGCTAAAAGACGAAATCACGCTGTCTGCATATGAGGGGTATTCAAAACTTTTGGAAGGATCAAAAAGCGCAACAAAAGTTGAATTTATAGGGGCACGCTCAGCATTTGAGAGCGCTTTAGAAAGCTTCAAAGAAGCCGAAGAAAACATGTGGTTTATCGCCGCAGACGAAACAATTTACGCAAGACAAAGCGATTTAACACTTTCTAGCAGCGCGATATTTAAATGCGGCCAACATTTTGCGGTAGCAGGAGAATTTTTCTCATCAACTTTAGAAGAATTAAATAAAATTCCATTATATTTTGTTTCAAAAAATGAAGAAAATGCAGCGGCCGCAGAGCCAAAAGAAAATTTTTCCGAAATACTGGAAAAAGGCATGGATTCTTCCGCAAAAGCTCTAAATGAAATTGCCTTGGCAAGGGATGAAATGGAAAAAATAAACACAGAAATCCTTCCAGCAGGAATCAAAAGCAAACTCTTGTATGCAAAAACAAAAATCGACCAAATTATAGAAACTTTAAAAGAAGCTGAAGTTCAATTTCCAGCAATTTTACGTCTCTTGGGAGATGGAAAAGCCCACACATATTTAATACTTTTCCAAAACAACGCAGAACTTCGCCCATCAGGGGGGTTCATAGGAAGTTATGCAATCGTTGAAGTAAAAGAAGGCGTAATAACGAACCTTAAAGTTGAAGATTCATACGACCTAAATGGTAAGACGGTTCTAAGTCCAGAAATTTTGGAAGACGAAATGCCCGAAATGATTTTTGGAAATTCAAACTACTCGCCGGATTTCTTTTTCTCAGGCAAAAAAGCCGCGGAAGTATTGGAAGTTGAAGGCGGTCCACAAGTCGATACAGTGATAGCCGTAAATCAAAGTTTATTAAAGAATTTTCTTGAAATAACAGGTTCGCTTCAAGTTGGCGCATTAAAAAACAAAATCACAGCGGACAACTACGACACAATTTTAACTTACATAATTGAAGGAAAAATTTGGGGAGAAGAAGACCCAAAACACGTGTTGAAAGTAATGGTACCGGAATTCAAAAAAGCTTTAATAAAAAAAGAACACCTGCCGGCGATAATGAGCGAAATGTACAAAGCTATTCAACAAAAAATGGTCATGGCCTATTCAAAAGATGTCGTCGTACAGTCGTTTTTCGACACGATAGGAGTGAGCGGCAGAGTAGCAAAAACAGAAGAAAAAGAAGATTACTTAAGCGTAATCCATACCCATACTTCGGTCGATGCGAACAAGACAGACCTTTTGATAGACGAAAAAATAACCCACTCAACTTTCGTGCAGGAAGATGGAAGTTTGATAGATGAAGTGAATATTTCGAGAACACACACATTCGGCCGCGAGCATCAAGCAAAGTGGAATGAAATTTGGGACAGTTTTGGGTTTGATTACAGGACTATTCCAGGCTTTGTAGTCGATATTTTGGGGCGAGGACAAAACGTTGTTAATACACGAGTCTACGTCCCAGAAGGTTCACAATTATTAGAGGTAATAGGCGCCGACAAAGATTCGGTAAAAGTTAAATACGACACTGAGCTTGATAAAACATGCTTCACGACAAAATTCATGGTAAACCCGCAAAACACAGTGTCCTTAACAATAAAATACAAACTTCCATTCAAGATGGATTTTTCACCATTAGACACGTATAAATTCATAGTACAAAAACAACCGGGATCAATAGGCCAGACATTTACAAAAACAATCTCAGGGGCAAACCCAGAAGCGTATTATCCAGAAGACGCATTCATAGACAGCGAAAACAAAGCGGTCTACGCTACAAACTTAATGTACGACAAATACTTCTCGGCGGTACTTGGCGAATAATTATTTCCTTCCAAACATCCTGTTCAATTCATCAAAAGTCAGCTTTATCATAGTCGGTCTTCCATGCGGACAAGTGTAAGGTCTGTCGATTTTTTCCATTTGATTTAAAAGCGCATCCATCTCATCAATTGAAAGTTTTTTGCCAAACTTTATAGCGCTTCTGCAAGCCATATAATGAATCACAGTTTCCTGCCGTCCTTTTAAATTTGTCGGTAATTTTTCCTTGTTAATATCATCCAGAACGCCATTTATAACATCAGAAATTTCCTCGCTTGAAAGCATCGCAGGAACGGCATAAAGAACCAAAGTGTTTCCAGGCCCTTCTTCAATTTCAAAACCAAGCTCCTCAAAGATTTTTATATTAGCTTTTAAAGTCTCGATTTCATCGGCGGCAAGCGGCAAATCTTCAGGCATCAAAAGAGGCTGAGTTTTCTTTTTTTGTGAATTTAATTGATCAATTAACTCAAAATATCTAACTCTTTCATGCGCGGCATGTTGATCCACAAGCACAAGTCCAGCTTCATTTTCCGCGACAATATACGCGTTGGAAATTTGAGTGATAGCTTTCAAAGAAAATCGTTTTTTATCATCAAAAACAATATCTCCTTGGATTCTAGGCTCGGTAAAATTTTTCGTAAATTCCAACGCTTCATCAACTGTGCCAGATGGTTCTTTGCCATACGATGGCATCCGGTCAGACATGTATCTTTTCGCTTCTACAAAGGCCTTCGGTGTTAGATCATGGTTTTCTATAGACATTTTCGCAGCACTGTAAATTGTTTTTAAGATTTTGGATTCATCTTCAAAGCGTATTTCCAATTTTCGCGGATGAACATTCACATCGACCAAAGAAGGATCGATTTCAATATTAATAATAAAAACCGGCTTCTTCCCCTCCATCAACATTGAGTGCATAGCCTCCTTGATTTTATACGCGATCAAATGATGCTGAATTGGCCTTTTGTTTACAAAAATATATTGATGGCGTGTGTCAGACCGCGAGATCACGGGTTTGCCGACAAAACCGCTCACTTTAAAATCACTTCCGCCATAAAAAATTGGAACCATCGCGTCAGCGGTAGCCTGTCCAAAAATATCAGAAATTCTGCGGAGCAAGTCGACTTGCCCCGCTGAGGCGGTGGCGGTTTTTGGCAGATCAAAGCCAATTTTGCCATTGTGAACAAGTCTGAAAGAAACCCCAGAATTAGCCAAAGCAATAGTGTTTAACAAAGCAATAATGTGAGTCAGCTCAGTCGAATCTTGTTTTAAATATTTACTTCGTGCGGGAGTGTTGAAAAATAAATTATTAACTTCAACAACAGTCCCATCTTTCATCCCGCAGTCTTGGATTGTTTTAATTTCTCCGCCACTGCAGATTATTTCAGTCCCGACATTCTCCTTAAGTCTCTTCGTTTTTAAAACCATCTGCGACACGGAAGCGATAGACGCCAGAGCTTCTCCTCTAAACCCCATTGTCGAAATGCTCCATAAGTCTTTTTCTTCAGAAATTTTACTCGTTGCATGGCGGAGCAAAGATTTTTCCGCATCCGCGCGATCCATCCCGCAGCCATTGTCAGAAACTTTTACCAAAGTTTTGCCGGCGTCCTTAATTTCAACGATAATCTCCGAAGCCCCGGCATCAATGCTGTTTTCAACAAGCTCTTTCACGACCGAAGCGGGTCGTTCAATCACTTCACCGGCGGCGATTTGGTTTATGAGATTTTCAGATAAGATTTTTATTATCGACATGGTTTTATATTATTCCTTTTTCCTTTAATTCGTGCAGCTTTTTTAAGGCATCAAGAGGGGTCATATTGTTTGGATCCAAGTCTTTAAGTTCAGACAAAGTTTTGTGCTCACGGTTATCAAACATTTCGATTTGATCCTCATTAACGACTCGTCCGGTATCAATGGTTTTATTTTCAAGCTTTTCAAGAACCCCGCGCGCCCTCATCACAATCTCCTTGGGCAGTCCGGCCAGCCGCGCAACTTCAATTCCATAGCTCCGGCTAGTCCCTCCCTCAATAATTTTGTACAAAAACACAAGCTCGCTGTGCCCCGACGCTCCGGCCTTTTCACTAACAGCGACCGACAGATTTCGGGCGCGCTTCATTCCCGAAACCAACCCAATCAATTCGTGGTAATGCGTCGCGAATAACGTTTTTGCCTTCATGTGGTCATGAATATATTCGCAGATCGCCCAAGCTATGCTCACTCCGTCATAAGTCGAAGTGCCCCTCCCAATTTCATCCAAAATCACCAAACTCTTCTCCGTGGCACACCGCAAAATCCTAGAAGCTTCAATCATCTCAACCATAAAAGTGCTCTCGCCCCTGGCTAAATTGTCAGATGCTCCGACTCTTGTGAAAATCTGATCCACAAGCCCAAGCCGGCATGAAGATGCCGGCACATAACACCCAATATGTGCCATGTAAACTATGAGCGCGGCTTGTTTAATATAAACGCTTTTCCCGCCCATGTTCGGGCCGGTGATCAGTGTCAAAACATTAACAGCCGGGTCAATTACACAGTCATTCGGCACAAAATCTCGGCTTAAACTTAAACTTTCCACAATCGGATGACGTCCGCCGCGCACATCAATTCCCAAGCTGTCAGAAAGAATTTCCGGCCTGCAATAATCGCAGACAATCGAAACCTCCGCGAACCCCGCGATAACATCAACCGTGGCAATCGCCTCAGCGACAGATCTGACATCGCGCGCCCTCTCAATAACTTTCCCACGGATCTCCTGAAAAATCTCAAACTCAATTTCACAAATTCTCTCCATGCTATTCAAAACTTTTTCCTCATACTCTTTAAGCTCCGGCGTAATAAATCTCTCCGCGTTCACAAGTGTCTGTTTCCTGACGTAATCCGCGGGCGCGCGCCCCAAATTTGCGTTGCTAATCTCAATGTAATATCCAAAAACTTTATTATATTTTATTTTCAGCGACCCAATCCCGGTCCTCTCAATTTCTCTTTTTTGCATCTCAGAAATAAAAGTTTTCCCCTCAGTGCTTAAACCGCGCAGCCCATCTAGTTCAGAATTGTATCCATCGCGAATCATTCCACCTTCTCGTACCAAAGCAGAAGGTTCATCTTTTATTGCTCCATCAATCACGCTAACCAAACCACTCATATCAACCAGCCCGGCAACAGCTTCTACCAAAACCCCATCCAAAGAAAATTCACCAAGAATTTCCTTAACTCGCGGAATAATTTTCAAAGATTCCTTCATCGCGACAAGATCTCGCGCATTCCCGGTTCCAATCGCAAGCCGGCTCAAAATCCTCTCGATGTCCAAAATTTCTCCAAGAATTTCTCTCAAATTTTTCAAAGCCGAGGGCTCTTTAAGCAGCGACCCAACAGAATCAAGTCTCCCAATAATTCCATCTTTTTCTCTCAAAGGATTTAACATCCATTTTTTTAATTTTCTTCCGCCCATCGCGGTTTTTGTCTTATCAATCACAGAAAAAAGCCCCGGGAAAATTTCCAAATTTTTAATCGTGGACAGACTTATAGCCATAAAATCCGAAGTCGAATAAAATTTAATTGCTTCAATATGTTTCAAGTCCGTCTTTTGAGTTTCTTTCAAGTATTCATACAGAGTTGCTCCCGCCAACACGCAGTTTTTCTTGTCCTCAAGCCCAAAAACAGTGAGAGCTTTTATTCCAAAATTTTCAGTAAAAACCCCGACAGGATCACGGATTAGTTCAAAGGAAAATGCCGCCATACCACACATCCGCCCCAAAGCCACCTTCACCGCCTCGCTATTCAAAAGAGACTCTGCCATAATAATTTCCGCCGGCGAAATCCTAAGAATCTCCGCGAAAACCTCGTCCAATCCACTAAATCCGGTCACAAAAAACTCCCCGGTCGTCACATCGCAATACGCGAATCCATATCCGTCATAACTTTGTGCCAAAGCCGCGACATAATTATTAGACTTTCGCTCCAAAATATTGTCATCCAAAGTTGTTCCCGGAGTTATCACTCGCACAACTTCCCGATCAACGAGCGTTCTCCCGTCCGGCTCAGTCATCTGATCGCAAACCGCCACTTTTTTTCCGGCGCGCGTAAGTTTGGCGATGTATGAAGATGCCGCATGATAAGGAACGCCGCACATCGGAGCCTTGAGTCCATCCCCTTTATTGCGCGCCGTCAGCGCGATTCCCAAAATCTTCGATCCAACCACAGCATCTTCAAAAAACATTTCATAAAAATCACCAAGCCGAAAAAGCACCATACAGTCCTTATATTTTTCTTTGACCGCCTTGTATTGCGCCATCATCGGCGTAATTTTTTCAGCCATAAGCCGCACAATTTAATGCCCCTCAAAATCAGGGGTTCATTATACCTCACTTCTCATAAACACAGATTGCCGAAATAGCCAAAACATGTTATAATTAAACCGTCAAAAAACTAAAATAAAAACTAACAAAAAAATGTCATGTTTAAACCATTGCGCCTCGTCTATCTGGAAGCAGCTCCCGAAGGCAAACAGGAAACTTTGACAACCAAAAATTTTCTAAATGAACTTAGAAAATTTGGATACGACCAAGAAAAATCAAAAGAAGCTTTATGCAAAGGAGCGCTTATCCACAGCGGCGGCTACAAACTGACAAAAGCAGAAGCTTTATTTGAAGGTGGAAAACTAAGAACCATTACAGATCTAGAAAACGCAGCATCAGAATCATTAAATGTGGGAGATATAGACGATTTTTTAAACAAATACGGCGGAGACAAGTACGTGAAACGTCTTTTTGTCTACGGTGTCGGCAAAATGGAACGCGATTTTATGGAGAAAAAACAAGAATTTAAAGCTGATAAAAAGAAGGGAGGTGAGTTTGAAGGTCTAAAAAATTACGAAACATTCGAAGACGCTTTCAATGCAGGTTTCTACAAAGAATTCGCAGTCGATTTTGCCTCAATCATGGAAAAAGGACTCTCTGTTTCCGAATACCGCAAGCGTGATGAAAGATTTAAAAAATTAGAAAAGAGAGTAAAGAAAATGGAAGAGGAAGCACTAAAAGGCCGAGACCTTCCACCCTTAAAAGTGAACCAACCCAAAGTGGAAGAAAAAAAAGTAGAAGTCGAAAAACGACAGGAGACATTGCCGCCATCCTCAAAGGAGCCAGTTAAAGGCATCGAGCACACTCCTCCAAAGCAGGAAGGTCCTTCGGAAAGAGAAAAACAAGAGATGGAAAAAGAACGAAAATTAAACACAATGCTTATGAAACTGGGGGATGTAACAGAAACATACAGACAATCTGATATTTTAATTCCTACGCTAGTAAAAAAATACAAGCTCGACGAAATAAGCGGTGAATTGGGGATAACCACACTTACAGAAACACCGGAAAATAAAGAAGGATATGAAGAGAAATTTCTCAAAAAAGTAGTGGTAAAAAATGACGTAGCTCAAATGGGGAAAGGCTGGTTAGATTTCTTAGGTGAGACGCAATGGCTAAGAAAAGAAATTGTCGAAGAATTGACAGGAGGATATAACGATTTAATAACAGAAAGATTAGAAAAACTTGAAAAACTCGAAACCGCTCTATATTTAAGAGGGGACGGCAGTTCTGACCCAAGAAAAGTTACAGACGAAACGATTAGAGCGGAAAATGTAGCGGCCGCTGAAAACGCCTGCCCGGAAATCAAAGATGTACAAAAACTTCTTGGAGAAATGAGCAAAGCCGCGTCTCAATGGAGACTTGAAGTGCAAAAAATGAAAATAGAATAAAGCCGTCTTGTCTTTATCAGCGTTAAAAGATAATATTCGGTGGCCTTTAAACTGCAAAAGACTTAGGACACTTCGCTTCGCTCCGTGTCTGGCCACCGTAGCTCAGCTGGTAGAGCAATGCTTTCGTAAAGCAGTGGTCCCGGGTTCGATTCCCGGCGGTGGCTCCAGGTGATATTTCCTTTTCATTTCATCAAGCGAAAGCCCGCCATTTTTCTCCCAATCTTTATCGGCTTCTTTAAGTTCTTGTAGAATTTTTTTTGAAACTTGAAGTGATTTAGACATATTTCCTACCTTATCCCAAAAAGATTTAACAACCTGCCGAAAAAGGATCTTCCGCGGGACTTGTCGTTAAACCAATTCTTCCCAAAAGCCCTCGTCCTGCTCTTATTCATCCTTATCCTAAACGCATCCTTATTGTTATCAATTGTTATCAAAATCATAGGTAAGTTCTTATTAAACCAGTGACGACCCCTTGAACAACTAATTCGGCAACCGGCAAAATCGCAGGTCCGCCAGTAACAGGATCAATATATTTACTATTCTCAGCGGCCAAATAAGCAGAACCACCCTTTTTCACAAACCTTTTCAAGGTATTCCCGCCATCAATCAACGCGACAACAATATCTCCGTTCCGCGGCTCCAATTTCGAAGACGCAATAACCAAATCCCCCTCATAAATCCCAGCGTCAATCATGCTCTCGCCAGTCACTCGCAGGATAAAAGAATTTTTTAAATCTTTAACCAACCCATCTTCAACATTGATCCACTTTTCAACATACTCCTCGCTCAAAACAGGTCCGCCGGCGGGAATAGCCCCAAGCACGGGCACCTGCCTGACATCTTTGCTTAATTTTTCTTTGACACTATCAAGAAGCCCAATCCCGCGCGGGGTGTCATCTTTATGAATATACCCCTTCACTTCAAGCGCCTTCAAATGCTTGAGAATACTGTTGTCACTGCTTACTTTGAAATGCTCGCGCATTTCTCTTAGCGTAGGCGACCGCCCGAATTCCATCTGATATTTCTCAATAAACTTGAGAACCGCCCGTTGTTTGTCTGTTAAATTTTCCATACGCCAAGTATAGGTGAGCGTCTGCTCACCGTCAATGTCAAACACAAAAAATCTACTTTTCAAATTCAAAAATTAGTACCTGATGAACTTTCATAACCAGAGCAAAGGGCGCCAGTAGAAAAAATTTTACTTCCGAGTTAAATCGTCTGACAGTCTCATTATACTGTTTGGCTCGATTTTCTATGTCTCTGTTTAAATCTTCAATTTCATTTCTAACTTCCAAAAAATAACTATTTTTCAATAGCTCCGAATTCAAAGAAGCCTCTTTTAAAAAACTCTCAAGCGTCTTGCTCAATTCATGTTCTTTTTCAGTCTTCTCACCGCTTACAAAATATACTCGCCGAGCTTCATCACGCGCTTTAATCAGTCCTTCAGGTCTTTTCCCGACAACCTCCATTAAAAAAGGCAAAACGTCCGATCTTTTTCTAATTTTTTCATCAACAAACTCCCAGTCAGCGGCAAGGTTTTTTTTGAGCAATTTTAGATGGCGAACCGCGACTACAGTCCACAAAATAATCAAAAATAAAAACGCTCCGATAGTTGCAATATAAGTTACATTCACAGGGCGATTCTAACATTTTATTCAATTTTTTCCAAAACACTCTGTACGGCCTGCTCGGTATTTCTTGTCTCAACAGAAGCCCGGTTGAATTCCTCATTTGAGCCAAGTCCCTCCTGTCTTCTCGTCCTGTCCGCAAAAAACGCATCTTTTTTAAGCCGAGCCAGACACCTGAAATGAAAATTTACATTCGGAACATGATTTAAAGATTTCGCCGCCTGACTGGAAGAAAGAACAATCAAAAGACCTCCGTACTGCAAAAAATTCTCCAAAAATCCATTTTGATATTTCCGTACGTCCTGAACCTTAATAATATCCAAAAACTCATGCGAATCCTCAAGAAAAAGAGTTTTTTTATGCTCGATAACTCTCGTATTTGTAAAAACGACAATGTTCAAAAAATACGCAAAAATCTTAGCGAAAATTTTGTGGAGATAAACTGTGGAAAGAACAACCAAACCAAAATACAAAAACCCAAGCCCCAGATTATTTTTCACGATTTCTCCAACCTTTGGAAAGAGCAGAACGAGGGAAAGAACAAGAAGATTATAAAGAGCCCAAACCCCAATTTGAGGGACAACAACAGACCAATGTTTTCTAAAAAAACAAACAAGTTCCTCGTTGGCCTGCTGACCTTTAAAATATTCGTCCCTATGGCCGTCTCTATGTCGATTGTCAATTTTTGGCGCCTTCAGAAAAGGCAAAATATTCTCCATTTATAAGAAGTAAAAAGTGAGCCATATAAAAACAAAAGCGTGTGTTAAGACGCTTAGTAAGTAGAAAACATTTATATATCTTAGTTTAATAAAGCGAAAAAGAAGAGTGTATTTAGACTCGGGGAGCGGATGTTTTCTTGCGTAATTATAAAGACGAAGCTGAACGACAGCACAAAAAGCCAGTGAAACGAGGAGAGCCAAAACTATAAGAATTTTTATAATCATTCTTAAACAGTTAAAAATACTCCTTCACTTAGCTTTCAATGAACCTAAACTGCCCTAGCACCTAACAAAGCCAATGGTAGGCCTAAAAAACATGTTTGTCAAACGACGAAGCTCATCCGGATAAGAACGATGTTGCAAAGTACATTACTAAAGCGCAGCCAATTCCTCCGCGATCCTCTTCGCCGCCCCTTCATGTAAACTTTTTTCCCCTTCAAATTCAGCTCGATTCGCAAGCTCAATCGCTCTCAAAAATTGCTCGCCTGTGACGTCACCATAAAGTGCCTGCCAGCCATACTCCCCCACACAGATTTTTGTATTTTTAATCTGATCGCCGCGGCTTGTTTCTTCCCCAAGCGGTATTATTACAGCTTTTTTATTCAATGCGGAAATCTCAGCCAAACTATTTGCGCCGCCGCGGCTCACGACTATCGAAGAACAAGCATAAATATCTTTTAACTCCTCAAACAACAATTCAAATTGTTTATATCCAGCCTTCTTTACCCCAATATTAAAATTCCCCTTCCCAACAATATGCACCACCTGATATTTCTTTAAAATCTCATCCAAATTATTCCAAATTAAATTATTTATCTGCATAGCTCCTTGGCTTCCGCCCATCGCGAGGATAATTGTTTTAAATCTGTTAAATCTGCACATTTTTAATCCGGCCTCCAGAGAACCGCCAAAAATCTCGCGGCGGACAGGATTGCCAGTGACAGTCACGCACCTACCAGCACTACCCTTAAAAAATCCAACACTCTCCTCAAAACTCACAAAAATTTTATCCGCAAATTTGGCCGAAATCCTATTCGCCAAACCCGGCACAACATCCGACTCATGAATAATAATAGAAACTTTCCCACGCGAAAAAATCCCGGCCAATTTTGCCCCAATCACAACCGGCACTGCGACAAACCCACCTTTGCTAAACAAAACCTCAGGTTTAAATTTCAAAACAATAAAAAAACTCTGAATAATCCCAACCGGCACCTTAAAAAAATCAATAAAATTCCTAAATGAAAAATATCTCCTCAGTTTTCCACAGGTAATCTCGCGCACAGAGATACGCCCATCCCCAAAACGCCCGATTCCGCGCCTCCCAATAAATTTCTCCAAAGCCTCGCGCTCAACGCCTCCTCGCGCACCCACATACATGATCTCATTTTTTCGGCCGTGCTGCCTAATAAATTCTTCGATAACGGCCAAATTGGGGAGAACGTGACCCAGAGTCCCGCCCCCTGTGAACATCACGCGCATAATAAGTCTTGTCAGTTGATATATTTAAAAGAATTCCAACCGCGATTAAAGAAGCGACCAGCGACGAGCCGCCATAACTCACAAAAGGCAGAGTAATTCCCGTCACAGGCATAAGAGCCGTGTTTACAGCAATATTTATAAACGCCTGCATTGTAATCCAAACAGTAATTCCAGTAGCCAGCAGCATTTCAAAATCAGTCTGTGCGTGGCTCGCTACAAAAAATCCTCTCTTCGCAATCAAGAAATAAGCAATAATAATAAATACAATTTTAAGAAATCCAAGCTCTTCGGCGGACGCCGCAAAAATAAAGTCATCCGTCGCCTGCGGCAGCCAATATGATTTTTGCACGCCTTGAGTCAGCCCTTTCCCAAACAGTCCGCCGCTTCCCACCGCGATATTCGCCTGCTCGCTCTGCCAGCAGTAATCTTCAGCGCACTCCTCTCCAACTCTCGAAAACGCAGTAAACCTATCACGAACATGGGGAATCGCGACTATCAAAATGGTGGCGAGAAAAAACGCCGCCAATGTCCCAAGAAGCAAATGTTTCCATCTCGCTCCCGCGACAAAGTACATAGAAACTGCGACAACTCCAATCACAAACACCGACCCCAAATCTGGCTGAAGCAGAACAGGCACGGCGATAATCGCAGAAGTAATAACAAAAGGGACAAACCCCTCATACAAATCCTCGATTTTCCCCTTCTTTTTATCAAACAAATACGCCAAGTAAACAATCAAAGATAACTTAGCAAACTCAGTTGGTTGTAATGAAGTACCAGAAACGACAACCCAGCTTTTTGCGATTGTCCCGTACGCGCTCCCAGAAATGAGTACAAACAAAAGCGCGGCGAACATCACAAAAAAGAAAATCACCGCGACTTTTTTCCAAAATCTAACCGGGAGTTTAAACGCAACGAGAAACGCCAAAAGCCCAATTCCCAACCTCAACAAATGGTTTTTAAACAAAAAGTAGCAGTCCACATTGTCATCCCCGCAATTCGGATACAAAACGCCGGGCGCAGAAAGATCAATAGACTTCGGTACGCCGATACTCGTAATCATAATCAGCCCAAACACAAGCAGAAAAAACACGCTTAGAGCAATGATATTGTCGGCTTTTAGAATGCTTCTCATAGTGCGTAAAATTTACACTAATTCATTATTCTTGTACAATGCAACCCGATGAAAAAAAATCCAAATATTTTACTGCTCGTTCTGTCGATCTTAATCTTAACTGACCAACTCTCAAAGTTTATTGTCAGAGCCTATTTGCTAATGCCTCAAAGTCTCATCGGAGACTTTTTAATTTTGGAAAAATCTCAAAATACAGGCATCGCTTTCGGCCTCAAAATCAACCAAAATTTAATTCTTCTCGGCACAATAATTTTGCTATTTTTTGTTTTGAAAATAGTGAAAAAAGAATTGGACACGACAAAAAAGCTTTCTCAAGCCTCAATCCTCTTGATCCTCGCCGGCGCCATCAGTAATTTCATGGATCGTTTAACGGTAGGCTCCGTCACAGATTTCATCTCTTTCAATTTCTGGCCCTCCTTCAACCTCGCTGATATTTTTATCGTAGTTGGAGTGCTGATGATTATAGTCTTCTATAAAAGTGTAAAAAAACACAACTAAATAGGCATCTTCTCCCCAAACCAAATCTCATACTGCCTCTCGGCCTGGTATTTAAACATAGTCTCCCCGGTTACAATCTCGCATCCGGCCTCCATGGCATCGGTCAAAAGGGGAGTGATCAAAGGTTTATAAACAATATCCATCACAACCATTTCTTTTTTAAAAAACTCCTTTGGCACAAGCACAACATCAAGGCCGGTAATCATCCACGTCGAAGTCGTATTAATCAAAACATCACATTCACGATCACTAACACTAGAAAGATCGCCATATTCAATCCTTAATCCAAGCACATTCCCAAAATGATCACTCAATCTTTTTGCCTTGCTCACTGTCCTATTCAGCACACAAACTTCCGCGCCCTCTTTCAAAAGCCCGTAAATAACAGCTCTAGCAGCCCCACCCGCCCCAAGAACAATAACTTTTTTCCCTTTCAAGTCCTTAACCTTTTCCTTCAAGGCTGCCATAGCCCCAACGTAATCAGCGTTGAACCCATACAGTTTCCCATCTTTATTTAAAATCGTGTTCACCGCTCCAATCATCTTCGCGTCTTCCGCAATTTCATCCAAAAAAGCCATGACAGTCTCCTTATGAGGGGTCGAAACCGACATTCCTCTAACTTCATCGCTTCCCTTCACCCCAGAGATAAACGACTCGAGTTCCTCCGGCGGCACATCAAAAAAAACGTACTCCGCATCTATCCCAAGCTTTTTAAAAATACTATTAAAAAAAGCCGGAGAGAGAGAATGTTTCGCTGGATAAGCCAATATTCCAAATTTCATACCAAGAAAGTACCAAAAATTTCACAAAAAAACCACCTCATTATCTGTTGGTGGTCGTTTTTTCCGGAAGTAGATTCGGCTATCCCATAATTTCAAATTGTTAAGTCATTATACAAAATTCAAATACCCCTGACAACCACTATAAATAGACATATTCCAAATCGCTATTCTAATTCCCCGTTTGAACATTTTCTCAACCAGTAAAAAAATTCCAAACGGGATCTATCTGTGATACAATCGTGACCAAGATGAAAAAAACATTCCGAATAGCGGTGTTAGCTTCTACCAAAGGGACTGACCTTCAGGCCATAATTGACGAGATGAAAGCCGGCAAAATGCCGGGCATTGAACTCACATGTGTCGTCTCGAATAAAAAAAATGCCTACGCTTTAGAGCGCGCAAAAACTCAAGGCTACAAAGCGATTTACGTTAATCAAAAAAATCGCACCCGTGAAGAATTTGACGAAAAAGTCGCTGAACTTTTGGAAAAATATAAGGTTGATCTCGTAGTATTGGTAGGGTATATGCGAATTCTCTCGATTCCTTTTGTGAGAAAATTCAAAAATAGAATAATCAATGTTCATCCAGCTTTGATTCCAAAATTTTGCGGCCCAAACTTCTTCGGCGCAAACGTCCACGAATCTGTTATCAACGCAGGCGAAAAAGAAACCGGCATGACAATCCACTTTGTGGATGAAGGCTGTGACACCGGTAAAATAATCCTTCAAAAAACCTGCCCCGTCCTCCCGGACGACACCCCCGACACCCTCAAAACCCGCGTCCAAGAACTGGAAAAAAAGTGGTATCCGGAAGTGATTAGAATGTTGGCGAAAGAATTAAGCCCCAAGAGCTAAATGTCTTAAAAAAACAGAGACAGAACTGTATCCGTTTTCTACAGCTTTTTTCTCTATTGTTTTTTTATCTTCAGGACTAACCCTGAAGCGAATGATATCACTTTGATTTTTCTTGTATTCTTTTTCAGCGATTATTAGATTAGGCAAATCATTCAAAAGAGCAGGAATATCTTTGTTCAAAAACTCTTGCGAAATATTTGCGTCTCGACATTCAAAAAAAGTGGAATTTTTATTTAAAGGCTTTAACGTATAGAAATGTTTTTTATTTTGAATAGTTATAAAGTGATTCATAAGACGTAATTTTTAATTATTTTACAGGCTAATTTCTTGTAGAAATTTTTACAGTCACTGTTATGAACGGGGATAATTAAATCACTTTTAAGCGATGGATGTTTAAACTTTAGGTGACTGCCTTTAGCATAAATTTTAAAGAAACCAAAATGTAACAAAACTCTTTCAATCTGTAGATACTTCAGACTTTCAGGGCGGTCAAGAAATTTTAAAATCAAATTTTCGATACTTGCCATACAGACTGTAGTTACATAATAACAAAATATAGCTACAAATTCAAGGGAATTAACGATAAGCAAAAAACACTTCCATTATAAAAACCAATTCTAAAGTTTTTCTTAAATTTTTCTAAAATCTTCGCCAAATCGACAAAAAACAATAGACAAAAAATCGCAAATATTGCGAACTTGCCTAGCCCCTCCTCCACTTCCAAAAATACTTCATCGCGCTCATGATATGGATCCAAAAAACCTTTCTTCCAAGTAATTTTAAAACAGAGCCGCCGCTCAACCTTTTATGATTGTGAGTGACAGAAACTTCAGGATAATAAACAACGCGGTACCCGGCTTCGTGAATCTCTCTGCACAAATCAAAATCCTCCATGAATAAGAAATATCTTTCATCAAACCCTCCAACCTTTTCATAAACATGCCGCGGAATCATAAAACAAGCGCCGACTAACAAATCAACATCTTGAATCTTATTATGGTCAAAATCATTCATCACATATTTATCCACACGCCGACCCAAAAACGGGATTTTTTTCAAAAAAGTTCTCTTAATGACGAGATCGCCAAAACTCATATGTCTTCGGCAGGAATCTTGCACGTCCTCATTTGGATAAATCAATTTTGGCCCAAGAACACCAATGTCAGGATGAGCGTCCATATAATCAACCATCTTTTGCACGGTATCCTCATTCACAAAAATATCCGGATTCAAAATTAAAATATATTTTCCTTTGGCGTTTTTCGCGCCGACATTATTCCCTCCGCCAAACCCAACATTTTTCACCAATTTTATCAATTTCACCAACCCCTTTTCCGCAGCCTTTTCCAAATACCCGACACTCTCTTTTTCGGTTGATGCATTATCTACAGCAATAAATTCAAACTCGAAATTCATTTTCCCTCTGTAAAAAGCCTCGACACACATCTTCGGGAAATACTTGCTATTGTAGTTGAGCATCACCGCCGAAACTTTCATATTTAAAAATTTTAGAGTTTTTTTCTCATCATTTCCCTCATCTCCTCACTAAAACTTCCTTTATTTTCGCTTACCTTTAATTTAAAGTCCCCGCGAACATAACTTTTCTCCGGCACATCCTGCGCTACAACAATCCCGGCGCCGATAAAACTTTCTCCGCCGACTTTCACCCCAGGCATAAAACACGAATTCACACCGACCCTTATATGATCACCGGTAACAATTCCAAATTTATTTGTCCCGGTAGAAATCCCCTCAACCAAAACAATTCCCTCGTCCAATCTCAAATTCCCCACAACAGCCCCAGCCCCAAACGAAACATCATTCCCAATCACGCTGTCACCGATATAATTTGAATGAGTCCAAACATTGTCGCCCAAGTAACTTCGCGCAACTTCAGTTGAAAATCCAATCACACAACCTTCCCCAACATTCGCATCGCGCACAAGTGCGTTTGTAGCGACAATCGTACCCTTCCCAAGATAACAAGGCCCTTTAACGGTCGCCCCATCCATCACGCGCACATCATCATCAATCACAACCGGCCCATCAATCACGGCCTTGTCAGAAATCTGCGCGGAATCGCTCACCTTAGGTTCACTCATCGAAAACAAATGCCTAAAAACCTCTTGAATATGCCATGGATATTTAATCGCCTGCCAGTAACCTTCATAAGCGAGAGCCTTGATTTTCGCGCCTTCATCAATCATCCCGCAGACGGCTTTTTCATAAAGATCGTCCTTCTCGCTCTCAGCTTTTTTTAAATTTTTAATTAAAATTTTCGGATTTTTAAAATAATGAACAACGAGATTTATAAGATCAGAAGGCTCCTTCCCAGGCTCCGGCTTTTCAACAATATTCGTAACAAAGCCATCCTTATCCAACTCCAAATACCCGCCTGGAAAATAGTCGGTAACTTTTTTTGCAAGCATAAATCCGTCAGCGGTTTTATTGCTTTTAATGGCTTTCAAAATAATCTCAAAAGCATCATCATCAACCACATCATTCCCGCTAAAAACAAGCACAGGTTCATCTTTAATAATTTCCTCAGCGGCTAACACAGCGCCCTTCATTCCTTCATCAAGGTTCTTCTGTTCAACAACGTCGATTTCCATCGGAGTATCATTGTCCAAATTGTGCAAGGCCTCAAGATTATGTGCGCCCCCAACCAAAACAACCTTTTTAAACCCGCAGTTCCAAAGCATATCAACCTGCCACCTAACAAGCGGTCTCCCAAGAAAATTCAAAAATCCTTTATCTTGGATTGGCTTCATTCTTTTGCTTCTACCCGCGGCTAACACAAGTGCGATCATAAATTTTAATTATAGACAAACAGCGGGGAAGATTATAACATTGATCCGATGATTTTCACAGTCCAGAACGTGATATCAATAATTAAAATCATACTGCTTGCTCCGTTAGCGGGATATTTTTTCATAAAAGGAGAAAATTACTATGCGCTTAGTGCAAGTACAGTTTTCATTTTTCTGGATATAATTGATGGCTATATCGCCAGAAAACTTAACCAAGTAACAAATCTCGGAGCGTGGCTGGACGTAATCGGCGACAATTTATTTTTAGCGATTCTTGCGTTTTCATTTTTGTATCTCGGCTATGTGGATTGGGGAATTATCGCGCTAATGGCCGCACACAGATTTACAAGGTTATTCTTAACAATTTATGTAAAATTTTATAACAACAGCTACTACCTGCCAGCCCATATAAAACTGACGGGATTCATCCCGATGCTATATATTTTTCTGATTCCGTTTTCAGTCCAATACTTCGGTGAAAAAACAACAGACATAGCAACTCTCTCAATAATAGGTGGAACATACGCAATCTTACTTGTAAGCGTAATAGTAGCAATCCCAAGACTCAAAAAAGGCAAATTGAAAATGGCAGAGATGGAAAGACTGAAAATTAGACGGCTATTTTAATATTTTTTTATTCCTAAAAAGGGAAACAATAAGAGTAATATAACTCAAAGCAATTCCAAAAGAAGCGATCAGAATCATGGACGTTTGAACGGTTTGGTTTGTACCAAAAGCTATCTTATTCAAAATCATTCCTGCCGAGGATACAATAAAAAGAATTCCTTTAAATTTTCCGATTTTGTCAGGAGAAATGACCATAGCCCTTGAAGCTGCTGTAATTCTTAAAAAATCCATAACGAAATCTCTAAGGAGCATAAGGATCCCAAGATAGAAAAATAAAATATCCAGCCTTACCCCTATAATTAAAAAAGAGCTAATCATAAGAAACTTATCGGACAATAAATCCATAAAGACCCCTTGAGGCGTTTCTTGTTTTAGCCTTCTTGCCAAATTCCCATCCACGGCATCCAATGCCCAAAAAATTACGACCAATATAAAAGCAGAGATCCATAAATTAAAAAGCATTAAAACTGCTGCAACAACAGAAATGAGCAATCTAAGGATAGTAATTTTATTCGGAATATTCATATAAGTCTTTTAAACTTGAGAACAAAAAAGGATAAAAGTCTCCTCATCACTGCAAGTTTTCTTTTCCCATAGGATTTAGTTATCCTGCATTCTAGCGTAGTCCTTAAGTCTTTTTCAAATGTTGTATATCCGGTTCCCAATTCAAATAAAAAATGCCCGTCAGATCCTCCAGTCTGTGCCAATCCTAATTTTTCGGCCAAAGCCTTCGCACGCTTATTAGCAGAACTAAAAACAATTCTCCCATTAAAAGTTTCCAAAGCGTCTGGCAAAAACTTCCGAGGCAATTTTTCAAAAAAATCAGGATCGATATGTGCACGCCTACCGCCACTAAACGGATGAGCGATTGAGCAAACAGCGCCTTGCCGTCTGATTTCACGTATAACGTCTTCATATCTCCCCGGCTTTATTTTTTCTTTTACATAATAAGCAAGAACTTCACATTGATCGGTCATAACTTCCTCGCCGATAATAACTTCAAAATTAGGATCTTTGTTCAAAGAATGAGTCTCCAATGCGCCTTTTATTTCATTGTGATCGGTAATAGCGATTCCATCCAAACCGATTTTTTTCGCTCTGGCCAAAACACTAGCAGGTTTATTTATACTGCATGGCGAATAATGTGTATGAATATGCAAGTCGTATTTTTTCATAATTTAGGTCAAAACTTTCTCTAATTTTTTGTCCTCCAACGCTTTTTTAATCTCCATCGCAATCCTGTCCCCATAAGAAACTCCAACCCCGTATTTATAGACAGTAGCAGGAGTAAACCTCGTCCCGGGCGATCCGGGAATTCTCATCGAAACGTCGAATACAACAAATTCTTCTTTGCCTTCATACGAAGCGATTGCACCTTGCAAAGCGAACGGACCGATAATTCCCGGAGGAACTTCCTTTTTTAAAATCGAAATAAATTTTTCTCCGGCCGTAAACGCTTTTTCCAAAATAGATTCCTTGGTAGTGCAGGCGATATGACCGGTCTCAATCATTGATGGCTTGTAGCCGGACTCCAATAAAGCCGTTTGAACCTTCGCATCCAATCTCAAAAACCCATCAAGACTCGTCTGTCTCCTTGTATCAGTTCCCATAAGCTCTAATTCGTCATCCAAATTTGAATAAAAATAATTAAAATTTATCTGAGCGCCAATTATAAATTCTTCAATAACGGCGCGATCCAAATCTTCTTGTTTCACAGTCCCTTTTTCGACCATTTCTGCACCTTTTTTAAAATAATCGCCAGTATCAGTAATCACGAAAAATGCCCTTTCATAGCCACGAATCGCTTCGTTGACTTTTACCAAAAGCGGCCCGCCCTTTCCCTTCACAAAATGCTCGTCCAATTTTTCACTCAACTCTTTTTCTCCCATTTTTTCATTCCCTTTTCTCACAATTTTTGGCGTCCTGATTCCAGCTTTTTCAAGCAAAATATATTGGTTGTTTGGCTGGTCTCTTTCTTCCAATTTTACAAGCTCTCTTGTCCCATAAATCGGTACCAAAAACTTATCTTCCACATCTTTGAAATTGAAATAGACCCAGAAGTATCTGTTGTGAATGAAAATCGTATTCAAAGCTCTCAATTTTTCTTGAATTTCGGGTTTAATAATATCCGAAAATTTATCAACAACAATAATTTCATCAATGCATCCGATAGTCCCATCTTTCCTTAAAGACAAAGGGCTTTTTCTCGTTTTGTAATATTTGTCATAAGTTTTCTCACGGCCTTTTTGGCATACGCAGACCGTCCTGAACCCATACTTTTTTGCGCCTTCGCAAACATCCAAAGCAGAGTGCCCGCCAAGCACGCCTATCGTCAGATTTTTCAGATCATATTTTTTCAAAATTTCAGAAATGTCCTTTGAGGTAATCATAAAGTTATTATTAAAAAATCGCCCAAAGTTTAGCAGAAAACTAAAATTATCCCAAAACTTCCGGAAGTCTGTCTTTTTCAATCGCCTCTTTTATATCTCTAGCCATCCTTCTTCCCGTGCTCATCGGTTCGTTGTAGCGGAGCCAAGTATAAGGAGAGCCGTTAACATATGGATTTGTGCCGGCGACAATTCTTGCGGAAATTTCAAATACATGAAATTTTAAATTCGGGTCAATGACAGCTTCGAGACAGAACGGCCCCCAAAGCCCTCCTTTTACAATTTTTTTCGAAGCTTTTACGACATTTTCCCCCATTTCGAACAAAGAGGGGAGTAAAGATTCCCTGACAACTATCGGGACATTTCCAGTGACCGTATAAGAAGTTCTAATCCCAACATCAACCTGATCTTTTGCGGCGATTCGTCCGATGGAATCCGCATTTGATTCATACCTTTTATCAAAACTCATGATCTCCAATTCCTCTGTAATAGGGGAATAAAAATAATGAGTATAAACCGGAACTCCAACGATATATTCTTGAATCACATATTTTCTATCATCCGAAAATTCCTTCATTCTTTCATAAAATTCCTCCGCGCTGTTCGCAATAAAATATCCCATCCCTCCAGCTGCTCCATGAAATTTTATAATCACAGGTCGGTCAATATCCTCTGGTCTCTCAAACAACAGAGGCATCTTTAAACCCGCAGAGATAAGCCATTTTCTCGACTTCTCGCGGTCAGATTCCCACTCAATAATGGCTCTTGTCCCATAGTGCATCGCCTGAATTTTTTGAATGTTTTTAAAGCCCAAATAACTGACAAAAGATCCATGCGGAATAATAATTGCGTTTTCTTTGATAAGATCCGGCTCAATCTGAAAAAAATCGGAGAACTTATCTAAAACAATCATCTTATCAGCTACTCCATAGCTCTCATAAGGCTTAGTTTTCCCTTTCTCGCAAATACAAATGGTTTCAAACCCTTCATCTTTTGCCCCTTTCAGTATCTGGAGGGCTGAGTGGCTTCCTAGAGTTGCAATCTTGTATTTTTTAAAATCCCCCATAACGCTTTATTTAATTGTTAAAAAGTAGGTCTTTTGTCCATCGTATAATAAGAATCTGATCCTGTCCAGTGAATTTAAATAAAATAAACTATCGACCCGACAATTAACAGATACAGAGAGAAGATTTTTAGTGAATATTTTTTTAGAAATTTCATCAAAAAGTAGATGGAAAAGAAGCCAACAATTGCTGAGACAAGAAACCCCACGGCGACGCTAGAGCTTGCGGCCAACCCCACGGTATCAATAGACGAATCCATAAACGTCAAAACTCCAGCCCCGGCAATCGCGGGAATCCCAAGCAAAAATGAAAATTTTGCAGCGTCCGCACGCTCCATCTTCCCAATCAATCCAGCTGAAATAGTAGACCCCGATCTGGAAACTCCGGGGATCAAAGCGACAGCTTGAAAAATACCGATGACCAAAGATTTAATAAAATTCACACCGCTCTTTGCAGATTTTTTATTTACATACTCAGCGATCAAAAACAAAATCGCGGTACACATCATCGAAACTCCAACCATCTCCACGCCGCGAAAAATTTCATCAATCTCATCTCCCAAAAACAATCCTGCGATAACCGCGGGAATCGTGCCAATAACAATAAATCCGACAAGTTTCTCATGCGAATCTTTTTTCATTCTCAAAAAAACAATCCTAAAAAATGCTTTTATCATCTCGCAAACATCCTCCCAAAAATAAACAAAAATCGAAACCAAAGTCCCAAGGTGCACAGCGACATCAAAACTTTTCAAAGCCTCAACTCTCAATCCCAATACAGACTCCGCCAAAACCAAATGTCCGCTCGACGAAATCGGCAAAAACTCAGTAATGCCTTGCAGCGCTCCAAGAATAATAGAATTTAATATAGTCATGTTCCGGACTAGTGCTTAAAATACCTCCTTCCACTATGTACCATCGCGAGCCCAAGTTCATCTGCTCTTTTGTTGACTTCTTCATCACGAATTGACCCACCCGGATGAATAACAGCCTTGACTCCAAACTCAGCGGCCTTTTCGATCCCATCTGGAAAAGGGAAGAAAGCGTCCGAGGACATCACTGCCCCGCGAGCTCTTTCACCAGCCTTTGTTCCAGCCAAAAATACACTATCCACTCTCGACATTTGTCCGGCGCCAATCCCGACTGCAACCATGTCCCTCGCGAAAACAATCGCGTTGGAAATCGTGTGTTTAACAACTTTTGTCGCGAAAAGCATATCAGCGATTTGATCTTCGCTAGGTTTCAATTTTGTGACAACTTTCAAATCTGCAGGCGATAGAGAATAAGTGTCTTTTGTTTGAATCAAAATCCCTCCTGCGACCTTTTTTATATCCGTTTGCATCATGTCCTTTTTCAATTCTCCAACACGGAGAATCCTCAAATTCTTTCTTGTCATTAATTTTTTCAAAGCCTTCTTTTCATAGCTCGGCGCGATAATAA
>Ga0233425_10002810_pt1 | contig 33172 bp, 28 predicted proteins | sample Watercolumn_Towu_2_FD_181712 | JGI IMG/M metagenome (GOLD analysis project Ga0233425, IMG submission 181712) | Freshwater microbial communities from Lake Towuti, South Sulawesi, Indonesia - Watercolumn_Towuti2014_140_MG | ecosystem: Environmental > Aquatic > Freshwater > Lake | place... | reverse complement strand
CCTGCGCGCGCACCGCGCCGGCGCCGTCGCGGTGCTCGGTTCGGCGACGCCTTCGCTCGCGAGCGAGCTGGCCGTACGCGAGGGGCGGCTCGAGCGGCTGGCGCTCCCCGAGCGCGCGCGGGCTGGCGCCACTCTGCCGCGGGTCGAGCTCGTCGACCTGCGTCGCGTCGGCCCGGGGCCTTCTGGCCACCGCCTGCTGAGCCTGCGCCTGCACCGGGCGCTGGAGCAGACGCTGGCCCAAGGCGGACAGGCGATCCTGTTCCTGAACCGTCGCGGCTTCGCGCCCAGCCTTCTCTGCGAGGCGTGCGGCAAGGTGGCGGAGTGCCCGAGCTGTTCGGTGGCGCTGACGCTGCACCGGAGCGGTCGACCTCGGGTGCGCTGCCACTACTGCGACTTCGAGCAGTCGCCGCCCGAGCGCTGCGCGAGCTGCGGCAGCGGGCGTTTGAGCGAGGAGGGCGCGGGCACCGAGCGCATCGAGGCGGCGCTCGCCCAGGCGTTTCCGAGCGCGCGCGTCGCGCGGCTCGATCGCGACGTCGCAGCGGGTGCGAAGAGCGAGAAGGTCCTGGAGCGCATGCGCCGCCGCGAGATCGACGTGCTGGTCGGCACGCAGATGGTGACCAAGGGGCACGACCTGCCGGACGTCACCTTGGTGGGCGTGCTGAACGCCGACGCCGCGCTGGCCATGCCGGACTTCCGCGCCGCCGAGCGCGCGTTCCACCTGCTCGTGCAGGTCGCGGGGCGAGCCGGGCGCGGCGAGGTGCCAGGCAACGTGCTCTTGCAGACCTGGCAGCCCGAGCACCCCGCGGTGGCGCTGGCTGCGAAGCACGACGTCGCGGCGTTCGTCGAGCGCGAGCTCGCCGAACGCAAGGAGCTGGGCTACCCGCCCTTCCGCCGCATCGCGCTGGTGCGGGTCGAAGCCGCCGACGAGGGGCGCGCGCGCGCGGCGGCGCACAAGCTCGCCGAGCTGGCCCGCAGGGCTGCCGGTGCGAAGCTGGAGCTCCTGGGTCCGGCGCCGGCGCCGCTCGCGCGGCTGCGCAACCGCTTCCGCTTCAGGTTCATGCTCCGGGGCGAGGACCGCGCGCTCCTGAGGCCGGCGTTGCTAGCCGTCGCCCGCGCGCCAAGCGATCGCGCCGTTCGCGTGATCATCGACGTAGACCCCGTCAACATGCTGTGATTCACCTCGCATGTCGCCCGCTCGTTTCGCACTGACCGCCTGCTCGACGCTCGTCGTGCTCGCCGCGACGCGTCCGGTCCGCGCCTACGAGGAGCAGTGGCACTTTGGTGGCGGCATCGGCGCTGCGAAGTTCTTCGACTCGGACATCGGTACGGCGCCGATGCTCGGTGTCCACGCCGCCTACGACGTGTCGGACATGTTCGACCTGCGGCTCGAGCTCGGGGCTGCCGAGCACGAATTCGTCGCGAGCCGGAAGACGCGCCTCTACTCCGCGGCAGTCGGCGCCGTCTACAAGCTGGACGTCCTCGAGTGGGTCCCCTACTTCGGAATCCTGGGCGGGTACTACGCGTTCTCCGGGGGGCCATGGCCCGCCCACTTGAAAGAACGCGAGCTCGGGGTCTCGATACCGCTCGGCCTCGACTACACCTTCTCCCGCAGCTTCGGGGTCGGCGCTCAAATCAGCTATCACGGCTTCCAGAGCGACCCGCTCGGGGGCGTGGGCGATGCGCCCTACTTCACGGCGCTGGTGCGCGCGGAGTACCGCCTCGGCTGGTGACCCGCCGCGACGCGGCGCGGGGATTTTCGGCCGACCCAGGCGGGCGTGCTAGGTAGCTGGCATGCGGCGCCCCGGGGTCCTCGCTTCCCTCGCGCTGGTCCTTGCGGCCTGCGCGCGGGGCTCGGCGCCGCCGCCGGCACCGAGCGCGTCGGCACCGTCGCCCCCGGACGCCGCGCCGACCGAGGCCGACTCCAGCGCCGCGGTCCCCGACGTTTCTCCCAGCGACTGGGCGGAGGCCATTCGGTTACAGCGCTGGGCCGATGCAGCCCGGCTGATCGACGCGCTGGGAGACCTGCGAAACCGCGCCGAGGTGCGCTTCGCGCGCGCGCGGGTGGCTCGTGCCCTCGGTGACGACAAAGCGGCGCTCCCGCTTCTCCAGGGCCTGGAGAGCCAGCTCGGCGTGCTCGCCAAGGAGATCGGCGCGGAGCGGGCCGAGGTTCAGGCCAAGGTCGGACCCTTCGAGGACGCGGCGGCGTACTTCGAGTCCAAGAAGACGGCCAGCGCGCTCACCCGCGCAGCGCTCGCGTGGGAACGCGCTGGCAAGCTCGACCAGGCGCGCCGCGCGGCGGACCGCGCCGTCGGCCTCGCGAGCGCGGGCAAGCCCGGGAAGAACGGCCCTTCGAAGGACGAGGTCGAGGCGCGTCACGCCCGCGCGCTGATCGCCGAGAAGCAGGGCGCCACCGAGCTTGCGAGCAGCGAGCTACGCTGGCTCGCGACCTTCGCGCCGGCGTCGGAGATCTCGGCCGACGTCGACGCGCGGCTGGCCAAGCTGTCGCCCACGCGCGCGCTCACCAAGCGCGAGCGTTACGAGCGCGCGCTCGCGATGGCGAGGGCCGGCAAGGTCGAGCTGGTCGAGCGCGAGCTGGCGGCCATCGATGGGGCGGAAGGCCCGAACGTGAGCAGAGCCGAGACGCTCCACGCCAGGGGTTGGGCGCTCTACCAGGCGCGGGACTTCGTGCGGGCCGCCGAAGTGCTGAAGGAGGCCTCTCGGCTCGGCGGAGAGCACGCGGCGCACGACCTCTTCCACGCCGCGCGAGCGCTCTCGCGTGCGCACAAGGACGAACGGGCCATCGCCCTGTATGGCGATGTGGCGCGTCGCTTCAAGCAGAGCGCCTACGCAGAGCAGGCGCGCTTTCTCTCGGCGCGCCTGCTCTACGTGAGCGGGCGCTGGAGGGAGGCCGCCGCTGCCTACTCCGCGTACACCAAGCGGCACGCGAAGGAGGGTCGCTTCTCGGAGCAGGTGCACTACGAGCAGGCCGTGGCGTGGCTCGCCGCGGGGCAGCACGACCGGGCCGCGAAGGCGCTGAGCAGGCTCGCGGAGCGCGAGACCAACGAGCACGAGCGGGCGAGCCTGCTCGAGCTCCGGGGAGTCGCGCTCGAGGGGGCGGGAAACAAGACCGCCGCCGTCGAGGCGTACCAACGCGTGATCGAAGAGCGCCCGCTCTCCTTCGCGGCGCTGGCGGCGACGACCCGGCTGGGCGGTCTCGGCAGGGCCGCGCCGCCCCCCATCGAGCCGCCGAAGCTGGGGCCCCTGCGCTCGGAGCTCGGCGTCGAGCTGCCGCCGAAGGTCCGCTTGCTGCACTCGCTGGGCTTCGATGCGGACGCGGAGCAGGAGCTCGAAGGGCACGAGGAGGAGATCCGGCGGAAGCATGCCCCGCGCGGAGACGAGGCGCTCTGCCGCATGTACGGTCGGCTCGGCCCCGCCGCACGGCGCTACCGGGTCGGTCAGCGTGCCGCGCGTCCCACAGACCTCAATCGAGCCCCGGCGCCCGACACGCGCTGGCTCTGGGACTGCGTGTACCCGCGCCCCTACGAGGAGCTGGTGCGTGGCGCGGAGAAGCAGTGGGGTTTGCCCAACGACCTCCTGTACGCCGTCATGCGGCAAGAGAGCGCGTTCTCTCCCACCGTGGTCTCACCCGCGAACGCCGTCGGCTTGCTTCAGCTCATCCCCCCCACGGCGCAGAACGTAGCGAAGGAGCTCGAGCTCGCGTTCGAGCCCCTGCTCTTGGCGAGCCCCGCGTACAACATCCGCCTGGGCAGCTTCTACCTGTCGAAGATCCTCGGCACCTTCGGTGGCAACGTCGCGCTGGCCGCCGCCGCATACAACGCCGGACCGAGCGCGGTCAGCCGCTGGCTGGAGACGGGGGAGAAGCTCCCGCTCGACGTGTTCGTGGCGCGCATCCCCTACGACGAGACCCGCGGATACGTGAGCCGGGTGGTCGGGAACCACGCGCGCTACGCCTACCTCTCCGGTGGCGACCAAGCCGTGCCCCGCCTCGGGCTCGAGATCCCGCCGGGGCTCAGAGCCGGCGAGCAGGCGTATTAGTATCGCCCGATGTCGAAGGCGCCGAGGCGCAGCGTCGAGCTGGCGAGGGGTTGCGGGCCGTCGCTGGCCCAGCGCGCCGTGAAAGCGTCACGCAGCACGAGCTCGGCGACCTTGCCCCGCGGAGAGAAGCCCCACTCTGCTTCTTGCGACATGTCGTCGGGGTCCGCGTACAGGCGCCAGACGAAGAACCCGGCAAAGGTGGGTTCGTCCAGGAACGCGGCGAGCAGTGCGTAGTAGGCCTCGGCCTGCGCCAGCTCGTCGACCGCGACGTTGCTCATGCCGTCGGGCCACTCCCAGGGCTTGATGGCGGGGTTCGGTCGGGTGGTGTAGCCGAACTCCGTGAACATCACCGGCTTGTCCCAGCTCTTCGCCAGGGCGGCGAGCTTGTTCGCCACGTCGCGCCCACCCGCCATGAGCTCGGCTCGCGCCGCGCCCTCCTTCTGGGCGAGCGGGAAGAAGGCGTTGATGCCGATCACGTCGAGCTCGCCGAGGATCACCGTGCGCTCCACGTCGTCCCAGTTCGCGGCGTAGGTGAGGAGCCCGGGATACGCAGCGCGCACGTCACGGATCAGCGCGGAGAAGCTGGGCGCGCGCGACGTGGTCAGCCAGCTCCGGAGCTCCACGCCCACCGACAGCATCTCGACCCTCGTCTCCGCAGCGAGCTTCGCCCAACCCAGCAGGAACTCCCGATAGCTCCCCGCCCAGGCCTCCCAGCGCTCGTCGCTGCCGGGGTCGATCAGCGCGCGCCAGCCGCCGGTCTCGACCCACAGGTGGGGTACCAAGAGCACGCGCAGCCCTTCCGAGTGCGCCTGCTCGATGGCGCGCCGGACCGCGACGCGGTTCTCTGCGTAGTCGAGCTCGAAGGTCGGGGACACACCGCTCGGTGAAAGATCCCAGACGCGACCGAAGGGGGTGAGGCTCACCCACGTGGCGCCCATGCGTCGCGCTTCGCTCAAGCTGCGCTGGTAGGCCGGGCTGCCGTAACCCTTGTTGGGGTGCAACGCGCTCTCGATGGGGCCGATGGTCACGCCGCGCACGGCGCCGAGGCCGGTCTCCGGCCAGCCGGTGGCGCGCGCAGGCAACGCGGCGCGGTCCGCGCCGGGCGGCGCGGCGTGCAGCGCTCCGCCCCATAGCGCGAGCGCCACGGCGATGCGGAGGACCCTAGCCACCATGCAGTCTTCGGGCGAGCGCAGGCAGGCCGCTCTCGTCCAGTCCCTCCAGGGTCGCGGCCACCCAATCCGCACCGGCCTCGCTGAGCGCCGTCTCCGGGTAGCTGTGCGCGACGCCCACGCAGCGGAGCCCCGCGGCCTTGGCGGCACGCACGCCCGCGAGGGAGTCCTCGATCACCAGGATCTGCTCGCGCTGCATCCCGCCGAGGCGCTCGACGGCCTTCTCGTAGCCCTCCGGGTCGGGCTTGCAGCGCGCAGTGTCCTCGGCCGATATCACGAAGCTCACCAGCTCGCGCACACCGAGCCGATCGAGCCCGAGCTCGATCTCGTCGCGCAAGGCGCCGCTCACGACCCCGACCGGCCCGGAACGCGCGCGGGCGCGCACGGCGCTCTCCGCCCCGGCGAAGAGCTTCAGGCCCGCCTTGGCGCGGGCCAGGTAGACCGGCCGTTTCGCCTCCACCAACTCGGCGATCAGCGCCTGCGGCGCCTTCCGCCCCGCGTCGGTCAAGATGGCGGAGAACGCCCCGACGTCGTCGAAGCCGATGTAGCGCTCCCAGTAGGTCGCCTCGTCGACGGCCACTCCGCGCGGCGCGAGCACGTCGCGGAACGCCGCGAGGTGGACCGCTTCGTCGTCGACGAGCACGCCGTTGTAGTCGAACAGGGTGGCGAGGAACACCGCTGGAACGCTAGCTCGAATGCGCAGGGAGATCCCGGCGAAATGGGGTTTTGCCGCCACGCCGGAACACGGCTTGCATTGCCCGAGGCCTTGTGTCAGGTTGCGCGCGCTTTCTCACCTACTTCGTGTCTCGGGACTCATGAGCAAAGGCGATCTGTTGGAGATGGAAGGCGTCATTCAGGACGCCCTCGGCGGTGGCCAGTACACCATCAAGGTGGATCAGGGCGGCGCCATCGTGCGAGCCCAGCTCTCGGGTCGCATGCGCCGGCACCACATCCGCGTGCTCCCGGGTGACCGCGTGCGCGTCGCCGTCTCCCCGTACGACCTCAGCCACGGTCTGATCGTCTACCGCGGAAAGTGAGGGCGCGGCGTGCGTGCCGCCTGCGTCCGCGCCTCGACCTTGGGGCTCGCGGTCGGGCTGCTCGTCGCGTGCGGCAAGAAGACCGCCCCGGTGACGACTGCCGACGCGGGCGCTGTCGCCACCGCGTCGGAGTCGCCTGCGGAGCCGCCTCCCCAGCTCCTGTACCTGCCCGACGGCGGGGACGTCGGCCCGCCGCGCGCGCCAGGTCAGGCGCTCCTGCCGGGCCCCTGGGGCTTCGGCTCGAAGCGCTGCCCCGAGGATATGGTCGACATCCAAGGGCGCTTCTGCGTGGACCGTCACGAGGCCACTCTGGTCGATCGTGAGCAGGGTCGGGAGATCTCGCCCTACTACCACCCTGCGCGCATGCAGACGCAGCGCGAGTACGGCCGTTGGCAGAAGGCGCGCCTCGAGTCCGAGGTCCCGGCGTCACGCGAGATGGTGGTGCCGGCTCCCCCGAGCTGGCAGCTGAAGGAGGACTTCGAGCCGAAGGCCGTGGTCCGGGCGGGAGCCACCCCCAACGGCTACGTGAGCGGCGACGCCGCGGCGAAGGCCTGCGCGAACGCCGGCAAGCGTTTGTGCACGCAGGAGGAGTGGGTCACCGCCTGCCGCGGTGAGAAGAACCAGAAGTTCCCCTACGGCGACCGTTACGAGCAGGGGCGCTGCAACGTGTTCAGGGAGTCGCACCCTGCGCTCGTCCTCCACGGTAACCCCAGCGTCAACCACCTGGACCCCCGGCTCCTGAAGGTGAAGGCGAACGGCAAGCCCTTGCTGCGCAAGACCGGCGAGACGCCCGACTGCAGGAGCGCGTGGGGCAGCGACGCCGTCTTCGACATGGTCGGCAACCTCGACGAGTGGGTCGACGACGCGAAGGGGCGCTTTTCCGGCGGGTTCTTCTCTCGCAGCACGCGCGAGGGCTGCGATTCCAGCGTCACGGCTCACCCGCGCGCCTACTACGACTACAGCCTGGGCGTGCGCTGCTGCAAGTGAAGGTCAGCCAGGCGGTCGTACACGCGCGCGGAAGTGCCGCGTCGCCCACCACAGCGTGTCGGCCGGGCGGTGCCAAGAGGCCCACGAAGCGACGTCGCGGAGATCCACCGCGGAACGACGCTGGGAGTCGTTGCTGTAGACCACGAACAAGTACCCCTCGCACGCACTCTGCGAGAGCTGCTCCAGGTGTTGGACGTGCTCCTCGAGCAACCAGCCCTGCAGGCGCAGGTTGTTTGGCGTGAACGTCAGTCGCCGCGGGCGCCCGTCGTCGTCGAGCTCGATGCTCTCCGGCGTCGAGCGCAAGACCTGGATTGCCACAGCGATGTCGGGCGCCCGCTCGTCCCGCGGGGCAGGGTTGGGGATGCCGAAGAGCTGGCGCGTGTCGACGTAGATGGGCGCGCGGCGGTCGACCAGTGGCACCGGGACGCGCTCGAAGGTGACCGTCGTCGCGTCGTAGTACAAACGATCCCAGCTGTGGTTCTGCACGATGTGCCGGATGGCACGCCGGAGCCGGTCGGCGTACTCGAACAAGATCTGCTGCTCGGGGTGCGGCAGCGTGAAGATGCCCGGCTTGGCCGAGAACCAGCGGGTCACTTCCTCCCACGTCCCCTCGACGATGTTCCGGACCTGGGTCAGGGACAGGACGGTCGGGGCGGTCATGGCCCGCGATTATTCGGCAGGGCTCGGGCCCCTCCCAACCCTCCGACGTCGAAATGTAGGCAGGTGTAGGTCTAGCCGCTTACCATTGCGACCATGCCGCTGCTGCCGCTCCGCAGCCTGTCGTTTCACCTGGGTTGGGTGGGGATTTCCCTGGGCCTCTCCGGCTGCGGGCACCCCGTCCAGGGGAAGCTCGAGGGCCGCTGGGTAGGGGACAGCGTCGAGAACTTCGACGACCAGCACGTCGCCGTGGCCACCGGCTGGGCCAAAGGGGCGAGCTTCGAGTTCTCCGGCTCGAACGTCACCGTGGCGATCCCCGCCGAAGAGCCCCGCAGCGCGACCTACACCGTGGCGTCGGTACGCGAGAGCGACGTGCAGCTCGCGGTGAAGCGCAAGGACGGCGCCATCGACAAGGTCCGATTGAAGCTCGACTCGGAGCACAGCATCCGCTGGGTGCTCGGTGACGAGCGCGCCATCGTGCTCAGGCGCGAGTAGCTCGTCACGTTCCCAACAGGACGTCGCGCTGGCCGCTGCCGCCTGACGCACTCTCCGGAACGCGTACCTTCTGCGCTTCGCGCCGCACGCACTCGGTGAGTGCCGGAGCGAGCGGGGGATCGAAGACCAGCGAGCGCACCCTGCCATCCGCGCCGAAGCTCGCGTCCAGGCGCGTTTGGATCTGGACTCGCACCTCGCCTTTGGCGCTACCGGCTTCGAAGCAGCTCGTGGTCGCTGACGAGAGCTGATCCAGCGCCTTGCCGACGTCCGCGCTCGAGGGTGCTGCCGCGAGCGCGGGCTTGGCCGAGGTGCCGGGCTTCGTTGCTGCGTGCGGCTGCAGCTCCGCCGCGGCCTGCGTGGGTCGCTGCACCTCACCGCGCGTCCCGTCGCTCGAGAACTTGCCGGCGTCGTTGGCGCGCAGGAAGAACGTGGGCCTCTCGCCCTGGGCTCCGACGGCCACGACGCCCTCCGTCACCGACACCTCCACGCCCTGTGCGGCGCGCACCACGCGAAAGGCCGTGCCATGCACGGCGACGCGCACCCGCTCGACCTCGATCACGAAGGTCTCGGGCTCGTCGCTCGGCACCACCTGCGCAGAGACCGCGCCCTCGGTGAGGCGCAGACTGATGACCTTGCCCGTCGCGGTCAGCGTGGCCTGGCTCGACGGATCCAGCGTCCAAGTGCCGCGCCCCGCGTGCTCGACCGCGAGCTGCGCGGCCCCCGCGACCACGCGATCTCCCACGGCGAGCCCGGCGCCGTCGACCCTCTCCGCGCCCGGACCGAAGACCCGCGCCGCGGGCGCGCTGACGGCGGGAGCGCGGGCGACCTCTCCCGGCCCGGAGCGCATCACGCCACCGACGACGAGCAGCAGCGCGGCGGCAGCCGCGAGCACCGCGACGATGCGGAACGTGCCCGCGCGGCGCGTCGCGCGCTCGTCGGCGTCGATGCGCGCGAAGAGCTGCTGCTCCACGCGCTCCCAGTCGGGCTCGGGCGCAGGCGCGTCGCGCATCTCCGAGGTGACGCGCTCGAGGGCCTTCGGCTCACCAGCGTGCTCGCTCATTGGCCGTCCTCCTCTCCGGAGTGGAGCTCGTCTGCGAGAAACGCGAGGCTCGGCTCGGAGCGTAGGAGCTCGGCGAGCTCCTTCCTCGCGTAGAACAGGCGCGTGCGGACCGTGAGCACGGGAGCGTCCACGATCTCCGAGATCTCGGTCGCCGACAAGCCCTGGAGCTCGTGCAGGACGAAGACGGTGCGCTTCTTCTCCGAGATCTGCTCCAGCAAGCGACCAAACGCTGCGATGCGGGAGCGCCGCGCGGCGTCCTCGTCCGGGGTGAGCCCAGCGTCCACCGGCGTCAGGCCTTCCGGCGCCTCGACCAGCAGGGGGCGGCTCTTGGCCGAGCGCCGCTGCATGAGCACGACGTTCACGGTGACGCGGTAGAGCCAGGTCGAGAAGCGCGCCTGACCACGGAAATCCTTCACGCTGCGGTGGACCTGGAAGAACACCTCCTGCACGAGGTCGTCCACGTCCGCCCCCGGTCCCATCATCCGCTGTACCAGCCGCGCCACATCGCTGCGATGCCGGAGGAACAGCTCTCGGAAAGCGCTCCGATCGCCCGCCTGACAGCGCGCGACCAAGCGTTCCGACTCGTCCGCTTCCATGGTCCGCGCCTTCACGGGCTGAGGGACGGAGACGGGCCGCGCGCTCGCCACCGGGACGAGCAGCGCCGGCGGCACGACGACGCCGGGCCAAGATTGGGCGACCGGCAGGGCAGCAGCGGGCATCGGAGGGATTGGATGCGCCGACGGCGCCGGAGCTTCATCGCCTGGATGGTCGCCGGTCCCCCCAAGGGCAAGGCATCAGAAGAGCTTGCGGAGATCCGCGGGATCCTTCTTCTTTTGCTCGAGCAGCCGATTCACGGCGCGGAGCAGGCGCGTCTTGGCCGGCCCGCTCACGGGCTTGCCCTCCACCGCCTGGGCGAGCAGACGCGGGGTGACCGGGCGACCCGAGCGGCGCTTGGGCGGCTTTTCTGCGCCCTCCGGCTTCACTCCTCGTCGCTTGGCAAGGCGCGCGGCGCGGTCCTCGGGCTGAAGGGCCTCGATGTGCTGCGACGCGATCAGGAGGCGACGGGGGTCGAGCTTGTTGTCCGTGAGAAACTGCTGGAATTTGCTGGCCATGGTTGAAGTGCGGCGAGTGGCCGCCCGAAGCTGAGGGCACCGCCAGCCCGGCGGCGAGGGGCGCGGACCATAGCATCGTCCCTCGCGAGCCAGGGCCAGAATCCGCTTTGCGGGGCAGGTCCCATTTGGGAGTCTTCGGCCATGTCCAGCGACGTCTCCGAAGCCGCCGCGAAGGTCCGCGGGTTGGGAGGCCCGAGCCCCGAGATCGGGGTGGTCCTCGGCTCCGGGCTCGGCGCTTTCGGCGACTCCCTCGCCGAGCTGGTCAAGGTCCCTTACGCGGAGCTCCCGCGCATGCCCGCGTCCAGCGTGGTGGGCCACGCGGGCAACCTGTGCCTCGGCCGGGTCGGCGCTGCGCGCGTCGCGTGCCTCCAGGGTCGCGTTCACACCTACGAGGGGCACTCGCTCGATCGCGTCACCTTCGGCGTACGACTGCTCGCGGAGCTCGGCTGCCGCGCCGTGCTGCTCACCAATGCGGCCGGTGGGATCAAGCCCGGCTTCGCGCCGGGCGACCTGATGCTCATCGTGGACCACCTGAACCTGATGGGACGGAACCCTCTGGTCGGGCCCAACGACGACGCTGTCGGGCCGCGCTTCCCCGACATGACGCGCGCCTACGACGCCGAGCTGTGCGACGCCGCGCGGAAGCTCGCCAGGTCGCTCGCCGTCGAGCTCCAAGAGGGGATCTACGCGGGGCTCTTGGGGCCGAGCTACGAGACCCCGGCGGAGATCCGCATGCTCCGCACGCTCGGGGCGGACGCCGTGGGCATGAGCACGGTACCCGAGGTGCTGGTGCTCCGGCACCGCGGCGTGCGCGTCGGCGCCATGAGCTGCATCACCAACCTGGGCGCGGGTTTGTCCGAAGGCTTGCTCGATCACTCCGAGGTCGAAGAGACGGCCAGGAAGACCCGTGAGCGCTTCATCGCGCTGCTCGGCAGGTGGGTCGAAGAGGCCGCGCGCCTCACGAGCGGCGGATGAGCGAAATCGATCTGTCCGAGCTCGAAGCCGCCGCACGCTCCGTGCGGGAGCAGGCCTACGCGCCCTACTCGGGGTTTCGTGTGGGAGCAGCGGTGCTCGCCAAGAGCGGCAAGAGCTACGTGGGGTGCAACGTGGAGAACGCGAGCTTTGGCGCCACCGTCTGCGCGGAGCGCAACGCCATCGCCGCTGCCGTGGCGGCCGGGGAGCGTGAGCTCGTGGCTGTCGCGGTGCACACCGAGGCCGACACCCCGGCGTTGCCTTGCGGTCTGTGCCGACAGGTGATCCAGGAGTTCGGCCCCGGCGCCCTCATCGTCTCGACGACGTCCACCCAGCGCAAGCAGACCACGCTGCCGGCGCTGCTGCCCGAGGCTTTCGTGTTCCGTCGATGAGCACCGCCGCGACGCTCCTCCGCGGCGCCACCCTCGTCACGTGCGACGGCGCCGACCGCGTCCTCCGGGGCGATCTCCTGATCCGGAGCGGGCGCATCGCGGCCTTGGGCAAGGTCGGCGCTCCCGCCGGGGTGCGGGTGGTGGACGCGACGGACTGCATCGTCCTGCCCGGGCTCGTCATGGCCCACGTCCACCTGTGCCAGGTGCTGGCCCGCGGCATGGCCGATGACCTGCCGCTGCTCGACTGGTTGCGCCGGCGCATTTGGCCGCTGGAAGCAGCGCACGACGAGGCCAGCATCCGTGCCAGCGCCGAGCTCGGCCTGACCGAGATGCTGCTCGCCGGCACGACCGCCATCCTGGACCTCGGCACGGTGCACCACCACGACGTCGTGTTCGACGCCTGCGTGCGCTCCGGCATCCGAGCGGTGGGCGGCAAGACGCTCATGGACGCCGGGGCCGGCGTACCGAAGCGGTTGCTCGAGCGGACTCGGCGTGCCCTCGACGACGCCGAACGCCTGGAGCGGCGCTGGGCGAGCCACCCTTCCGGCCGCATCCATCATGCGTGGATCCCGCGCTTCATCCTGTCCTGCACCGAGGGCCTGATCCGAGGCGCCGCAGAGCGCGCGCGGGCCTCGGGCGCCGTCATGCACACTCACGCCGCCGAGCACCCCGGGGAGCGCGCCGCGGTTCGCAGCGCCCTCGGCGCCGACGACGTCGTGTTGCTTCGGCGTTGGGGCTTCTTCGGGCCGCGCGCTTCCATCGCGCATGGCGTGCAGCTCAGCCCCGCGCAGATGAAGCGGCTCGCCGCCGACGGAACCAGCGTCGTGCACTGCCCGAGCGCCAACCTGAAGCTCGGGAGCGGAATCGCCCGGGTCGCGCGCATGCGGGAGCTGGGGCTCACCGTGGGCCTCGGCGCGGACGGCGCACCGTGCAACAACAACCTCGACCCGTGGCTCGAGATGCGGCACGCGGCGCTCGTGTCGAGCGCCGTGGCCGGCCCCGGCGCGCTGCCGGCGCCGGAAGTGCTTCGCCTCGCCACCATCGATGGCGCGCGCGTGCTCGGGCTCGCTCACGAGATCGGCTCGCTCGAGGTGGGCAAGAGCGCCGACGTCGTCGTGGTGTCGGTCGCGCGTCCCCACGCGGCACCAGCGCCGGACCCGGTGAGCACGCTCGTCTACGCGACCCAGGCGCGGGACGTCGAGCACGTCTTCGTGGCGGGGCGCCAGGTCGTGACGAACGGCGCGCTCGCGACCCTCGACGCCGAGCGAGTGGTGCGTACGGCGCGCGAGCAGGCTCCGCGCCTGGCGCGGCGCGCGAAGATCGCATGAGCATCCCGTTGCTTCCGGGGGAGCCGCCGGAGCTCCTGGTGCTCGACAAGCCCAGTCGTTGCCCGTACCTGACGGAGCGTACGGCGCGCCTGCCGCTTCGCCTGCCCGTCCGCGAGCTCACCCGCTCGGAGCTGGACGTGCGTCTCTGGTCCGGGGACCGACGCCAGGGCTTCGTGCTCTACCGACCCGAGTGCCCAGCGTGCCGCGCCTGCGAGCCCATCCGCATCCCGGTTCGCGAGTTCGCCATGGGGCGCTCGCTGCGCCGCACGCTCCGGCGCGCCGAGCGGGCGCTTCGTGTGGAGGTCGGGCCGGCGCTCAGCGACGCGAGGCGCGTGGAGCTCTACAACGCCCACAAGGTCGGGCGGAACCTCGCCGACGAGCCTCGACCCATCGAGGCCTCGGACTACACCGACTTCCTGGTCTCCTCGTGCTGTGAGTCCTTCGAGCTGCGTTACTTCCTCGGCGACGTGCTGGTGGGTGTCGCCGTGACGGACAGGGCGGAGACCGCGCTTTCCGCGGTCTACTGCTACTACGACCCTGCTCACGAGCACCTCGGCATCGGCACCTACTCGATCCTGAAGCAGGTCGAGCTGTGTCGTGAGTGGAGCCTGGAATGGCTGTACCTCGGGCTCTACATCGGCGAGTGCGAGCGCATGCGCTACAAGGCCAGGTTCCTGCCCCACGAGCGCTTGATCGACGGCGAGTGGCGGAGGTTCGAGGGCTAACTCGCTGGCTTGGGTCTCAGCGTGGGGACCAGGCACAGGGCAGCGAGCAGGGCCATGCCGACGAAGAGCTGGAACACGGCGTCCCAGCCCCAGCGTTTGCTCACGGCGGGGACCACGATACCCTCGAGCACGGAGCCCAACGAGCCCATCCCGTTGACGAAGCCGGTGGCGGTCGCCGCGGCGTGGGGTCCCCCGGCGTCCTGGGACGCCGCTCCGGACAGCAGCGCGTCGGGGCCGAAGAGCGCCGCCCCCACCAGGGCGAGGCCCAGCACGTTCGCGCTCACGGAGGTCGACCCGATGCGCGTGTAGAGCAGGAGCGCCGCCATCAGTCCGACGAGCCCCGTCGCCGAGAGCAGCGAGCGCGAGTAGCGGCGCAGGCGATCCGAGGCGATTCCGAAGGTGATCACACCCAGCACGCCGCCCACCTCGAAGGCCGTGGACACGTAGCCGGCCTGCGCTTCGCCGTACCCCTGACGCTTCGCCAGGTAGTACGGCAGCCAGAACAGCAGCGCATAGCGGATGAATTTGATGAAGCAGTAGCTCGCGCCGTAGCACCAGAGCACCGGATTCTTGAGCACGGCGAGCTGCGCGTGGCGGCGCTCGCTCGCCGCTTCGCCCGCCGCGCTCGGCCCCGGGGCGAGCCACACCCACACCGCGACCCCGACCGCGCCCATGCACAACGCGGGGCCGATGAACGCCCAGCGCCAGCCGTAGCGGCCCAGGAGGAAAGCGGCGAGCGCCGTGGCCGCGACGCCCCCGACCTGATAGCAGGTCGCCCAGAACGCCATCACCGAGCCGCGGTTCTCGCGGGTGGTCCACTCCGCCATCGCGCGCGTCGTGCCGGGCCAGCCCGTCGACTGCGCGAGCCCGTTCAGGCAGAAGAGCACGGCGAAGACCAGCGCAGTGCCCGACGCGCCGAAGGCGGCGCACAGCGCTGCCGAGGCGAGCATGCCTGCGCCGACCAGGCGCCGAGAGCCGATGCGATCGCCGAGGAAGCCGCTCAGGAACTGGCCGAGCGAGTAGGCCGCGAGGAAGGCGGTGTCGATGGCGCCGAGCGCTGCTTCGGAGACGCCCAGCTGGTCGTGCAGCGCCTTCTTCGTGACGCTGAGGCCCTTTCGACCCGTGTAGTAGGTCGCATAGGCGACCCAGCTCAGTCCCCAGACGACCCAGCGGTAGCGCGGCACCGAGCCAGGGCCTCAGTCGAAGGAGCGGTTCTCTGCGTCTTCGATCTGAGACAGCGCCGCCGCCAGCGCGTCCTTCGCGCGCTCGAGCGCCGCCTTGTCCTCGCTCCACTTGTCGCGTGCCTTCCCCAGGCGCCGCGACTCCTCGGCCAGGCTCGCCGCCGTCTTCTCGAGGTCGCCCTTGGTCGCCGCGAGCTCGGCCTCCAGCTGGGAGATGCGTCCGTCGCGTTGAGAAATGGTGTCGCGCGCTGCGGCGTGGTCGCTCTTCTCTCGGGCGAGATCGCCCTCCAGACCCGCGATCTTCTCGTCGCGCTCGCGCAGGGTGGCGTGGGCGGCGTCCCGCTCCTCGGTGCGTTGCTGCAGGTCGCCCTTCAGCGACGCGATCTGAGCGTCGCGGCTGGCTTCGCTCTCCTCCTTGGCCCTCTCGACACCGGCGAGCTTGTCGCTCGTCGAGGCGAGCTCCGCCTTGGTGGCGTCGTGGGCCTCGGTGAGCCGAGCCTCGGATGCTGCGCGCTCGGCGGCGAGCTCCGCCTCACGTTCGGCGAGGCGCCTCTTCGCTGCCGCGTCCGCGTCCGCCATGGACTGCGAGTGCTCCGCCTTGAGCTTGTTCATCGCGTCCTCGTTGGCGCGATGCAGGGCGGCCATCTTCGAGTCGTATTCCTTCTTCAGCTCGGCCTCGCGCTGCGCGACGGCGTCGTCCTTGGCGCGCGCGGCCTCCTCCGCCGCGGCGGCGAGGGCAGCGGCTTGGGCCTCGGCCGCCTCGCGCTTCGCCTCTTCGACGGCCTGCGCCAGGCTCTGTCGCCCCTGCTCCTCGCTGGCCGCGACGTCCGCTTTGCGCTTCTCCTCCGCCGCTTCGAGCTTCTCCTGGTTCTCGGCTCGGAGCGCGGCCTCCTTGGCGTCACGCGTCGCCGACTCGCGCGCGTGCGCCTCCTTCTGGTCGTCGAGCTCGCGCCCCTTGGCCTCCAGCTCGCCAGTGAGCTTCTCACTCTTGCGCTTGAAGTCGTCGGCGCGCTTGCCTGCCTGGTCCTTGTCGGCGCGCGTGGCGTCGAGCGACTTCTGAGTGTCGGCGAGCTGGCTCTCGAGCTCGGAAATCCTGTCGTTCAGATCCGCCTTGTCGCGGTCGAGCTTCAGCGTCCCGTCCCGGAGGCCGAGCAGCTCCTTGTCCTTGGCGGTGGCCTGCTCGCGCAGGTCCAAGAGCTCTTTGTCCTTCTTGTTCAGCTGCTCGCGCAGATCCAGAAACTCGCGCGCCGAGCTGCCTCCGCCTTTTCCAGCGGACGACAGCTTGGCCTTCGTCTCGTCCAGCTCGCGCTTGAGCTTCTGGACCTCGGCGTCCTTGGTGGCCTCACGGGACGCGCTGTCCTCGAGCTCTGCCGCCTTGTCCTTGACGTTCTTCAGCTCGGCTTCGAGCTCGGAGGTGCGAGCACGCAGCTTCTCGACCTCGGCTTGGAGCGCGGGGTCCGCCGCCGGGCGGGGCGGCACCGACGGCGCACGCGGAGCCGCGATGGCCGCGGGCTCGGGCTCGGGCTCGGGCTCGGGAGCCGTGGCCGGGGCGGGCTCGGGCTCGGGGGGCGGCGCGGGTGGAGGTGGTGCGTCCTCCTTCTGCTGCAGCGACTCGAACGCTTGGTCCGCGAAGCTCGACAGGTCGCCTTCGGCCTCCTTCGAGACCGTCGGCTCCTCCGACGCGAGTGGCTGCGCGTCGTCGAGCACGATCTCGTCGTCGATCACGATGTCGTCGCTGGGCGGCGGCTCGGTGAAGGCCCCGGCGGTCTCCGGCAGCCCGACGAAGGTCCGCGCGCGCGCCATCAAGTCGCCGAACGCGACGGGCTTGTGCACGTAGTCCTCTGCTCGCGTTCGCAAGCGTCGGTGCTGCTCGAACGTCTCCTCGGTCGAGTCGCTGCTCATGATGATGAGCGGGACATCCTTCAGCCCGGGGTCGCGCTTCAGCTTGTTGCAGACCGAGAACCCGTTCATCCTCGGGAGCTCGATCGAGAGCAAGATCAGATCGGGTTTGCTCGTGGCCGCGGCTTGCAGCCCGACGTTCGCCTCGTCGACGACCGTGGTCTCGCAGCCCATGGCCGAGAGCCCGTCTTTGAGCACCTTGGCGAACTCGGCGTCCGCTTCGAAGACCAGGACCTTCATTTCGTACTTTCCGCGGGGAGTGTTCCGGTCCCTCGGGACCGTGGGCGCAGGCGCGAGGGGCCCACAATATCGGCCACTTGCAGCAGGGTCAAACCTGCTCGGGGCCGTCGCCCCCGGCGCCGCGCGCCGCCTTCTCGGCGAGGCCGCTCCGGTTCGCGCGGCGCGCCAGCTCGCTCACCGCTTCACGAAGTGGCACGCCCCGGGACTCGAGCCCCACAAGCAGGTGAAACAGCAAGTCGGCTGCTTCCGCGGCGACCCGAGCGCTCGATTCGCCGGCAATGGCGCGCGCGAGCTCGTCGGCTTCTTCCACGATCTTCGCCCCGATCTTCGCCGACCCCCCGTCGAGCAACGCGCGGGTGTAGCTCTTCTCGCCGGTACTGCTCGCCCGTTCGGCGATCACCGACCCCAGCTCTACCAGGTAGGGAACCGGGTCGCTGGCTCGCCCTTCCAGATCCGAGAAGAAGCAGCTCCGGCGACCGGTGTGGCACGATGGCCCCTCGGGATCGACGGCGAGCAACAGCGTGTCGCCATCGCAATCCACGCTGAGCGCGTGCACCCGCAGGCGATGGCCGCTAGTCGCTCCCTTCTGCCAGAGCTCGGCGCGAGAGCGGCTGTAGAAGGTGGCGAAACCCGACTCCCGAGTGGCCGCCAGCGAGGCCTCGTTCATCCAGGCCACCATGCGTACCTCACCCGTGAGGCGGTCCTGAGCCACAGCGACCACCAGACCGCGCTCATCCCACTTGATGTCCACGGCGGCACTCTACGGGCCCGCGTGGGGCTTGGGCCAGGGGGCGTTAGCCCCCAGGCTGCGTGCGCCACTTGGGGGCAGGCCCCCGCGGTGGGTCAGGTGCACACCCTGTATTCAGCGTGTTTCCAGGCTGGCCCAGAAGCTGCTTGAGGGAGCCACGGGGCAGCCCCCCTCGGAGGAAACCCATGGCTCAAACCTCTTCCCGCCGCCGCGTGCTTCGCGCCCTCACTCTGCCGTTCCTGGTCGCCCTCGGGATGACAGGGGCGAGCTGCTCCGCCGAGAAGGCCGACGAGAACGAAGGCCCCGCGATCAAGAACGTCAAGCAGCTCGTCTACGCCGTGCGGCAGACGCAGTACCAGAACGAGGACGGCTCCTGGAGCGTCAACGTCTCCGGCGGCATGGGCCAGGTGCTCGACTACCTCCGCTACGTGCCCGGTGGTCGCATCGAGGTCCTCGACCTGGCGACGGGCGACGTCGAGAACATCCTCGAAGACCTGAAGACCGCCGACGTCTCGGGCCTGGACCTGAATTTCGAGGGCAACAAGGTCGTGTTCTCGATGAAGCAGAGCGGCGACGACGCCTACCACCTGTACTGGGCCAGCCTGTCGCGTGGCGCGGGCGGGAAGTTCGAGATCCACCAGCTCACCTTCGGTGACTCGGACGACGTGCAGCCGGCCTGGCTTCCCGGCGACAAGATCGCGTTCGTGACCAACCAGGGCTACACGGACATGGGCACGCGCGCCGACGAGTACAACCACGGCCGCGTGGTGTCGCAGCTCGCGTTCGTCACCGTCTCGGGCGGCGACGCGGATCGCAAGCTGTGCTCGCAGAACCTCTCGCACACGGTGAACCCCTTCGCGATGGCGGACGGTCGCGTCGGTTTCAGCCGCTGGGAGCACCTCGAGAACGTCAACGACGCGAAGATGTTCGCCGCGAACCCGGACTGCACCCAGATGGTCGCCATCGGCGGGCAGCACGGCAAGCCGTCGAACTCGCTGGTCCAGGCCGTGGAGACCAACGAGCCCAACGTCTTCATCGCCATCGGCACCTCGCGCAACCGCACCATCCAGTCCGGCGCGCTGATCAAGGTCGACGCGCGCAACCCGAACAACCCGAGCGCTTTCTACGAGGAGGAGCCGGAGTACGAGGTGATGACCGAGGCGGTGCCGCGCGGCAACGGCGCCTCGCCCGTGGGCCGCTACCGCGCGCCGACGGTGCTGCCGGACGGCCGCGTGCTGACCGGCTGGGCCAAGGGCTTCGTCAACGACATCAACGAGCTGTCGCAGACCCCGCCCGACTTCGGCGTGTACATCTACGATCCGGCCACTCGCACCAACCAGCTGGTCAAGAACTACGAGGGCAGCTGGGAGATCTACGCGAAGGCCGTGGTCAAGCGGAATACCCCGCCGATCATCGGCTCCATCCAGGACACGCCGGACGTCACGGTCCCCGCGGTCATCGGGTCCATCGACGTCCGCCAGACCTCGCTCGGCAGCCTGCACGGCAATACCGTGTCGGGCGCCCAGTTCGACGGCACCGACATGGGCGAGGCGCTCAAGCAGGCCAAGAAGGTCCGCATCATCGAGGGCTTCTCGAGCGAGGCGGCGACCGGCGTCACCATGTTCGGTCTGACCATGGCCGAGGGCGCCGCGGTGCTCGGTGAGGCTGAAGTCTACGGCGACGGCTCCTGGCTCGCCGCCATCCCGCCGTACGTCCCGGTGCACCTCCAGGCCGTAGACGAGTTCGAGCTCGCGATCCGCAACCAGACGCTGTGGATCCAGGGCATGCCCGGTGAGGACCGCGTGTGCGGCGGCTGCCACGAGAGCCGCAAGCAGCCGATGAACCCGAGCGCGCAGGCGCTCACCACGGCCGCCGGCAAGGGCGACCCGAGCGTCGCGGGTCACCCGATGAACTTCAACAAGCCGGTCGCCCAGCGCACGGAGTACCCCTGGTACAAGGCCGACGCGGGCTTCGAGGGCAACGAGATCCAGAAGCTGTTCGATGCCAAGTGCGTGTCCTGCCACAACTCCAGCACGACCGAGTACTACACCATCACGATGACCAACGAGCTCACCGGACAGACGACGCCCTACCAGATCCCGCGGCTCGACCTCAGCACCACGGAGATCACCGTGATGTACGACAACAAGGTCGCGTCCTACCCGGCGAGCTACGTGTCGCTGTTCTACCCGGCGGCGATGATGGTCGGGAACATGCTGGACGTGCAGGTGGTGGGCACGGTGCCCCCCAAGTGGGCCGTCCCGAGCGACGCGCGCAACAGCGCCCTGATCGAGAAGCTCAACATGACCTCGGCGAGCGATTCGAACAAGACGGCCTGGAAGCTCGGCGAAGCCTTCAGCGACCCGGGCATCAAGGGCGGCACGCGCAAGCTGCACCCCGAGGACGTGGGTGGCACGCTCACCCGCGACGAGCGCGCGATGCTGATCCGCACCATCGACATGGGCGGCCAGTACTACGCGCGGCAGAACACCGGGTTCAAACCCTTCGGAAGCGATCCGCTCGGCGGCGGCGGTTACAAGTGAGTCGAGGAGTAACGGAGGAAGCCATGAAGAACATTCGCACCACCCTGAGCGCACTCCTCGCCGGAGCCACCCTTCTCGTCACCGGCGCCGTCATCGCAGACTCGGCACCCAAGAACGTCCTCGGCGGCCGCTCGAAGGTCTACGAGAACCTCGACCCGCTGTCGCTCGAGGACCCCACCAGCGCGGAGGGCATCCGCGAGGTCGCGAGCGGCAACCTGGCCCCGACCGCCATCTGGGAGCGTCTGGAGCACGGTGAGCGCGTCGAGTGCCTCGACTGCATCCCGGCGGTCTCCGGGCTGCTCTACAACTCGGACCAACGCACGCGTGAGATCAGCGCCTGGTGGCTGCGTCGCCGCATGCTGGGCGTCTTCGGTCCGGGCCAGGTCTACGAGACGACCTTGAAGACGGCGGCGGATCAGGCCGTCACGGAGACCAAGCGCGCGTACGCCGTCGAGGCGCTGGGCGAGTTCCTGGCCGCACCGGGCATCCCGGTCATCGCCAAGGCGGTCGCCTCGGATCCGTCGGCCAAGGTCCGCAAGTCCGCCGCCTACGCGCTCTGGCGCATCAACAGCCAGGGCCCGAACGGCGAGCTCGCGACGGCCATCGCCGACAAGGACGAGGACGTGCGCATGGAGGCCCTCTTCGCCTCCACCCGCATCAACGTCTTCACCGGCGTGGACGCGGTCGTGAAGCGCATCTCCGACCCCTCGGCGCGCGTGCGCAAGCGCTCCGCGGAGGCCCTCGGCACGCTGCGGGCCAAGGACGCGGTCGCCGGGCTCATCGCCCTGACCTCGCCGACGACCGAGCCGGACTCGGGAGTCCGCGCCGCGGCGGTCTCCTCCCTCGGCAAGATCGGGGACGGCGCTGCCAAGGCCGCGGTCAAGGCCGCGGAGAGCGACCCCGACCAGTTCGTGCGCGACGCCGCGGCCATCGCGCTGCGTCGCCTCTGATTCAGCGGAGTTGAGAGCTCGGCCCGACCTCGTTCATCCGCGGGGTCGGGCCGAAACGCGTCGCGCGAATTTTGCGGGCGGGGCGCCGTCGAACTTAGGGCTGGCGCGGCGGAGAGACTGACTTACATTCCCTCCGTCGGCGCCCGCTGGGGCCGCAGAGTGTCGCACCCATCCCCGCCCCAACCCACGCTCGTCGGGTAGTCGAGCGCGGCGAGAGTCGCGTTTTCGCCCGACGCCCTCAGCGTGGCGCCGACGATTCCTTCCCGCGGGCTCAGACCCGCTCGATCACGGTGGCGATGCCCATGCCACCGCCGATGCAGAGCGTGACGAGGGCCGTGGCCTTGCCGGAGCGTTCGAGCTCGTCCACGGCGGTGCCGAGCAAGGCGGCACCCGTGGCGCCGAGCGGGTGACCCAGCGCGATCGCCCCGCCGTTGACGTTGACCCGCGCGGGATCGATGTCCAAGCGCCGAATCGTATTGAGCGGGACCACTGCGAACGCCTCGTTGATCTCCCAGAGGTCGATGTCCTTGGCCGTCATGCCCGCCTTCTTCAGCGCCGCCTCCGAAGCCGGGGTGGGTGCGGTCAGCATGATCACCGGCTCGGCGCCGTACGTGGCCATGGAGCGGATCTTCGCGCGGGGTTTCAGGCCGCTCTTCTTCACGTAGGCCTCCGAGGCCATCAGGACCAGCGCGGCCCCGTCCACGATGCCGCTCGAGTTCCCCGCGTGGTGAGCGTGGCGGATCTCCTGGAGCTGGGGGTAGCGGGCCAGCGCCAGCTGGTCGAGGGTCTCGCCGTTCGGACCGACGGGCGCCGCGCCCATCATCGTGAACGAGGGCTCGAGGCCGGCCATGCTCTCCAGGGTGGCGCCTGGGCGCGGGTGCTCGTCCTTCTCGAGCACCACCTTTCCGTCGTCGTCGACGACGGGGAACAAGCTCTTGGCGAAGCGCTTCTCCTCGATGGCGCGCGCTGCGTTGGCCTGGCTCGCCACCGCGAAGCGGTCCAGCTCTTCGCGCGTGATGCCGTCGAGCGTGGCGATGAGGTCGGCGCTGATCCCCTGCGGCACCTGGAACAGCCGCTTGCGCAGCTTCAGGTTCAAGCCGTCGATCATCGCTTCGTCCGACCCCATGGGGACGCGCGACATGCTCTCGACGCCGCCGCCGATGCTCAGGTCCTGCTGCCCGCTCATGATGCCCATCGCGGCGAAGTTCACGGCTTGCAGGCCCGAGCCGCAGAAGCGGTTCAGCGTCACGCCGGTCACCGTCTCCGGCCAGTCAGCGGCCAGAATGGAGTTGCGAGCGATGCAGGCCCCTTGCTCCTTGACCTGGGACACGCAGCCGATGACGACGTCCTCCACGTCCTCACGACGGAGGTCCACGCGCTTCGCCAGCTGATTCAAGGTCTGCGCAACGAGCTCCTGCGGGTGGATGCCGCTCAAGGCGCCCTTGCCAGCCTTACCGCGCCCGCGCGGCGTCCGGAGTGCATCGATGATGTACGCAACGGCCATGGCTCTGGTCTCCTCGGGGAAGGGCGGGAACGGTAACACAGCGCGCGCGGAGCGCCCGCGCCAGAAACCCCCACAAACTGGGCGGCTCCGCGGCCCGGCGCTACGATCGCGGTGTAGTGCGCGCTCTCGTCGCGGTGAGCTTGCTGTTGTCGCTCCTGGTGCTCGGGGCACCCGGGCGCGCCGAGACGCTCGCGGGTAGGCGCTACGTGGTGGCCGCCATCGGCGACTCGCTGACGGACCCCCGCTCAGGGGGTGGCAAGTACCTGAAGTCCCTCGCCGAGCGCTGCCCGGAGAGCCGCTTCGACGCCTACGGCGTCGGAGGGCAGCGCACGGACCACATGCGCTGGCGGTTGACGGAGGATCTCTTCGGGCGCAGCACCCCTTGGCACAAGCGCCCGCAGTACACGCACGTCATCATCTTGGGAGGGGTCAACGATCTCGCTGCGGCGACGCCTCGCGACGCGCGCATCGAGCGCATCAAGGGGAACCTGTCGCAGATGTACCGCACCGCCCGCTCGCGCGGAGTGTCCGTGGTGGCGCTCACGCTCCCGCCCTGGGGCCGGCTGCGCGGCATACCCGACAAACGCGCCGGAGCGACGGACGCGCTGAACGCCTGGATCCTCGAGCAGCAGGGGTCCGGCGCCGTCGATCATGCCGTCGACATCTACGGGGCCCTCAGCTGTGGCGACGCACGCCTCTTGTGCCCGAAGCACCGGCGTTTCGCCAACGATCACATTCACTGGGGCACGGCGGGTCATTCGGTGGTGGCCGAGCTCCTGCACCGGGAAGTCTTCTCGGACTGCTCGTAGCGAGGTCGGCGCGGACGGCGCCGGGGCCCCGCGCTGCCACCGTTCCAGCCTCCTACCCGGGCGACCTTCCCAGCCCCTCGAGCGCCTCGCCGGTGAGTCGAAACACCGTCCACTCCCTCATGGGCGTCGCGCCGAGGGCCCGGTAGAAGTCGATGGCCGGCTGGTTCCAGTCCAGGACGGCCCACTCGAGGCGCGCACAGCCCCGCGCGACGGCGATGCGCGCGACTTCGCTGAACAGCGCCTTGCCGACGCCGCGGCCGCGCCGGGCGTCGGAGACGAAGAGGTCCTCCAGGTAAATCCCGGGTCGTCCGCGCCAGGTCGAGTAGCTCTGGAAGAAGAGCGCGAAGCCGCAGGGCTCGCCCTCGAGCTCGGCGAGCAGGCACTCGAACGGCGGCTTGGCGCTCGCGAGCTGAGCCCGGAGGACCTCTTCGCTGGCCTCGACGGCGTTCGGCTCGCGCTCGTACGCCGCCAGCTCGCGGATGAAGCGGAGCACCAGGGCCGCGTCGTCGGGAACGGCCCTGCGCAGGTGGAGCATCACTGGATGACGACGGTCTTGCTCACCGTCACTCGCTCGCCGGAGAACGCCGGGACCTTCGCGCCGCGCATGGCTGCTGCGATGCAGCCGCCGGTCGGCGTGCCCGCGAACGGAGGCCCGCTGATGTTCGCGGTGGTCACGCGGCCCGAGGGCGCGAACGTGACCACGACCGTGGCGGTGCCCGCAGGGTCGCCTTCCTTCCGGCAACCCGCCGCTGCAGAGGCGGCCGACGCGAGCGATGCGCGCGCGGCGTTGGCGTCGAAGGGAGGCGCCATCGCGACGTCGCCTCCAGCGCCTCCGGTGCCCGCGCTGGGCTTCTCTTCCTTGCCGGTGGGCTTCTCTTCCTTGCCGGTGGGCTTCTCTTCCTTGCCGGTGGGCTTCTCTTCCTTGCCGGTGGGCTTCTCTTCCTTGCCGGTGGGCTTCTCTTCCTTGCCGGTGGGCTTCTCTTCCTTCGTGGCGGCGGCCGCGTCCTCGACGGCGGTCGCAGCCGCATCCACAGCGGGCGCGGCGACGGTCGGCGTCGGTGACGGCGTCGGTACGACCGGTGGCGTCGGGTCGGTGCGCGTCTCGGCGGTGGGCCGTGCGGTCGGCTCACTCGGCTTGGTCGGTTCGGGCGTGCGCAAGAAGAACCAATAGACGACGAAGGCTCCTGCCGCGGCGAGCAGCAGCCAGACCAAGGGCGAGCCGCCCTTCTCCTCTTCCTTCGCGGGCTGTGCCTTCGACTCGCGCGCCGAGGGTGCCGGCGGGGGGCGCTTCGTCTTCGTGTCGGTCTTCTTCTTGGCCTTCGGGCGCTCGCTGCTCGCCGCTGCTTCTTCGTCACGCTTCTTCCGCGAAGACCTGGGCTCCGAAGACGGAGGCGGCTCGATACTGGTGAGATCGATGGTTGGGAGCGCGGTGGCGATGCCGCCGCCGCCGATCGCGAAGATGTCCTCCGACACGCTTTCGTCCTTGCCGCGCACCTCCGGCTCGGCATCCGGCTTGCTGCCCATCAGCGTGCGAAGGTCGGGCGTCCCGCTGGAGGGTGCCGGCTCTTCGCCCTCGGGCAGATCGGGGTCGACGGTGGCGGGCGGTTTGGGCGGGGGGTCGGAGAGCCACGCCGGGCGCACCTTCGGAGGTGCAACGGGCAGCTTCTTCTCCGGCTTGGGCGGACGCTTGGACGAGCCAGGCTCCTCCGGCTTGTCCGCCTTCGCGGGTGGAGCCGCGAGAGGCACGGTCGGCGTGCCTTCGACCACCGGCGGCTCTGCGGTCTTCGCGGTGGCCGCCCCCGCGGGCTCCTTCTCCGGCTCGGGAGCCGCCGGCTTCGCGCCTTCCGGCCGCTCGCTCATGGTGCCGGCGCCGACGCTGCGGAATGGTCCTATCTCGTCCTCACCGAGCAGCTCGGCTTCCGGGCCCACCGCGACGCCCGTGCCCAGGAAGCCTCCGACCTCGTCCGCTTTGACGAGATCTGCCAAGGCGGGGACCTCGGCGATGGTCAGCCACTCGTCGAGACTCGTGTTCCACACCAACGTGTCGCGGTCGATCTCACCCTTCTCGAGCGCTTTCTTCAGCTGCGTGAGCGTCAGCTCGCGGTCGTCATCGTCGCCGAAGCTCACGACCCACAGCCCCTCGACGGCTGGGAGCGAGCCGGGGCCGGACAGCGGGACTGTCGGTGTCGCGTCAACTGCTTCGTGCTTCGTCCCGTCGACGGAGATGTCCGCACGGCACTTCTTGCAGCGCACGGTGACGACGCGGCCTCGCACCTTGCGCTCGTAAAGATCGTCGGGGAGCGTGAAGCGCGCGCCGCACTTGCCGCAGTTGACTTCGAAAGACATGGAGTCGGAGCCTATACCCGGGAGCCGAGAAGGAAAAAGTCGGCCGTTACTGCTCAGCCGTCCAGCCCCCGGGGGACGATGGCAGAGAGGTGCCTGCCGCTTCGCGCTCCGTCTCGCCGGAAAGAGAAGAACCGAGCGGGATCGCCCGCCGTGCAGCCCGGCACGTCGTCGATGCAGTCCAGCCTCAGCCCCTGAGCGAGCAGCTTGGCGCGGACCAGGCGCCGGAGGTCGACATGGGGGCGAGCCCCGGGACGAGATTGCACGACCCCCGGATCGGGCGACGCGCTCAGGAGCTCGGCGGCGACCTCGTCGGACACCTCGAAGGCCTCGAGCGAGATGTGGGGACCGATGGCGGCAACGAGATCCACCCTCGCTCCCGCGAGCTGCCTGAGCGCTGCCGCCCCTGCTTCCACCGCGCCTGCGATCACCCCGCGCCAACCCGCGTGGACCGCCGCAGCGGCCCCGCTCACGCGGTCGGCCAAGAGGACTGGCACGCAGTCCGCCGAGCGGACTCCGCAGCCGACTCGCGGGTCCCCCGAAGCGACGGCGTCCCCTTCGACTCGCTGCACCTCGTCGCGGTGCGAGCGGGAGTCCACCACGTGCACGGCGCTACCGTGGACTTGGGACAGGAAGAAGAGCTTCGTCGCTTCGATGCCGAGCGCTGCCGCGGCGCGCGTGAGGTTCTCGCGGACGTGGTCGGGCTCGTCCCCGACCGCGAGCGAGAAGCTCAGCGACTCGAAGGGCCCCGAGGAGACCCCGCCGTTTCTCGTGAAGAATGCGTGGCGGAAGCCGGCTCGGTCGAGGAGGGGGCTCGTGAGGAATTCAGCGTGATTCATGCGGCGATCCGAATCGGTGGGGGAAGCCTCGTAGTGGGAGGATATCTTTGGTAGAAGCGGCCGTGGTGCGCCCCGCGGATCCGTTCATCGGTCGAGAGATTCTCGGCGGCCAATTCCGGGTCTTGCAGAAGATCGGCACGGGCGGCATGGGGTCCGTCTACAAGGCCGAGCAGCCGGAGATGAACCGGATGGTGGCCATCAAGATCCTCCATCCCAAGCTCGCCAACCGCAAGGACTTGACCTCGCGCTTCCGGCGCGAGGCCCGAGCCATGAGCCAGCTCACTCATCCGAACACGGTGAAGGTGTTCATGTACGGCGAGCTGGAAGAAGACGGCTCGCTCTACATCGTGATGGAGCTGCTCGAGGGGCGGAACCTGAACCAGACGGTGCGCAAAGAGGGGCCGATGGCCACCGAGCGCGCCATCCCAATTCTCGTTCAGGTGTGCGGCGCGCTTCACGAGGCGCACGAGATGGGGATCGTTCACCGCGATCTCAAGCCGGAGAACATCTTCCTGTGTTCCCAGGGCGGGCTGAAGGACTTCCCCAAGGTGCTCGACTTCGGGCTGGCGAAGGTGACCGAACGCCAGATGCGCCCGGGTTCCATCATCCTGACGCAAGAAGGCATGGTCTTCGGCACGCCGGAGTTCATGTCGCCGGAGCAAGCCCAGGGCAAGACGCTGGACGCACGGAGCGACATCTACTCGCTCGCCGCCATTCTCTACGAGGTGCTGACCGGCAAGCTGCCTTTCAACGCCAAGACGCCCATGGAGTACATCCAGAAGCACGTCATGGAGCCTCCCATCCCGCTGGCAGAGCGCGTGCCGGGAAAGAGCTTCCCGGCGGGGCTCGGTGAGGTGATCGCCCGCGCTCTGGCGAAGAAGCCGGAGGAGCGCTACCAGACCGCCGCCGAGTTCGCGCACGCGCTCGCGCCCTACGGCGAGCCCGGGTCGGAGCGGGCCTTGCCGATCTTGCCGTCGTCGCCCCAGGCGACGCCGCCCACGCCGCCGGTGTCGAGCCCCACGGCGAACACCATTCGGGCACCGGCCCAGGGTGGTCCGAGCGCGGGCCTCTTGGTGGGCGTCGCGGCGGCGTGCTTGGTCCTGGGCGTGGTGCTCGCCGTCGTGGCCATGCAATTCCTCGTGAAGAAGTAGCCCGGGGAAGACCTGCGGGGCGCCTGGCGTTTTCTTGTCGGCATGGGCTCCGCCTTGGCATGAAGAGTGGCGAGCATGCTCCGGCGCATCACCAAGTGGTTGAAACGACTGGCGCTCGCCGCCGTCGTGCTGGCCCTGGTCGGCGCCGTCAGCGTGTGGGGCGTCATCCGCTACCACGAGGCGGATCTCCCCAGCGTCGATCAGCTCCGAGCGGGCTACGCGCCTCCGCAGGTCACGCGAGTCCTGGCCCGGGACGGCTCCACCCTCGCGACGCTGTTCACGGAGCGGCGCACCGTGGTCGCTCTCACGGACGTGTCCGACGTGGCGAAGCTCGCGTTCCTGGCGGCGGAGGACGCGAGCTCCTACGAGCACAAGGGGCTCGACTACTTCGGCATGCTGCGCGCGCTGGTCGCGAACCTCAGGGCGGGGCGCACGGTCCAGGGCGGTAGCACCATCACGCAGCAGGTGGTGAAGAACCTGCTGCTCGAGCCAGAGCGAACGTATCGGCGGAAGATCCGCGAGACCATCCTGGCGCGGCGCTTGGAGCAGCAGCTGTCCAAGGACGAGATCTTCTCGCTCTACTTGAACCACATCTACCTGGGGCACGGCCGCTACGGTGTCGAAGAAGCCTCGCGCTTCTACTTCGGGAAGAAGGCGTCGGAGCTCGGGCTGGACGAGGCCGCGCTGCTCGCCGGGCTCGTCGCGTCTCCGGAACGCTACTCGCCGCGGAAGAACCCGACGGGTGCGGGCGAGCGGCGTCGCTACGTGCTCTCGCAGATGCTGGCGAAGGGCTTCGTGACCGCGGAGCTCCACGTCCAGGCGTCAGCGGCGCCGCTCCGGCTCGCGCCAGCCTCGGAGGGGGAGTCGGAGCTCGCGCCCGAGGTCGTCGCTCACGTCGCCAAGCTGCTCGAGAGCTTGGCCGGAGAGCGCGCACAGCGCGGAGGCTTCACGGTCACGACCAGCATAGACCCGACGCTGCAGGCGGCGGCTCGGCAGGCCGTGCGCAAGAACCTCGGGCGCTGGGCGGAGCGGCAGAAGCTCGAGCCACCGCACACTCTGGCGAAGCGGCGGCTGTTCGGCGCTCCCCTCGAAGGTGCACCGAAGCCGCACCATGCTGCCGTGGGGCGCGTCGTGCGCGTCGACGACAAGTCGGGCGTCGTCGACCTGCAGCTCGGCAGCGTCGTCGGGCGCGTCGTGCTGAAGCACGAAGAGCGCTTCAATCCGAAGCACCTGCCCCCGAGCGAGTTCACCAAAGAGGGCGCACTGCTTCGTGCCAGCATCGCCGCGCTGCCCGAGGGTAGCGAGCCGGCGCCTGCGCGCTTGGAGCTCGGGCCACAGGCTGCTTTGGTCGCCATCGACCCGCGCACGCGCCACGTGCTCGCGTTGGTGGGGAGCCACGAAGCGGTCGCCGGTGGGCTCGACCGCGCGACGCGGGCGCGGCGGCAGCCGGGCTCGGCGTTCAAGCCGTTCGTCTATGGCTACGCGCTGCACGCCAAGCGCTTCACCGTGGCGAGCCTGCTCGACCTCCCGGCCTCGGTGGATGGCAAGCTCGAAGCGAGGAAGCTCAGCCTGCGCGTCGCCCTGGCGCAGAGTGACAACGCCGCGGCCGAGCGCCTGCTCGGCGCCGTCGGCGCGGAGAACGTGGTGCAGTGGGCGCACGCCGCTGGCATCGAGTCACGCCTCGAGGCGACCCCCAGCCTGGCGCTCGGCGCCTACGAGGTCTCACCCATGGAGGCCGCGAACGCGTACGCCACCTTCGCCAGCGGCGGCGAGCTCTCGGCGCCCGTGCTGGTCACGAAGGTGGTGGGCCCCGACGGCAAGGAGCTGCCCTTGCCCACGCCGCCGCCGTCGCGCCGGGTGATGAGCGAAGATGAGGCACACCTCCTGACCAGCCTGCTCGCGAGCGTGGTGAAGGAGGGCACGGCGAAGCGCGCGCTCGTGCTGAACAGGCCGCTGGCAGGCAAGACCGGCACCACCAACGAGGCCAAGGACGCCTGGTTCATCGGCTACTCGACGGACCTGGTGTGCGCGACCTGGGTGGGCTTCGACGACGCGCTGCCGCTCGGATGGGGCGAGTCGGGGGCGACGACGGCTCTGCCGGCTTGGATCGATTTCATGAAGGCCGCGCACGAGAAGAAGCCCGCGGCCGACTTCCCACGGCCGCCGGGCATCGTGATCGCGAAGATCGATCCCGCCACCGGCCTTCTGGCGCGACCGGATCAGGAGGGCGCAAAGGACGAGCTGTTCTTGGAGGGCACTGCTCCCACCGAGACTTCGGACGCCGGGCTCGATGCGGCACCGGAGGCGGACGCGGGCGCAGCGCTCGACCCTGAAGCGGTGCAGGCCGGAGGCGCGCCGCCGGAGCCCGCCGACGCGGGATTGCCCGAAGCGGAGGCGCCGTCGCCGGAGCTCCCACCGTTCTGAAGCTCAGAGCTTTCGGATGCCGAACAGGCCCAGGATGGGCACGCCACCGGTCGAGGTGACGCGCGTCCCATCGTCGCTGACGCGTCCGTTGCTCAACTTGCCCCAGCCTCCGTAGGGTGCCCAGTCCTCCAAGATGGAGACGCCGTGCACCCAGATCTCCACTTCGGTCCCCGCCGCCCAACCCGCCGTGTTGGGTACGCTGAGGGCCGCGGGTGGGCAGAGCTTGGTGTCCACAGGCGTCGTACCCACCAGGATGCCGAACCCGAGTGAAGGGTCCACGGCTCCCGGCGCCTTGGCGATGGGGATGAGCGTGGCGCGGAACCCGAGCAGGGCGGGCTCGTCGAAGACCAAGAGGTCGTGCTCCAGCGTCGTGTCCGGCGCGAGCGTGACCGACACGCCGTTGCTCGTCGCGGTCGAGCCGGGTACGAGGGCGGCGCCCTGCGCGACTTCGGGCAGTCGGAACGCGGTCACGTCGCCCACGGCGTGCTCGGAGCCCGGTGGCAGCAGCTGCGCGAATTTCACGTGCTCGATGCCGAGCCCGTATTTCAGCGCAGGGCGAGTGATCTCGAGCCCGGGCTGCATGCCGGGGCTACACAGCCCCGTGGCCTTGTCCAAAGTGCAGAGCTCTCCCTGTGCCGAGGTCGTGCCCGGCTTGCTGCACGCCCCGAACCCGCACACCAAGACCGGCACCTGGGCTGCTGGCGCGCCCGACTCGTCGAGGAGCCTCGCCGTGACGTGGTTGATCAGCTGCGGCGCACCGGTCGGCGCAAAGCCTGGCCCCTTCGGGCAGCCGAGCTCACCCCCGCTGCCCCCGCCCGGGCCGGTGCCGCCCCCGCCGCCCGTGGCAGCGACCACGCCACCGCTCCCGGCACCGCCCGGGGCATCGTTCGCACCACCACCGGCGCCGCTGCACGAGAGCGCGGCGCCTGCCAAGAGAAGGGACACGACCGTCCCGCCATGCCGAGCCATTGACCCACTGACACGCTCAGCGGCCGAGCTTGCAGGCGAGGTCTTCGCCGTGCTCGGCGCCGAGGGCGAAGCCCCGCCGGTCCGCGCTCGGCTTGTTGCCGAAGCGAGCCATCGCCAGGGTGGGCAGGGACTGGTCGCCGATTTCGAGAGCTGCCGCCGCGACGCCCACGAGCTCGGCGCAGAGCTGCCGCTCGCTCCAACGCACCACGGCCAGCACCAGCTCGGACTCCGCCTGCGCCAGGCCGGGGGCGGAGAGCTCGATCCACCGCCGGCGCACCACGACGAGCGCTCGTGCGCCCGCGCGGTCGGCCCCGCAGGCGCTGAGCGTCGACCAGGGCGCGAGGGAGAGGGGCTTCTGGCCGGGGCGCAGCAGGAGCGCGGGGTCGTCGGAAGAAGGCAGGTCCGACGAGGGCATGCGCAGCACGGCGGGTGTTCCGTCTTCCGCGAGCGCCAGGGCGTCCCGATTCAGAGGGCACGACTGGCGTGTGGGCCGCGAAGGGAGCTCGAGCAGCGTGCGAGCGCCGGCGTTGGTCACGGAGAACACGCGGGCCGCACAGGAGTCGTCTTCGGCGAGCACGACGAGCTCGTCCTTCCCTCGCGCGACGGCGCTCACCGGCTCGTAGCCCATGTTCTCCGGGCCCAGTGCGATGATTCGCGCGCGCTCGCCGGCGCGTGCCCAGATGCCCACCTCGAGCGGGGTTCGCCCCAAGATACCCGCGCTCGAGCCGGGCTTTTCCGCGAGGACGGGCAGCGCCTCGAGCGTGATCTCGCTCAGGCTGTGGACGTTCTCCCTCATGTTGGCTTCCGCGCGCATGAGCACGTCCTGCCAACTGAAGCGGCTCTCGACGACCTTGGGGTCGCCGAGCGGATCGGCGAAGCGAAGCACGCGCGCCCTGTCGATCAGCGTGCTGGCGCCAGGAACGGCGGACTCCGCGAGCGCACGCTCCACCAGGCTTGCACCGACGAGCGGCTCGTCTCCTTCGAACGCGAAGCCGATGGCGCCGAGCTCGTCTTCGCGACCGCGTACCTTGCGGGCGCCAAAGTCGAACGACTCGACGCGCGAACCGTTGGTGTCCACCGCGCGCGTGACCCAGCGCGTGCGTGGTGGCGACGTGCGCTCGCAGACCAGGCGAGGTGCAGCCTGCTTCGGCAAGAGCGCCGGCTTGGGCGCCGTCGTGGAGCGGAAGGCCGTCGGGGTCGAGGGCCGGTATCCCAGGCGGTACCAGCCGGTGGCCTCGCAGCCGACGCGCGAGCAGCGCTGCACGTTGACCCCGGTCCGGAGGTCGGTGCCGGGCGGACGCGCCACCTCGACCCAGTGGCGCCCGAAGTCGTTCGACTGCCAGAGGCGGTTCTCGCGATCACTGGCGAGCGCGAGGGCGCCCGCGCTGGAGAGGGACTGGAACGCGTGGGCTGAAGGCTCGACGCGCCCGTCCGCGTGGAGGACGACCCCGTTCCGGTCGGCGTAGCCCACGATGCGGCCGTCCTCGCTCATCGCGAGCTCGTCCGAAAGGAGCTCGCCGGAGGCCGAGAACAGCCCGCCGTGGTACTGGTGCTGGTCGACCGTGAAGCGCGCGAGCTCCCC
>Ga0233425_10002809_pt1 | contig 33177 bp, 30 predicted proteins | sample Watercolumn_Towu_2_FD_181712 | JGI IMG/M metagenome (GOLD analysis project Ga0233425, IMG submission 181712) | Freshwater microbial communities from Lake Towuti, South Sulawesi, Indonesia - Watercolumn_Towuti2014_140_MG | ecosystem: Environmental > Aquatic > Freshwater > Lake | place... | reverse complement strand
TTACAAAAGACGACATAATCGAAGGAATCTTTCCCGAGGTTGAGTTCATCCAAGGTGCCTTTATTGAAATCAAGATACAGAACGGTCCCATTGGTCATTTTGGTCTTGCCGGGCTTTTCTTTAATTCCCTCGATAAAAACCAGTTTTGCATTGCTGCTCCTCTTTTGGAGTTCATCCATGTCCAGATTATTCATTGAGGATACAAAAAGGATTTTACTGTTTTGGAACTCTATAAGATCAAGGATGGTATTATCGCGATTGAGAATGGAACTGGAATCAGATGCCGCCTGTTCTTTCACAGGGGCTGACAGTGTCTCTTCAGCCATTTTGCAAGTCAGATCAGTGACCCTTTTCGTTGCCTTTCCGTCGGATTTGTAGTTGAAGTACTCGACAGATTTTGGGATTAATGCCTTTATCTCTGCAACAGCCTTTTCATCATAGAGATATGTCTTGAGGGTGGGATAGATATCCTCAGCCCTGAGGATCCATTTTATGGCCAGCCCTTCAAAAAACTTTTCGTCAGAAATCTCATTAAGATTGATTAAAGTTACCGGTTTATCAAAAACAAGGGCATTGATAACAATCGAGGACCTGAACCCTGTATAAAGATCGCAAATGTACAGCAATTCATAAAGGTGGCTTTCAAAGATACGGTAATTCCTTATGCCTGCTTCCTGTGCAAGGTCTCTGTAATAGCTTGAGTGGCCATAATCAGTAGGGTGCAGTTTGATAGCCAATTGCAGTGTCGGGTCTTCATCCTGGAGGTTCTTGAATGCCTTGAGAAATTCCCTGATCGTCAGATCCCGGTAATCCTTATGAAATTCTGTGATAGTGAAATAAGCAGTCCATGTAGACCCGAAAAAAACTATCTTCGATTTCGGATCGAACCCGAGTTCATTACATAAATGGTCTTTATTATAATTAAGCTCCCCGTTGAAGAATTTATCCTTTTCAGGATCACCGGTTATAACTGCTTTTTCTCCTGCCCCGCTCTGAATTTGGAAGAAATCCTTCGCATGTTGTCCAAACACCGCGACTTTATCGGAATATATACTTGATTCGAAATGCCCCACCTTGAAATTAAACAAGTCTCCATGAATTAATTGCAGGACTCTTACTCCGAGGTTCTTTGCCGCAGTGGTAAGTGTTTTAGTTTCATTTATAACATCTGTCCATACTAAAACAACGCATAAATTTTTCTGATAGAACAAATTTTTAAAGGCTTCCATAAAAAGAATACTGTTAAACGATTCCTGATTAAACAGCTTGTCAAGATCGTTTTCTAATAAATGAAAGTATTGTTTGTTTTCCAGGGAAAACTGATTTTGGAATCCCTGATTTTTTAATAAGTGTTCCCATTGAGGTTTAATGACTGAATAAGCCTGATTTGCCCTGTTGATTACATCACTGCTGCAATATTGAGAAAAGAGTTCAAATTTCATGGAATTATCTGAAAACAATTTTATAAGAGGAGGTGCGTGCAAAACAAAATCGAATTTATTCAGTGAATAAAGCTCTTTCAAGAGGCCGAAATTATTAGGCCGCATCAGGACGAGTATTGTAGGTTTCATTCAGGTTTTATTTCGTTCTCGATTTCTGCCATTATCCTGAAAAGCATTTTTCGTAAATCATAGTCCATCAGTTTGCCGAGGTTTATGCCGTCATAAATGCCAAACTTCCTGAAATCCTCATTCTCAAACCAGGTGTGGGATATTTCCACAGCATGGTTATCGATGAGGCAATTCCTGCAGAATTCACTCTTCAAGTACTCGAACCTGCACCGGCTGCATATTTCTTTCTCATGAGGATTTGTTATAAAGTCTTTCATGGTTTTGATATCAAAATTGTTTTTTGAAACCTTCGGGAAATTCAGCAGTTCATGAAAGTTTTCTTTCATCCCCACTGCATAAATTCCGGAAAGCTTCCTGTTTTATCAACAGTGGATTAGGGCCTTCAGGGATATAATCAAGAGACCTTAAATAAGATAAAAACCTGAAAAGCAGAAGGTCGTTGTATTTTCTTGATGCAAACTGAACTCCGAACGGTAACCCTTTTGGTGAAACAAAAACCGGAGCACTAATAACCGGCAAATGTGTCATTGTCCACATAAGTGCGGGATCCGGTTTTTCCTGTTCAGTTCTTAAAGGTGCTTCTCCTGCTGTGCTTAGAGATATCAACGCATCATAGTTGCTGAGAAAAGTATTCATTTCCCTGATCATATTCTGCTGGGCAGCGAGAGCTTTTTGATATTCTTCTGTGCTGATTCTGTTGCCCCTCTCTATTATTTCATTCATCATGGGAGATATTAAATTGTTGGATGTGAATTCCCGCTGGAAATAATAAGAGAGTGATTTATCGTAGATCAGGGTATGAACCTCATGCGCTTTTCTCATTATCTGTGGTAAATCTGGTTCAGTAATTTCAATCTGTTTGTCCTTGCCAAGCACACCTGTCCAATTAATCAAGGCAGATTTTGCATAATCCGGCGCATTGTGCCATGTGTGCGTTTTAATGAGAGCAATATGCCATGGCCTGTCAGCAGGTTTGTTTTGAATTGAAGGATCTGATAGAGCCTTATAACTTACAGGATAGTTTGGACCATGTATGCGTAATGTTTGAAATGTTCTTTCAATATTTGCAAACCTTGATGCAAAAAAACCGATTGTGTCCAGTGAGTCATTTGTTTTTAAAACACCTGTTCTTGGAATGAGTCCAAAGGAAGGTTTGCATCCATAAACACCACAGAAACTTGAAGGCCTAATAATTGATCCTCCTGTTTGCGTACCTAAAGCTAATGGAACCATGCCAAGCGCGATAGCAACGGCAGAGCCGCTTGAGGATGTCCCCGGCGTGAGTGAAATATCATGCGGGTTTAGTGTTTTCTCAAGTAAAGAATGCACCGCAAACTCAGCAGTTACTGTTTTGCCAGGTATTATTCCGCCGGCCTGTTTTATATAATAAATAACTCTTGCATCATTCCCCGGAGTAAAATTATTCCATAAAGGACTGCCCATCTGGGTCGGGAAATCATTTGTATTAAAGATGTCTTTTACTCCAACAGGTATGCCTTCAAGCGGACGTATGTTTTCACCGTAATCGATACGAATTTTTACCTCTTTTGCTTTTCTTAGAAGTAATTCTCTGTCAAAGCAGACCCATGCTTTGTAGACGGAATCATACTTTTGAATTTGTTCAATGCAGGTCTGAGCGACTTCCAGAGGATCAATTGTTTTACTTTTAAATCCTTCGAGTATATCCGAAATACTTTTATCGAAAAAAATGTTGCCGGTTGATTCTGATTGATTTTGTGCAGGCTTGGTTATCATCCATTATTCCTTGGTGCGGATATCTTTCCTGTCTTTTATTTTATCTATCAATTGCTCTGCAAAAGGCTTAATGACTTCCCTGTTTTTTCTTTTTTTAGATCTTACCGGCAGCTTTATGTTTTTTATTTGTCTGACACGTATTTTCTCCATGGTTGTATGGAATTCCTTCTCACTCATGCCGGTTATTTTCAAATAGTAATCAAGAGCTTCCGGTCTCTCCGTATCATGTTTTTTTGCAAGCTCAAAACCTTCTTCCCTTGTTAAGAGGCCGCTTCTTACATCAACGCTTGCATGGAAAGTGCCTCTTCCATAACCTCTTTTTAGATAGCAGGTGAAATCATGGACGCCGGGCATTATGCATTCTGCACTTTTATAACCTTTGTATGTACCTTCAATCTCGGTCTCTTTCCATCCATAGGTATCCCTTACAAATTCAGTTTGTCTTTCGTCATCCCAGAAAATGTAATCTCCAAGGTGAATGCCGAATACCCCGACTTTCTCTATTTCCTCAACTGATGGGACATAAAAAGGATACAAATCTCTTTCAGATAGATATTCACAAACCATTTCATCAGGTCTTAATTTGGCGGATACTTTTGTAAAATAATCTCTGTCAAATTTACGTACAGGACATTCATAAGTAGCACGTCCTGAAGACTCGGCGATGGATTCACCCCAGACCAGGAGGGGTATTTTGAATTTTACGGCAACCTGTAAAGGAAAGGCTCCACAGCCGGCATGGCAATGCCAACAGGAATCGCCGATACCTTCCAACGATCTTTTTGCAATGCGATTGACAAGGTTTCGGTTAGGGGTGAACATAATATGATCAACATTAAATTGATGAAGAGTATTCTGGAGATTATACCACCCTGTTTCACTGAACCAGTTATGACTGAATGTTACAGCCAAAGGTTTCATTCCATAGACTTTCACTAACACATGCAACTGAAATGTGCTGTCTTTCCCGCCGCTTATGGGAACAATACAATCATAATTAATTCCTGCCTTGGTTTTAGCTTCTTCCAGAATATGTCTCAATTGTTTCTCTCGTTGCATCCAATTTATGTGCATTTTATGTTCGGCTGATTGACAGGCCTGACAGATGCCCATTTCATCAAACTTTACACCTTCCTGTGTTTCAGGGATGCAGCAACGGATACAGTATTTAATACTATCCATCAAAGGCTTGCCGTACTCGGAATTATTTCTCATGGTTTTCAATATCAAGATTGAATTTATTGTAGAATTCGTTTTTTAGTAACCCGAACTCAATTATATCAATGAACTTTCCATGTTTGTAAAAAGCCTCTCTTCTTAAGCCTTCCTTCTTCATGCCGAGATAATCTGCCAACCTCTGCATGGGAATATTTTCGGATGATGTGCCGCAATGAATCATGTGTAAATTAAGTTCATTAAAGCCATGTTTAATCAGCAGGAATGAAGCGTCTTTGGCATAACCTCTGCCCCAGAACTGTTTTTCACCCATTAAAATCGCAAATTCAGCATTTCTGTTTATGTAATTTATATTTTGAAGAGAAATATTCCCAATATGTATATCTTTTTTCTTTAAAATAACGCCAAGGACAAGCCTGTCTTTCGAAGTGCAGGCATTCCTAATAAACTCTTCTGCGTTTATAGCAGCATAGGGAAAATAGTGATGAGAGTTGTATTTGCATACCTCACTGTCATTTAGCCAATTAATATAATTTCCACATAAATCGTCCGGACCCAACACCCGCAAATAAATATGATTTCCAACTAAAAAAGGGTTTTTCATTTCAATTCATCCTTATTTTCCCAGATTTTTGTAAATGCTTTAATCACATCATCCAAATCCTGTTTTGACATGGGAGGACGCATAAGTTCGTGTGTTATAAGCATGTCATAATGCATCTTTTCTGTAACAGGACAAATTCCTTTACTGTAATCCACATTTCCGGAATTTTTGCCGCAACTCCACGGACAGCCATCCTTGCCATAAGCAATCCGCTGCTGATACATCGGCTCCAAATATAAAGGTTTGACATAACCACCGCCGACTTTAATCCCTTCTGTTTCTCTAAGCTCAGTCGGCATCAATTCAGCCTTTAAAGCTTCTATGAATTTGTTTCTGTGAATTCCTGCTGCGTCCTGATGATATTTTATTGGATGAACGTAAAAAACATGCTCGCACCCCGGGCGGATTTGCGCAGGTTTCAAGCATGGAATTGCGGCTAACCTATCGGCCAAATATTCAACATTTCTGCGCCGCTCCATGACTAATGCAGGCAATTTCTTAAGTTGTTCCCGTGCGATTGCTGCTTCTATTTCCGTCATGCGGAAGTTGAAACCGATCATGTTAATTAATGAAGTGCAGCCTTTGTCTTCAACAACAGCCTCGGCATGATTTCTGATGAGCTTCAGCTTTTCCGCTATCTCATCATTATCGGTTACCAGAATTCCACCTTCACCCGTATGAATATGCTTATGATAGTTCAAAGAATATATTCCGATATCTCCAAGTGTTCCAGCCCATCTGCCCTTATATTTCGCTCCGGGCGCCTGCGCGCAGTCTTCTATGACATAGAGATTGTGTTTTTCAGCAATTGCATTAATCCGGTCGGCATCGTACGGCTGGCCGAAAATATCAACTACAATTATCGCTTTTGTTCTTTCCGTGATTTTATCTTCGATTGATTCAGGTGAAAGACAGAAATAATCTTCCTCAATGTCTGCAAAAACAGGTATTGCATTAAAAACAAGAGGGGCGATGGCAGAGGCAGTCATTGTATAAGGAGAGACGATTATTTCGTCCCCCGGGCCTGCACCTATTGCGCCAACTGCACAGTAGAGAGCTGAAGTGGCAGAGTTGACTGCTATTGCATGCTTTGTGCCAAAAAACTCAGCCCATTCCTTTTCGAGTGCCTGAATTTCCGGACCACCGTAAAAATCTTCATGCCAGCAGCCTAAAAATCTCGAAAAAACACCTGATTGAAAAACCCTTTCAACAGCTTTCTGTTCCTCTTTGCCAATAGGTCTGTAAGCGGGAAATTTTGCTGTCCTGACCTTTTCCCCGCCAAGAAGTGCTAACCTGGGCATAAATATTTCTCCATCAAATTAATTATACGATCAGATGAATTCATTATAACATCAAATCCAATAGCAGGAATATGCTTGTCTATTATCAAATCTTTCAGGGAATTCTTAAGATTTTTTTCATCAAGAATACTTTGCAGAACTCCAATCCTATCCAGAATGAAAGGGTTTTCTCTCTTTAACCCAATCTGGATGCTCAATATGGGTTTCCCCAGAACAGCTGCCTCAATGAGAAACATCGATGACATTCCACAGATCAAATCTGATGTAAGCATCAAATCATAGGGGTCTATGTCTTTTTCAATAAATATCTTTATGTTGACATGATTAGATTGATCAAGGATGTTTTGATAATTATCTTCTTTCTCTTTTGGGTGCATTTTTATTACCACAATAATGTTTTCACTATATGACGCGGCAATGGCATCGAGAGCATTTAATAATGTTTGAAATATGGTTTGTTCAGTATATCCCCAGTAATGATCTGACGATGCAGGCTCACTGTATAATTGTGAAATGGGTTCTGATGCGAAAGAGATGATGAAATCATCAGCATTTTCAGCAAATTTATTCCTCATATCGACTGACTTGCCAGCTCTGCTTCTTAAAAGCCACTCCAGATGAGGGCTGCCTGTGACTTCTATCCGGGAATATTCCAACCCATCCTTGACAGCTTCCTGCCTTGCTATTTCATTCATTACCAATATTTTAGCCGGAAGATATGGATGGGTTTTGTCCCTGTTGTATTCCTCTGACTGTGAAATGCTGTATCTTGAAAATCTTATGCCATAATTAATCCACTGATCGATAATTGCAAAAGATGGGATCCCAAGATTTTCCGCGGATTTCCAGAGGTATTTTTCAGTAAAATCGTCTGCGCTTGTTCCGGTAATGATAAAATCAGGGTTTTCATTTTTGAGGAATTCTTTGATGTCTTCAGGCTTGATATATTGAACAAAATCGAGAATATTGAAAGCTGATAATCCTGCTTTGTCATACCTGCCGAGAGCGACATCTTTACCGAACAGCTTTACTTGATAACCTTTTAATGTCAGAGGTTCAACAAGAGGAATAACTACATTTGCTCCACCAGGGTCTCTTGAAAACAGAAGGACTTTTTTACTGACCATCCGATTGGTTTTTAATCTTTAAACAGGTTTTCAGAGTTTTATAGCCATCCTCAAGACTACATGCTAAATGAGCTCCTTTTGTCAGATGATTATGAATATTGTCTATTGCAAAATAAACCGAATTGCCCAGGGAGGTATCGGTTTCTTTGGTTTTAAAAAGGTTTCTGTATCCTTTGAACAGTGTATTTTGCCTGATCTTATATTCTTCTATCCTGAACCCGGAATCTAAAATGCGAATTCTGCCTTTTTCAAATAGAAGGTCAATCTCAAAAAGTGTATATGATCTGCAATCAGCATTCAGCAGAGTGAAATGAGTCTTGTCCTTAAAAGACAACACAGCCGAGATACTTTTGTCGTCAGGATAGAAGTCAACTATGCTGCTAATGGGAACTGAGCCTGTCGCTTCTCTTTTAAAGAATCTCAAAAGATCGATAAGGTGGGAGCCATTATGAACCAATCCTTTTCCATAGTAGCCGGTTCCTGCCATATAGGGACCGTATTGCCCCTTTTCAATATTGTTTTTTATTTTTTGTATTTCAGGGACAAACCTGCGTGAGTAATTGACGGCTACAGGAATATTCTTTCCGGAATATAAATCGAATATTTCCCTGGCCTCATTTAACGTCCTCGCAAGCGGTTTTTCCGTAAATACAAGCTTGACAGGAAATCGGGACAGTTTTTTCAGGACTTCAAAATGGTATTCATCAGGCACAGCAACACTGACAACATCAATCATTTCAAGCTTAAATGCGTCTTCAATGCTGGAATAACCATTGCCTCCCCAAATGGATGCGGCTTTTCTTGATTTAGTCTGGTCAATATCGACAAATCCCAATAGATTAAACCCTTTATGTTTCCAGTATGCATGGGCGTGAGTAAGAATGTTTTCTGAATCAGGTGTATCAAAAAAAGCGCCAATATTGCCTGCACCAATTATGAGAGCGTTATAAAGGAGTCGCATAGCGGAAGTATTAAAGATTCTTCATAATCTTATATTTCATTTCAGCGATTTTCCAATCTTCTTCATTATCGATGTCCTGGACTTCAGATTCGGGGATTTCAAGCGGAACCGTATGTTCTGCAAACAATTTTTTCTGTTCTAAAAGACTTTTAGTTTTCATGAAATAAAACTGTCCGCAATCATGATATGCAGGCATTAAATCCTGGGATCGGACATTGTAATTCTCAGGCCATATCATTTTTACACGTCCGTTTTCTATTTTTAATCCCCTCTGTATTGGATAACTGAAACGCATGACAGGCAAGACGCAATCAGCATCTGATTCGATTAACATTTTACAGGCAATATTGAGTTTTTCAGGGGTTACAAATGGAGCCGTCGGATATATACAGCAAAGATACTGAAATTCCATTTCTCTTTTCTTATATTCCATGACTACTTCTTCTAAAACATCGGCAGTCATCGCATAATCATCGGACATTGCTTCTGACCTGAAAAATGGAACCCTTGCTCCATATGAAATTGAAATATCTGCTATTTCTTTATCATCTGTTGAAACCATAACTTCATCGAAACATCCGGCATTTAAAGCAGCATCTATGGAGTATTTAATAATTGGGAATCCTAAAAAAGGTTTAATATTTTTTCGCGGGATTCTTTTGCTTCCTCCACGGGCGGTAATGATTGCAACAGTTTTATTTTTCATGCAGATTATTGTGAATGGCTATTTATCTTCTCCCTGTAGCAAGCTGTAAAAAAGAGAATTACACCACTTCCCTTCTGTCCAATGTGTTTCTCTATGGCAACCATCAAGTTTAAAGCCTAACTTCTTGAAAAACTTTATTTTTTGTTCATCGAAATCGTAAATTTCTGCCCATAACCTGTGCAATCCAAGTTCATGAAAAGCATAGTTAATCATAAGACGGGCAGCATCGGGAGCATATTTCCCATCTATATACAGGTCATCAGCCCCTATATAAATTGACAGGTCGGCATTTCTGTCGATCCAGTTTATGTAGCAGAGGCCGCATGCGCCAAGAAGACTTGCGTCTTTTAAATCAACTATTGAAAACATCATGACATGAGGGTCATTCATTACAACCTTTTCATACCAGAGAGTTTGACTTTCTGAATTTAACTCTCTGTATTCCCTGAAAAAACGTCTGTACTCCGGTCTGTTCCGCCACCCGAGCAAAACAGGAAGATCTTTTCTTTCTATTGCTCTAAGTCCAGCATGTTTTCCTTTTAACACGTTTTACCCCAAATCAGACATATAAAGAGCATCACCTGCTCTTTTCGGCACAGTCAATATCTTACCTAATATATCATTCAGCCGATAGGGCGGTAAAGAACTTTTAGGGGCAGGGCGCAGAGCTTCCACGTCATTCAGTACTATCCTGTCCCCTGTTTGCATATCCCTTACCACTCTCAAACAACGACGCTGAATAACAACGGTATCGAGTTCATTTTGTTCAATACGTTTAATTCCATCTCCCAATGCCAGTTCGAGTTCGCGGCTGCGTTGGATCATTTCACGCCATGTAATCGGATTCATGGAGAAGGAATGATCAGGTCCTTCTCTATTATTGTCATCGGTAAAATGCTTTTCTATTACCCTGGCTCCCAGAGCGATTGCACCCAGTACTGCCGAGTGACTAGGAGTATGGTCGGAAAGTCCAAGGAGCATATCAGGAAACGTGATGGCAAAAGATTGCAAAACTTTTAAATTGCTGTAACGGAAATTATCTGTACTGCCGGTGTAGTTAGTATTGCATTGCAAGAGTATTATTTGACGATTATGCCTGATGATTGCCTGTACAGCCCGGATTACATCTTCCATGACCGACGCTCCTGTCGCTAATATTACAGGTTTTCCTTTTTTCGCAATTGTCTCAATGAAATCAGTCCATGTAATATCTCCGGATCCGATCTTGTAAGCTGGAATAAAGTGGTCCAGCAGGGTTATTGCTTCCTCATCGTATGGGGTGGTCATAAAGTCTATACCTGCTTCTTTTGCAGTAAGGGCAAGCTCTTCACTCCATTCACGATTGCATTCATATTGTTTGTAAATTTCGAAAACTGATTTTTTCCATGATGACTGATGACTGATTTGCATGCCCAGATTTCTAAAGCCGTAATCACTTACTATTTTATTTGCTTTAAAATGTTGGAATTTTACTGCATCAGCGCCAGCATCTTTCGCGAGCCGGATTAGATTCTTTGCCCGCTCCAGATTTCCATCATGGTTAGACGCTATATCAGCAATGAAATAAACAGGTCGGTCAGCAGCTATTTCCCTGCCATTTATGAAAACAATGCTGTCATAGTTCATGGTTGCGCTCCTGATTCATAGTAATCACTCATTATACTGGAAATTACCTGCTTAAAAGTTGGTAAATCATATCCTAAAATGTGCTCGGCTTTCGATACATCCAATCCCAGGCTTTCAGCTCTTCTAACCCCATGCAAATCGAATACACTGCCTGTTTGAGCTGTTGACAGGTCGATCCCTAATTGGAAGGCAATTGCTTCGATAAAATCTTTTTTGCTTTTTACCTCATTGGAGGCAACATTTAAAATGCCACTTGGTCTTTGGTTTATTAGATCGTACAAACACGATGCAAACTGAGTAACATTAATACTAGATGTGTAATAATCTTCAAAAAGGGTTACAGGGAGAGAATTTCTTATGGATTTAATAATCCATTCAACGAATGTCTGCTGATTGTCTCTGCGGCGAAAGCCAACAATGTTTGTGCGTATAACGAGGGAATGGAGATTGAAAAGAGTAAAAACCTCACCAATATATTTTGATCTTGAGTATTCATTCAGCAGCTTTATCGGATGGTTCTCGTTATGTTTTTTATCTTTATCACCCGTAAAATAATGATCTGTAGATATATAAATATAATAAATTCCTGATTGGAAACAGATATCAGATAGTATAGATGAGGGACGGGCATTAACCAGATATGCATAAGAAGGATTTTTTTCACATTCTTCAAGATTAATATTTGCAGCAGTATTAATAAGGACATCCGGACTCACATCCAGAACAGCTTTTTTTAAATCAGCATCATTGCTGATATCAATACAAATATCAGCATCCCTTCTCGCAATGCCAATTGGATTATAATTGCGAGATCGTGCTTCTTTTAATAGGGCTTTCCCCAGCATTCCTGTAGAGCCGATAATTAAAACCTTCATGTTCTCCCGAAAAGATACCAGTCGGGTATCGCCCATATGTTTTTTCGAATCTCTTTGAAATCCCGGCCCCGGTAAACCACGATCCCAAGAGGGGAAGTCTTTTTATGTTCAGAAATAAATAGCTCAAGAGCGCGCCCATCCGCGTAGCTGACATTTTCAGCAGCTTTTGCCTCGACAGGGAGAATAATTCTGTTCCCGCATAACAGAAAATCTATCTCCAGGCCTCCCGAAGTCCGATAAAAGAATATGTCCGGCTCAACAGGCTGTAACTGTTTCCATTTTAGGAGTTCGGAAAATATCCATGTTTCATATAATGCCCCTGAACCGGTTTTTGTATCACCCAATATAACCCTGTTTAATCCTGCATCGGGGAAGAATATCTTTGGGCTTTTCACGAATCGTTTGCCGTTGTTTTCGTAATAGGGAGGCAGTAAATAACATTGAAACGATGCGGTTAACAAATATATATACCGTTTGATTGTATTTACAGACAAGGCCAGATCCCTTGCAATCTCGCTGATGGAAAATATCCGCCCGGTCCTTGCGCAAAGAAGTTTCTGCGCGATAGCGAAATTATCCGTATTTGCAACCTGTCCTATATCAAGAATGTCTCTCTCTAGATATGTCTTGCGATAGTCTTTCAGCCAGTTGATTTTATCAATTTCTGTTTTTCTGCTCCATACAGGGGGATAACCGCCCCATGACTGGTGCTCGTTACGGATATGCATGTTGGTGCGTGTTTTTTCAGGTGAAATAGCATTGAATACTTTCAAATCGCTGTCTTTTATTGCCCTGTCCTGCCAGATTTTTGTTATTAAACAGAAAGAACCTGTCCCTGAGACTTCAGAAAGAGAAAAAGGATAAAGGTTAAAAAGGGCGACCCTGCCGGCAAGGGTTTCCTGGATGTTTTTCATTAAAAGCAATTGAGACGAACCTGTAAGAATGAATATCTTTTTCTGTCCCGATTTCTTCTGTTTATCCGCTACATATTTTAATGGGTCAAAAAGGGATGGCAGCTTCTGCACTTCATCCAGAATAACAAGCGGGGTTTGGGTTGATTCAAGAATCGAAATGGCGGAATTCTGGAATCTCAGTCGTTCATCAGTGTCGTCGAATGAGATATATGTATACGGGAAGTTCAGGAGGCCAGGAAGGATATTTTCGCAAAGAGTGGTTTTCCCGGTCTGTCTCGGCCCTGTTATTACGGCTATCCGGTCATTGTTTAAGCGGGGCAGAATGATGTCCGTGATGCTTCTCCGAAGATAATTCATGGTATTTAGTCTATCAATGATAATGCAAATTTACAAGGTAATTTTGCAATGAAACTGAGAAAAGAATTCATTTGAATACAACAGCGAACTTGCAACCGCAATATTTAGCCAGGCTTTTTTCGAATTCAGGAATTTTAGGCCCCTGGGTGAGAAAGTCACTTTTGAGGACTTTGACGACTTCCTGAATATCTTTGTTGTTAATGGATTGTCTGCCGTATGGGATCATCATGAAAAACTGTAATTATTTTATTTTCCATATATCTGGCCAGCAATTGTATCACTTTCTCGCCATGTTCTTTATCAGGAAGGAACCATAAAGAAATGGCCTGATGTCTTTATTTGCGTTTAACTAATTTTAACGCCGTTTCTGTATTACGGTAAACCCTCTTGGCAATGTCGACGGCCTTTTCAGCGTCTGCCTTTGAAGGCTCACCAAGGGGAAGAAGTCCGGCTTCAGCCGGATATCTTCCCCTGTAGATGCCGTCAATAAACAGTAACTCTTCGTCGCAGAGAGTAATCCTTATTTTATAATCTTTTCCGATAGCCATTAAACGTCCGATGCTGTGTATCTTTTCGAGTTCCCATCCCTTGTGGAGCAATAGCGCTTTTATTGATTTTTCTATTGACTGCTGCGCATGGAAACATGCGCCTTTAAAATAGCCGCCCTGCGAAAGATACGCAGCCATATTCAATTCTTCCTCTGACTGTCTGGCCCATTCATATACGGCGTCTCTCATATATAGAGCTCTCCCTTCTTTAAAAATCAGTTTTAGAAAAGGACTTCCCTTGGAGTAATATTCCCGCAAGGCCGGCAGCGAAACAAGAAACGGGTCAATCGAAAATTTCCTGTAGAACCTCTTCAGGCATTTATGAAGAAGTATGTTGTTATCTTTCAAATCACCTGTCTCATCTTCAGTGATAACCAGGAGATCCAAATCATTCCCGGTCCCCTCTTTTGCAACGGAACCAAACATTATGACCGAGACAGGGTTAAGTGTTTTTACAATTGCATCAGATGTTTTTTTCGCGTCTTTGAGTGTTATCATTATATTCAAGTGTTACCGCTGACAACAGGTCTCTATAAGTTGCAATAGCTTCTGTGAATTCCATATAGACTTCCATAAATTACAGTTGTTGTATCATCTTTCTCAATTCTTCAATAGTCAGCCACCAGGTATTGTTATCCGAGCTGTATTCAAAGTCATCAGGCACCTGTTTTACGGTTTTATTATTAAACCGGCGTTCAAAGAACCGGAACTCGGGCTGGATAATATAGTATTTATCGAATTCAAGTGTCATGCGTGCTTCGTCTCTTGGAACCATAACCTCGTGAAGTTTTTCTCCGGGACGGATTCCGATTATCTCGGTTCTGCATTCCGGAGCGATTGCTTTGGCGAGGTCCATAATGTTCATGCTTGGTATCCTGGGTACGAACAGCTCGCCGCCAACCATGTTTTCAATGCACTCAAGAACAAAGTTGACTCCCTGTTCGAGGGTGATCCAGAAACGGGTCATGCGGGGATCGGTGATAGGCAGGACGCCTGTCTCCTTCTGCTTCAGAAAGAAAGGGATGACGCTGCCCCTGCTTCCGACTACGTTGCCGTAACGCACAACGCTGAAGATGGTATTTTCCCTGCCAACATAGGAATTGCCGGCGATGAAGAGCTTGTCCGAGCAAAGCTTTGTGGCGCCATAGAGATTTATGGGGTTAGCGGCCTTGTCCGTGCTCAAGGCAATAACTTTTTTCACTCCGGTGTCGATTGCCGCATTGATTATGTTCTCAGCGCCGAGGATATTGGTCTTTACGGCCTCGAAGGGATTATATTCAGCGGCTGGAACCTGTTTCATTGCAGCGGCATGGATGATGTAGTCAACACCACGGAAAGCCCTGTGCAGACGGTCTTTATCCCTGACGTCGCCGATAAAATATCTCATGCAGGGGTATTCCTTATCAGAAAAAACCTGTGACATTTCGAACTGCTTGAGTTCATCACGGCTGAAGATGATAAGTTTTTTAGGCTTGTATTTCTTAAGGATGATTCCGGTGCATTTCTTCCCGAAGGAACCGGTGCCGCCGGTGATTAATATGGTTTTGTCATTCAGCATTGTTCACCATTCCGGAATGAATTTATCCTTATTATAAACAATGAATAGTGGCAATAGGCAACAAGCAACAGGCAACTATGAAAATTTAATAAGGAACTAAAAAACGGCCCCTTCGGTGTCTGCCACGCTAAAGTCTGTGTTGCTCAGGTTTGCTCCGCTGAAATCGGCATTGCAGAAATCAGTGCCGGGAATCTGAGCTCCGTTGAGATTGGCCCCGCTTAGATTTACGCCTATAAACTCTGATGAGTTGAGGCGGGCGTTTGTCAGGTCAGCGCCGCTGAGATTGGCCTTGGTAAAGTATGCATCACTTATGTCGGCTTCGCTTAGATTTGAATGCGAAAAATCAGTTTCTTCGGAATTGGTCTTGTGAAGATTGGCTTTTGAGAGATTTGCCCTGTGGAATTTGGCACTAAAAAGATTGGACTCGCTTAAATCGGCAGAACTGAGGTCTGCTTCTGTCATATCTGCCCCGGAAATGTCTGCATCAGTGATAGCGGTTTTGCTCAGGTTGCTTTGCCTGAAGCTTGCATTGTTGAGATAGGCTGTATTCAGAAATGCTCCGGTCAAGTCAGCCTTGTCAAGCTTTGCTTCGATCAGGCTTGCCCCTTCAAGATTAGCTCCACTGAGATTTGCTGAACCAAGGTCAGCTCCGTCAAGGATTGCATCAACAAGATAAGCACTCCCGAGGTTTGTTTCAGTGAGAAAGGCTTCTGAAAGATTGGTTTCTTCAAGGTTCGCTCCGCTTAAATCGAATCCTTTCAGATCAGCACCGCTGAGGTTTGCCTTTCTTAAATCCCAGGCCGAGGAAGGCATTTCTCCCCTGACTATTCCCAAATCCCTCAGATTTTTCCAGGTTTCTTCTCTTGTAAGCATAGATGTCATTATATCATATTAGGGTTTCATAATAGTTGTATTTTCTTATGTGAGTCATTCCTTATATACTAATGAGTTCATAAGTAAAACCACATCGACTGTAAAATCTCCCCTTTCCCCTCTTTGCCAAAGAGGGGGATATTGTCTCCCTTTGGCAAAGGGAGGTCAGGAGGGATTTTTTAAATAATGTGACCTTTCTTATGGTTTTATAAGTAAGACTGTTAATAAGTTGCTGCCGTGCGCCATAAAGATGATGCCCCGGATATGTTATTCCTGACTTGTATCTTTCCCGCATTTTCCCTGAAGTCGGACATATGGAATATTATAGATTCCATTCTGGATTGGCAAAGCTGAAATTCCTGCTTCTCCTTTTTCGTAAAGTATTATTTTCTGCGCCCCGTCTTTAATTACCGGGGAAATAAGTTTCCCTCCGGTCCTGAGTTGACTGAACAGGAGAGGCGGGACTTCAGGGCACGCGGCAGTCAGACATATTCTGTCGTATGGGGCATATTCGGGATATCCGGCGGCTCCGTCTCCCTGAACAAGAACAATATCTTCATAACCTGAATCAAGTACCAACTTCTGCCCTTCGGCAAAGGTGTATGAATCAATCTCAATACATACAACAAGCCCTTTATCACCTACAATTTCCCTTGCAACTACAACGCTGTAGCCTGAACCGAGGCCAATCTCAAGCAATTTGTGGCCTTCATCAAGTCCGAGGGGTTCGTATAGTACAATCATTGTGCCGGTGCGATTAATTTGGATAAAAGTTCCTTTGTCTCTTCATATACCATGTCAACAGTGATTGTATCCATGCAGGCAAAATTTCTCGCGCACATGACTGTTTTGCCGGCAGAGTATCTGTGCCTGCATCCTCTGCAGGCAACCGGCGCGACAATCGGAAAGAACATTGGAAGGGACGTGTCAGCGACGTATTCCGGCAGAGTGCAACCGTATAGAACAATATGGGGAACACGTGTTGTCTGGGCAAAGTGAGCAAGCAGCCCATCGCTGCCGATAAACAATCTGCTTCTGGAAATAACGAGCGCGGTTTGCTGGAGATTTAGTACGTTTATGAGGTTCATGTCCGCGTCAAGATGGTCGGGATGCTGTTCCGCGGTTTTGCCGACGGTAATAATAGGGTGCCCGTCCTGTTTTAAGCGTCTGCCGAGTTCCATGTAATCCGTCTTTTTCCATTTTTTACCCGGTGTGTTGTCATGGTAGTCAAGGGCAATGAACCCCGGGAAATCTTTTACGAGATTTTTGATATATTCCATGTCTTTGTTTTCAAAATAAAGATCACTGGTTTTCTTCTGTGGACGAACCTGGGCAATTTCCGCGTAGCAATCGACAATATGTTTGCGGAAGTCTTTTTCAAAGGCGTAATCCAGATCAATAAGAAGATCACAGGGTTCCGGAGCGTTATATTTAAGATAGCCGTCGATATCGAAACATCCTTCAACCGCGTCAGAAAACTGGGACATCAGGAGAATTACACTGTCAGGATTTTTTTTCTTGATAGTGTCTATTATCGGAAGGGTAAGAAATACATCGGCAATATCACCTTCACGCTTGATGACAATGGTTTTCCCGAATCGTTTTTTGAAGAGATACGCATTCCAGCGCTTTTTGAATAAATATTCATTGTTGATGTAGTATCCCGGCAGGTCAAAGTTTTTTGCGATCAACCTCATGGTTGTGGTCCCACGGTGATGCTGCCATTTGATATCCGCGTTTCTTAGTATGTATCCGTCTTTCCTCAGGCGGAGAGAGAGGTCCATATCTTCAAAATACCCGAACTGATAATGCTCATCGAACAGCCGGTATTTTTTTGCAAGGGAGGTCGGGATGATCAGACAGCTTGCTTCGCAGTATTCCGGCTCCTCAGTATCTTCCCAGTTGCCGATTTTGTTGCCGGCCAGGACATTAAAGACATTGGCTTTCGGTCCCACCTGCGCGACCTTTTTATCATTTTCAAATATCTCAAGCATCGGGGTTGCCCAATTCTCAAAAAATTCGATATCGTCATTCAGTACCGCGAAATATTTACCATTTGCGTGCGAGAGGTTGCGGTTATGTGCGGCTCCGAACCCGATGTTTTTATCTCCATGGGTGATTTTCAGATTGACTTTGGAGTCTGAAAAGGAAGGGCCGAAATACTGATTTATGACATTCACAAATTCTTTTGATTCCGAACCGTTGTCATAAACGAGCAGTTGTGTCATTTCCGGAGTGAACTGGCTGAGAGATTTTATGAAGCTCTGAAAGATGTTCAGGTCTGGATCGAAAACAGCTACAGAAACTGTGAGCATGGGACGAATCCTCCTTGACTTTTATACCGAATAATTGATCTTCATATCTGAAGAAACGTGTTTTATAAGTATACCACACAAGGGCAGAATCATAGAAAAGCTGTTCGTTTACAAAGAGTTGGCAGGATTGTCCTTTATTTCTCCTGTTGCGGTTTCAAGAAACTTCTCAAGAGCGGCGATGCATGTTTGGTCGTTGTACAGGAGATGCTTCCTTTCTTTGTATTGTTCTGATATCTGATACCTTATTGATGGGTTTAGTCCCAGTCTGACCGCGAGTGAAACATAAGAATCAACTGACTCCGCGACAGTTTCTTTCAACCCCATCATGGAGAGTATCCCCGCGCAGTGGCGCTGCCTCATTAACTTGCCGGGGAGGGTAATCACTGGAAGTCCATGGGCAACTGCTTCAAATGTTGAGTTATTTGCAGACCAGCCCATTGTATCAAGAAAGACGTCTGAAATACGGTTGAGGGCCTGATACTGACAGGGACTTAGTTCTTTAAGAAATATCAGGCAATGTTCCGGATTCAGGTTTGCCTTGCGAAATTCCTCAAACAGCCTTGAAACAAACTGTTCCGTAACATACGTGCCGGGGTGTGAAATGAAAACGAACTGACAGTTATTAACCTCGCGGGCAATACGCGTATATATCCAGTCATATTGCGGCAGATGGGTAAACAAGGCGTGGCTGCACAGATAGACGACTGCGTTAGTCCTTATTCCGAAGGTCTCGCGGCCCGCCGTGGCAGGGATAATCTCAGGAGGAGCATATGAGAAAGACAGGTTGGGCAGACGGATGAGCTTTTCTGTATAGTGTTCTTCTCCGTCCGGCGGCTCCATCAGTTCACTGCTCAGATAGTAGTCAATGGTCGGCAGCCCTGAGGTATCAGGATGTCCAAGAGTGGTGCATTGAACAGGGGCGAGGCGGAGAGCTGCCAGCCGCAGGGAGATAGGGTCCATTCCGATCTCGGGATAGAGAAGCACATGGAGCCTGTCGTTACTTATAATCCCGCATAGTTCTTCAAATGAAAAAACGTCTTCTACAAAACGCGCGCAGCGCTGCCGTGCCTTTTCTGTAACCTGATCCTTATGTCCTCCGGTGGAATAGCCATATAGACGGAATCTCTCTCTGTCAAAATCCTCCAGCCATCCGCGCAAAGGTATTTTCCAAATGGAATGATAATGGAAGTGCCCGGATACTATACCAACACGCAGAGGCTCTCCGGCCACGCGGGAAGGCATCGCGGGACGTTCCGCGTACATGGGATAACGCAAACCCATAACCCTGCTTGCCATTTTTCCGTATATGCCCTGCAGTTCCCTGTCGTTCATCCCCTGACAGGCAAGATAGAAGGGCTGATGGCATCCAACTGCCTCTGCCGCTTCATGAATATTACCGGGCGTTATCAGGCGTAAGATTTCCGCGAGTTTCCCGAGTTCTTCGGCATATCTCCTGCGTGAACTCATAATGCCTCCCCCATCAGCATATACAACAGGCAGAGTCGTCATTGTATGCCCCCAACGCGATAGGATATGTCCGGGGTTGATGGAGATGGCATTTTCATAGGCAGCAGCGGCCTCGCTGTTTCTGCCGAGGGTGTTCAGAGTGTTTCCAAGATTATAAGAGGTTTCAGCGCTGACGGGATTGAGTTGCAAAGCGATTCTAAAGCATTCAACCGCCTTATCATATTGGCCTTTTCCCTGCAGGGTGTTCCCAAGGTTGTTGTAGACATTCGGGGCGTCGGGATTCAGCTCAAGTGCTTTGCTATAGTGCGCTATAGCATTGTCAAACTGCTTTTTTTCATGGAAAATCAGGCCGAGGTTGTTATAGACATCGGCAGACGCCGGATTCAGTTGAAGCGCCTTTTGATAATAGTGAATCGCGTTATCCGGCTGTTTTTTCCTCTGACAGGCAAGTCCAAGATTGTAATACGCGTTTTCGAATCCGGGATTTATCTGAAGAGCTTTTTGATAGCAGTGAATTGCGTCATCGAACTGATTTTTCCCCTGACAGGCAAGTCCAAGATTATAATACGCGTATTCATTTGATTGATTGTGTTGGATTAATTTGCCCCAATATTCTACCGCGAGGTCATACCTGCCTGATTCAAAATATATAATCCCGAGCAGGTCCAGCAGTTCATGATTGTCTGGGGACTCCTTAAGTGCATCTTTGCATGTGAGCTCCGCCTGTCTGAAATTGCCGGCCTGATAGTATTCAACAGCAGTTTGTATATTATTTTGATTCACTGATTTTATAATCTTCCGTTAGTGTTAAGACTGACGACTCAGGCAGACTATAACGTGCTTTTATACCATTCCCAGGAAGTCCGGATTCCTTCTGATAATCTGATTTTTGGTTTCCATCCGAGGGAAGTCAATTTATTTGTATCGAGGAGCTTTCTCGGCGTCCCGTCCGGTTTTGTATTGTCCCAGGTGATGTCACCACGAAATCCCGTGATTTCTTTGACCATTTCAGCAAGCTCCCCGATGGTGATGTCCTTGCCTGTTCCGATATTGATTATTTCATTGCTGTCATACACGAGCATGAGAAACAAACAGGCATCCGCAAGGTCATCAACGTGGAGGAATTCCCGGTATGGGGAGCCGGTACCCCAGAGGGTGACCGAGGCTTCTCCTCGTGCCTTTGCTTCGTGAAATTTTCTGATAAGAGCGGGAAGGACATGGGATGTTTCCAGATCGAAATTGTCATTTGGACCATAAAGATTTGTCGGCATGACAGAAATAAAACGAGTCCCGTATTGCCTGTTGTATGACTGGCACATCCTGATTCCGGCAATCTTGGCTATCGCATAGGGTTCATTGGTGGGCTCGAGTTCTCCTGTCATCAGATACTCTTCCTTTATTGGCTGTGGAGCAAATCTGGGATAAATGCATGAACTTCCAAGGAAAAGGAGTTTTTTCGCTCCATATAGATAAGAGGCATGAATGATATTCGTCTGAATCATGATGTTCCGGTAAATAAAATCCGCCGGGCAGCTGTTGTTTGCAAGGATTCCGCCTACCTTTGCGGCAGCAAGAAAGACATATTCAGGTTTGTTTGTTTCGAAGAAATGATAAACGTCGGACTGAACGGTAAGGTCGAGTTCTTTACTTGTCCGGACAAGGATATTCTGGTAGCCTTCTGCCTCAAGCTTTCTAAGGATGGCAGACCCGACTAATCCGCGGTGACCGGCAACAAAGACCCTGGAGGATTTATTCATGATGTCTGAATGTTCTGAATCCCTCTTTCCTGCATAGATGGTCACGTTCAGCTTCTTTCATGTCTTCTGTTACCATCTCGGAAATCAGTTCCTTAAAGGTGATTTCAGGATTCCATCCGAGTTTTTCTCTTGCCTTTGCCGGATCTCCAAGAAGGGTGTCAACCTCTGTTGGCCGGAAATACCGTTTGTCTATCTCAACGAGAATCCTGCCGGTATCGGCATCGTATCCTTTTTCCTTTATTCCTTCACCTTTCCACTTAATGCCGATTCCGGCCTCATGGAAGGCAGCCACAACAAATTCCCTGACGGAATGGTGTTGTCCTGTTGCGATAACATAATCGTCCGGCTTGTCCTGCTGAAGTATCAGCCATTGAGCTTTAATAAAATCTTTGGCGTGGCCCCAGTCACGTTTGGCGTTGAGATTTCCCAGATAAAGCTTTTCCTGCAGGCCAAGTTTAATCCGTGCCACCGCGCGTGTGATTTTTCTGGTTACGAAGGTTTCCCCGCGGAGGGGTGATTCATGATTGAACAATATACCGTTGCAGGCAAAAAAATTATATGCTTCCCGGTAGTTTACTGTTATCCAGTATGCATAGAGTTTTGCGACCCCGTAAGGGCTTCTCGGATAGAACGGGGTTGTTTCCTTCTGTGGTGTCTCGCATGTTTTGCCATATAATTCAGATGTTGAAGCCTGGTAAAACCGGGATTTCCCGGCAAGCCCGAGAATCCTTATTGCCTCAAGAAGCCTTAAAGTGCCGAGTGCATCCGCGTTTGCAGTATATTCAGGGGTCTCAAAAGAAACCATGACGTGGCTTTGCGCGGCGAGGTTATAAATCTCATCGGGCTGAACCTCCTGAATGATTCGAATGAGATTTGTCGCATCAGTCATATCCCCATAGTGGAGTTTTAATCGTATACCCTTTTCATGAGGGTCTCTGTAAAGATGATCAATTCTGTCTGTATTGAAAAGGGATGCCCTTCGCTTGACCCCATGAACAGCATAGCCTTTCTGAAGAAGGAACTCGGCAAGGTAAGCCCCATCCTGTCCTGTGATTCCAGTAATTAATGCGGTTTTCATGTGTGGTCCCAATTGGATTATTGTAAATGATTATTCAGGGTCAGCGCAACGAGCTGCGAACGGCTTGTGACATTGAACTTCCTGAATATCCTGTTTAAATGCACTTTGACTGTCTGCTCGCTCATGGACAGGCTTGACGCTATGTCCTTGTTTTTATATCCACGGCAAACATGCGTTACAATCGATTTCTCTTTTTCTGTGAGCCCTGCTATTCTGTCAGGCTTAGACATAAGCCCGGCATTGTGCAGGAATTCCTTTATGGTTTTGTTGTCAATCCATATCTCTCCCTCAGAGACTACCTTAATTGCTTTTTTGAGGAGGTGCATGTCGGTGTTGAGTGAAAGAACGCCATGAATCCTGTATGAAAGTAGCGTTGCCATAATATCCGGGTGCTTTAGCCCGGTATCAAGGAGGAGAATCTTTGCTTTGGGGTGTCTTGTAAGCATCTCATGGTTAATACTGCTAATATCAGCAATGATGATATCAGGCTTAAAATTGACGCTGTCTTTGCTTCCTGATATGAGAATCTGGCTTTCATCCATTGATTTGCTGAGGATATCATGAAGTGCTTCAGAGATGAGACAGCTGTTGAAAATAAGCAGTATATTCATAGTAGTAGTTTTATATAGTTCTTTCATAAAAAAGTTGAAAGAGTCATAAGATTAAATGGATTCCCGCTTAAAGACTGCGGGAATGACGAACAAAAACAATTACTTAAGAATGTCATCCTCGGGCTTGACCCGGTCTACGACTCGTAGAGGGGTCCACTGTGTTTTCAGTTCAAATAAAAAACATGCTTTTATAAAGTTGTGCAACAGGTAATTAGAGTCTGTGTAAAAAGCAGCAAGTTATGCCGTCATTCCCGCAGTTTGTTGGGCGGGAATCCAGTCTTTTAAATAAGTTCTGTATGCCCGACTACAGATTTCGGGCATGACAAAAATAAAAAATAACAGTTTATACACAGACTCTAATTAGTGATAATTTGGTTTATTCATATGATGGTGCTGAGCGGGAATTATTTCAATGTGGAAATGGTTTGAAGACTACAAAAAATGGTTTGAAGGTATTATAATACTAAAGTTTGATGTAGTATTAAATCTTTAATGAATTTTGCCTAATCCTGCAAATGATTTATTGGGTAGTTTCTTAATCCACATAATCTTTGCCCTTACCTGGGTATTTCCAATAGTCAGATCGAGAACATCGCCTGGCATTACAGATGCTGAGTCATGAAGGCATATGCCGATCCCTTTTTCTGAAATATCACAGGTGGTTGCCCTGAATTCCATCCCCTGATGTGATAAGACAACCGGCAGGTCCTGTGGTATCCTCTGCTCCAGTCTTTTGTCCAAACCGTGCCTGCCGCTGAACTTGATGCCGCAGTAAGGACAGATATTATAAAGCTCAACCTCTGAACTGTATGAATCTTTCCGGCAACCAGGGCATATCAGTCTGAGCATAGGCGACTCCTTTTTGAGTATCACCTACATATATACACGGAAACGGATTTTTTTGGAATTACCCTAAAGGATATTTATTTATGCTGAAGATAATATAAATGTAAACTTAAGGTTTAATGCTTTGGTTGAATTCAGGCCAGATTCTATAGGAATGGATAGCAAGTTGCAGCCTGTCAGTAACTTCAAGTTTTTTGTAGATTCTGTTGCAATGAGATTTGACAGTCTGTTCGCTTATATCCAGTTTCTGTGCTATTTCCTTGTTTCTGAAGCCTTGGCATATGTGGAAAACAATCTCTTTTTCTCTTCTGGTCAGTATTATCTTTTCTTCGACATATGTTTTACAGGCGAGAATTGTTTTGATTTTCTTGCGGTCTATCCACAATTCACCTAAAGAAACTGCCTTGATGGCTTTTTTCAAAAGGCCTGAATCGGCACTTGGAGGCAGCATGCCAACGACTCCGCGAGAGACCAAATCAACTACTTGCTTGTCTCCAATGGTATTCCATGTTGACCGGTCGCCGATGAGGAGTATTTTTTCTCTGTTTTCAGACGGGACATCATCAGGCAGGCTGTGGGAAATGCTGAAATCAGCAAGTATTACATCCGGACGTAGTTTCACGATTTTTTCAAGGTCGTTCCCTTCGTCGAATATCCCGATGACATCAATTTCATTGTCATCCTCAAATAACTTCTTGAGGCCTTCACCAAAAAGATAACTGTGACAACCTATGGCAAGCTTAATAGCCAATGTATATACCTCTTAAATCTTTAATACTTTAGTTTTAAAATAATATCATACTTATTCATTATGTGTCAATAAGGGTTGGCGATATATGTATGCTATAATACGCCATGAGAGCTCTCCTGGAGGTTGTGAATTTAACAGCAGTAAAACAATTCTGCCTTATTTCACCTCTATCCTGTCCATGAAACTTCCTGAAGACAATCGCTAAATATGGACAAGGGATTTCTCCTCATCGGAGCAATTGTTCTCCTTATTGTTGTGTGGGGCTCTTTGGCTGGAATCGGGTTGAATATCTTCAAGGGTCTCATGGTGCTTATCTGGAGAGGGGCAGGAGTCATTGCCCTTGTTTTGTTAGTCTACTTCACTCTCAGGAAGCTGAGGCCAAAAAGATGATATTTGAATTTACAGAAATTCATTGAATTTCGATGGAGATTGATTGTAACTGATTGAGATTTATTGTAATTTATGGAAGATAGTAGAGACTTGTTGTAATTCATGGGATTTCGCGAAGCGAATCTCCCAGTCTCAATAAATATCATTTCTCACGCTAAGCTACAGAGGATATAGGGTAATTTCAATCAGCCTCAAAGAGTCTCAATCAGTTACTATTGAATCTCCATACAATATCTGCGTATTTACCTATAGTTCTCCCAGCACCGTTTCCCCTGCCAAAACCTTGTCTCCTGCTTTAATTCTGATTTTTGTATCTTTCGGCAGATAGACATCAAGGCGCGAGCTGAATTTAATCATACCGTAACGTTCGCCCCTGAGCAGATGTTCTCCTGGTGTTACCCTGCAGACAGCCCTTCGGGCAATGAATCCGGCAACCTGCCTTACGAGCACCTTGCCAAGGCCGCCTTCAAGAACCATTGCGATGTTTTCATTCCTGATGGGTGCGTCTTCTTTATAGGCTGCAAGGAATAAGCCAGGGGTATGCTGCACGGTTAACACCCTGCCGTCGCAGGGTGCACGGTTTACATGCACGTTGAAGGGCGACATGAAAATGCTTATCTGTTTTGTATCGGTTTTAAGATGACCGCTCTCAAAGACATCCCGAATCAGGATGATCTTCCCGTCTGCCGGAGATACAAAGATGTTCTTTCCTTCGGGGATAATCCTGTCGGGATCACGGAAAAAATAAAACATGAAACAGGTAATACAGGATAAAAAGAAGCAGCCGACAAACAGCAGAATAGAAGAAAGATTGGGATTCCCGGGTTTCCAGCTGATAACGAAAACAATTAATACGATGACAGTTATCAGCAAAGAGCCGATGATGAAAGGATACCCCTCAGGAGCAATCTTCACGTGCCGCTTCCCGCCTGATGTTCGTTAACCGTTGCCGGCTAAGCCTTTGATTTATCCACGAGTTTGTCTTTCCTGAGCCATGGCATCATTGCCCTGAGTTTCCCACCGACTTCCTCTATTGGATGTTCTTCTCCCTGTTTCGTGAGGGCGTTGAACACTGGTTTATTGGCGCGGCATTCCAGTATCCACTCCTTTGCAAACTGACCTGACTGAATCTCCGCGAGTATCTTTTTCATTTCTTTTTTTGTTTCATCAGTAATAATCCGTGGCCCGCGGGTGATATCGCCGTACTGGGCTGTATTACTGATTGAATACCTCATGTTGGAGATGCCCCCCTCATAGATGAGGTCAACAATCAGTTTTACCTCATGGAGACATTCGAAATACGCCATTTCAGGTGAGTATCCGGCTTCCACAAGGGTTTCGAACCCTGCGGTAATGAGAGAGGTAAGTCCGCCGCAGAGTACGACCTGCTCCCCAAAAAGGTCAGTTTCAGTTTCCTCCCGGAAACTGGTTTCGATTATGCCTGCCCTGCCGCCACCGATCGCGGAAGCATAGGCAAGGGCTGTCTCCTTTGTATCCTTTGACGGGTCCTGATGTATCGCAATAAGGCATGGTACGCCGCTGCCTTTCGTGTATTCTGACCTTACAAGATGTCCGGGGCCCTTGGGGGCTGCCATGAAGACATTAACACCCTGAGGCGGGATAATCTGTCCGAAGTGTATGTTGAATCCGTGAGCGAATCCCAGATAAGCACCATTTTTCAGGTTGGGAGCTATCTCGTCCCGGTAGATGTCCGCCATATGTTCATCAGGCACAAGCATCATGATGACGTCAGCCTTTTTGGCGGCATCGGAGGCTGTGAAGACATTGAACCCGGCCTTCCTCGCTTTTTCCCATCCGGGGCCGCCTTTCCTGACGCCGATAATAACATCCATGCCGCTCTCTTTCAGGTTATTGGCGTGAGCGTGTCCCTGGCTTCCATATCCGATGACCGCTATCTTTTTCTTTTTTAATCCTTTGAGGTTCGCGTCTTTTTCATAATACATCTTTACCATGATTTCCTCCTGGAGTTTTCAATGTTAACAGACAATTATTATAGTATACACGGCTTTTTTTTTCTTCAGCCGGCAAAAGATTCAAGCTTCATGGCAACACGACTGATAAACTCTTCCGGCTTCGCTGTTTTTCCCAATGCAATTCCAGGGTTCAGACAAGTCTTAAACATGCCGGGATATTTTCATATATCTTTTTTGCAGCAATCAATTGCCCTGCAGTATATTTCAGGCACGCAGTTGTTCCTGAAAAAGCCTTAATGCTTTGTCAATGTCCTTGGAACTCTTATCCTTTATGATTTTTCTTGAATCATTTATTCGTGATACTGCATTATAAAACAAAAAGAGGTGAACTGATGAAGAGAATTATTCTTATATTTCTTATCCTTATCTGTTCAGTACTTTCTTATGCCGACGAAATCATTGTTGCGCGGGTGAATAGTTCAGACCTTACCATGGCTAACCTCGAAACTGAGGTAGACAGGCTTATTCCCCAGATGACGTATCACAAGGATATAGCACCTGAAAAGCGCAAGTCATTCTATCCTAAGGCCCTTGAAGAACTGATAGTTCGGGAGCTTCAGTATCAGGATGCCATGGCAAAAGGGATAAAACCTGACAAAGACAAAATAGATGCTCAGATGGAACAGGTCAGAAAACGTTTTAAATCAAAAAAGGACTTCAAAAAATACCTTGAGCGGAAAGGTACTGACGAGGAGCAACTCAAACAAAGGATTACCAGGGATATCCTGATTCAGACTGTGTATAACGAGACAATAACAAAACCTTCCCAGTTTACCGAAGCGGAACTCAGGGAATATTTTGAGAAAAATACCAGGCGCTTCAAACAGCCGGAGACCGTAAAGCTGAGAATCATTTCTACCAGCGATGAGAAAAAGGCGCATGATATCCAGGAAAAAATCAAGGCCGGAGCAGATTTTGCCGAGATTGCTTCAACCATGTCAGAGGACAGTTACCGCGTAAAGGGAGGGGATATCGGTTACGTCCATAAAGGCAGGATGATTCCGGAGTTTGAAGAGTCAGCGTTCAAACTGAAAGCAGGTGAGGTGAGCGACCTGATCAAGGCTGAGGGGACATGGTTTATCCTGAAGGTTGAAGACAGCAAGCCGGAGCACCTGATGTCTTTTGATGAGGTCAGGGACAGACTCAAACAGGAACTCGAAACCAAACGCTTACGTGATCTGAAGGATACATGGATTACAAATCTCAGGGCAAAGGCAAAAATCGAGGTATTCCTGAAAACAGAGCCGTCAGAGGGAGAGAAAACGCCGTCACCTGCACACAAGCATGGTCTGAAATAATAAAATATGAAGCTGCTTTGGCGGTTATTAGTGAGGTAACATTATTGATAAATCCCCCTTACCACTCTTTACCAAAGAGAGGTATTATTTCCTCCCTTTGGCAAAGGGAGGGTAGGAGGGATTTTATAGATAATGTGCCGGGACTTATTAACAGTCTTATAATAGTATTTGCAGGTTTTCGTTTTTTATCCGTCATGCCCGGGGCCTGCCCTCAAAGTCTGTAATTGGGGCTTTTTGGTCGGGCATCCAGAGGCCTGGAACCAATGGATTCCCGCCAAATGCCTGCTGGAATGACTCAAATGAAAATATACAAACTATTATGAAACCCTTAATAAGGTCTTCTTATTAGCTGCGGAATCTAACCGGTCTATTCATTTATGGCTGTTTCCCCTTTGTCTTTTTCTCTTATTGCTTTTTCAAGATTCATGGATGCTTCCTGATAATCCGGCATCAGCTCCAATGCCTTTTTGAAGTTAGCTATTGCTTCGTCAATCATATTATTCGAAAGTAGTGCGGTGCCAAGATTGTTAAGCGTTTCAGGGTCGTCCTGCCTGAGTTGGAGCGCTTTCTGATAGCAATTGACAGCGTCCTCGAGGTTGTCGGTTTTTTGAAGGCATGTCCCCAGATTGAAAAGGGTATCGGGATCGTCGGGATTTTTGAGTAAGGCATTTTTATACCATGAAGCTGCCTCAGCAAAATTGCCCTGCTGCTGATGGATGAATCCAATATTTATCAACGCATCCAGGAAATCAGGATTGATCATCAGTGCTTTTACGTGATAATTGACAGCCATGTCGTAATCCTTTTTTTGCATGGAGATAATGCCAAGATTATGGAAAGCATAAAAAGATTCAGGGTCAATCCTGGTTGCCTTTTCAAAGCACTCAATGGCTTCATCCAGTTTACCATTCATTATCAGGACGAATCCAAGGTTGCTGAGAAGTTCCGGGTCATCAGGTTGTTCTTTTATTAAATCCCTGCAAAAAAGTTCAGCCTGTTTAAAATCTCCATTTCGATATGCTTCAGTTGCCAACTGAGCCTTTTCTTCAAATGTCATGTTCCCTCCTGCATGTTTCAAATAATATAACTTAGCAGATGACTGCAAAGTTAATTTTAAACGATTAATAAACAGTCAGTAAAGTTTCGTTTTGTGGAATCATTGGTTTTGATAGAAATCTTCATCTGGTATGGCATAAACAAAATAATCAGTCGCGGCTTCATAGAGGGGACTTAACAGAAAATTAACTTCGCCGGAATATTTATCAGCTACAAGAAGCAGGGCGTTTTGAATTGAATCCCAGTCATGTACTGATGGTGTTTCAATTATAAAAAAAGAAGGCAGGGGCTGAATCCGTGAATAAGCACTGATCCCTTCCTTCATGGCATTGTCTATTTCAGCCCATCTTGAACTCGGCGATTTGATGTTCCAGGATACTATGACATGCATGTTATTTTATATATGAGCATAAACACATTATTATCCTCTTTTAGGCATTCTTTACGTTCGGATTGCGTTAAGTGTTTGCGAATTTAATATGTTTTCTTATAGCCGGATGATTGGACATCTGATAGAGATATGTCATTAGCCTCTTAAAGTCCTCGCCCTTCTGCGACAGCACATTCGGGGCGGTTGACGCACTTTCAGATTCCTGATGATATGCAACCGCGCTGCCCGCAAAGCAGTTTGTCTTTCCAGCAAGCAGTAATCTGATATTCAGGTCAATATCCTCAAGCCAGTGTGAATAATGCTCCGGGAATCCGCCGGATGAAAGAAACAGGTCTTTTTTAACGAGCATAAAGGAACCTGTATTGCCAAAAACCGTGCAATCAACCCCTGGATGATATGCGTAAAAGGTATTATATCCCTTGTGTGTTATATGCAACTGGTTTCCCCTGTCAATTAAAAGACTGAGACCGGCATGTTGTATGCTGTTGTCCGGTAGATGCAATCTGATGCCTATGGTCCCAAGTTCATTTTTCCTTTCGAGGTATAATTGAACACAGCGTGAAATGGCGTCATTCAGAAGTTTTATGTCATCATGGCAGAAGAGCAGCAATTCACAATCAGCAGGGATGTGATTCCTTGCGATGGCATTATAGATACTTGCCGGGTGATGAGAAGGAGATGGAATCAAAATGATATTATTTTTCTGTTTGATAAAGTCCGTAATTTCAGCTGTATTTGCCTGAGATGACTCAGTACATGAAATATATATCATATAATTATTGTATCGTGTTTTTTCTTCAATACTGTTGATACAATCAAAAAGGATATCTGTTTTACTGCGGGAGAGAACAATAACTGCAACTTGTGGAGACTCCGGACAGGCTGCTGGCTGATCTTCATAGAGCGGCACGGGTTTGATACTGTAAGGGAGGCGGGATTTCCATTTATTCACAAAGAATAAACGGTTCTTTTCCCATTGCTCATTCGTTATCCCAATCGATTTATGAGTTATATGAAAGTCAAAACAGACGCCTACCTTTACTCCTTCGAAATGATTCGCGAGGCTGAAGTCTATATCATAAAAGTGAAAGCCTTCTATCTGTTCGTCAAACTGCTTCCTGAGCCTGTCTCTGTGAACAGCAAAAAAAAGTCCGTCGATGAGGATGGTTTCAATAATACGATTTCCGAAATCTTCACTGTATCTGTTTTCCCATGTGTCAGTTTTCCCTGTTTCCTGATTCGGCCACTGATGTGACACTATTCCCGCCATTAAATGAAATTCTTCCCACCATTTTCCGGATTCAGTGATACTTGTGGTACCGGCTTTTCCTATTATGCCGAAATCACTTTTACCGAAATGATGAATGACTTTTTCCGCCCATCTGTCTGGTTCCCTGAAGATAACATCATCATGCGTGAACACTATAACAGGGTTGGCTGCCTCTCTCAGCCCGCGGTTATATATTTTGGTAAGCGGGAATTGACCGTTGTTTACATATTGCAGTATTTCAGGGTTTTCAACTCCGCAGGTCTGTTTCAGATGTTCAATAAACAAAGGATTGTTTTCGCGGGTTGAAAAAACTATGGTAATGGATTCAGTCTTCATATCTTATAAAGTACCCGCACCTTTCTGATTTCTTCAGGGTTAGTTCCCCGCCGCTTGCGGCGGCGTAGTTCATTTCAAATTGCATGGCCACGAATTCAGCAGCGCTTTCATAAGGGGTCTGATTAACGAAAATATTTTCGGTTCTCCGCGTAATCGAGTGGGTCAATTTTCTTCATTTACCCCTCTTTGGCAAAGAGGGGATATCTATAAGTATACCTTTTAAAGAGTATTTTACCCACTCACTTACACGAAGACCTATATTTTCTATAGTATACTGCAGCACTTTTTGTATTTTTCCCCGCTGCCACAGGGGCAGGGATCATTGCGCCCTGCTTTAGGGACAATATTAGGAGATGGTTTACCCGATACTAATGACGTTGCAGTTATTGAAGATTTATTATAAGTTGCATCGTTACCGGCACGGTCTGCCGGCTTGTCTTCTTCTAATCCTATATTTTCAGGGTAAATCCAGAAATCATGCTGTACAGGTTTCTGGTCGACTATTTGATTATTGAAAATCTTAAGCAGGAGCTTTGCTTTCGTATCGATAATACAGTCCTTCGGAAAAATCAGGTCTGTCCATTTTTTCTGGGTGCATCTTTCCGGGTAAAACCTCAGTCGACTGTTTATTTCTGTAAGTAAATGTGAACGGTTGCCGGACGGCAGACCGGAATGAATAATGACTGGCCTTATATGAGGCCACCAGGGGAATCTCAAGTAAGACTTGTCAAACCAGAATACTTTAATATTTCTTTTATCAATAATAAAGTTGTTATAAACAAAATCCAGACATTGATCTTCAGCAAAATCCGGATTTGAGACGATAAAAGCCTGCCATGCATCAAGAAGATATTTTGCCTCGGAAGAATTCCTGTAAAATTGGACGCCTCCGCTGCTTATTAGCTGTTCCGAACTGGAATATCCTATGCAGTGTGAAAAAAGATAGAAATCCGAGAGTCTGTTATTTTCTGCCAGGGTTCGATTAATGGGCATATATGCTTCATTATGAGCATCATTCAGCCAATTATACACAGCAAAATCATATCCTGAATCACTTGCTCTGGCAATATCGCCGGGATAATCCATAAAAAACATGTCGGTATCTACACATAAAACATTTTTATCCGGGAAATGTGCCAGATTGTATTTAATTAAATTTGTTCTTGTATATGCTGGATTGTCATCACCAACCGGAGATAGAGACTTGTGGATTTGGGGTGCGGTATAGATAATGTATGGGAGTTTGAATTTTTCACAGGAACGAACCAGTCTGTCCGCATATTGAAAAAAAACAGGCTTATCAGGTGTAAACATCGAACATACTACAAAAGAAACATTATTGAAGCTCAGGTTTTCTTTGTATATATTTTTAAAATCTTTATCTTGTGGATCCATAATAAAATGATAACAGAGCCTGCCTTATTGCTTTATCAGGGTATAAAACTTTGACATAAGTATGACATTAGGTCAAGTTCTTTCTTTTCTGTTATGAGATTAGACCTGCCACCGGTTGCTTTTATTCAAAGAACTGTGTAGGAGTCTACTCGTAAGCTTCCCTGTCAAGTAGACAGTTGTAAAGTAGAGTTTTCAGCATATTCTGCTGGGGTCAATGACCCCAGTGAATCATGCGGCCGCTCCTCATTGTATGAGATTCGCCACCAGTAA
>Ga0233425_10002808_pt1 | contig 33197 bp, 22 predicted proteins | sample Watercolumn_Towu_2_FD_181712 | JGI IMG/M metagenome (GOLD analysis project Ga0233425, IMG submission 181712) | Freshwater microbial communities from Lake Towuti, South Sulawesi, Indonesia - Watercolumn_Towuti2014_140_MG | ecosystem: Environmental > Aquatic > Freshwater > Lake | place... | reverse complement strand
TTGATCTGAAGTTCATTGACGTGCGACATGTCGCTTACCCACAGCTCCGAGATGCCATCAACTTCAGGGATCAGCATGCGCTTCCCGTCTCCGGACACCTTTACGGAACCCTGCTCGGCTCCTCCACCAGTGACCTGACGAGGCTCTCCACCAGTTTCCGGAATTGCCCAGATGCTTCGCTTGCCTGAGCGGTCTGACATGAATACGATGTTCCCGTTCGACATCCAGGCGGGCTCATCCACGAGCTTCTTGTCAAATGTCAGCTGACGTTCCTTGCCCGTCTTAAGCTCCACAGTAAAGAGTTCTGTGTGCCCGCCTGGGAAGTTGCGGATCCACCCGATTGACTTGGCATCCGGCGACCAACAAAAAGCAAGGGCCCAGAGATACCCACGCCGCATTTCGGGATCCGTCCATTCCAGTCGCCTGTCAAGGCCGTCCCTACCGATGCTCCAAATCTCGAAGGGCGCTTGTAGTACCTCTCCACTGCCCCTCCGTACGTAACCGATGCGGCTGCCGTCAGGAGACCATTCCTTGCTCATCGTCGTGTCGACAACGGTCCTGATTTCTCCGCCGTCGGATGAGATGACTCTGGCGGGCGTCAATTGACCGCCGAACAGGATGAGTTCTCCATTCGGTGAAACATTTGCCTCGACGATCCAAATCGGTTCACGTAACGGGATTCTTCTCGGCTGTGTCGAGGAGGTGTTCATGAAGAACAAATCGTATTTGCCGCTATCATCGGGCACGCCGAAGGAGACCCAGTTCCCGTCAAGTGAGATCCCGGGATAGACGAAAAGATGAAAGTTCTCTGCGTGGGTTGAGTACGAACAAGTGTACAGGGTGCGTTGAGTGAAATTCGGATTCAACTTGACTGAGCTTGGCCGCAGCAGGAAGAAGAGGGCTCCGCCAACGAGCACGAGTATCGCGCTTACTGCCCAGAAAAGCCTCATGGCTCTCGTTCTCTGTGGTACCTCAACACGAGGACCAGGAACGCCGGCCACAGCCCGCGCAGACTTCGACGTATCTCCCTTGAATCGCCGCAGGTCCACGACAAGGTCGTCCGTGTGCTGATACCGGTCAGAAGCTTCTTTCGCAAGACACTTCAGGATGATCCGTTCCAGTTCCAGCGGAACGTTCGTACGGAGAGAACTCGGCGGGTCGGGCTCAACATTCACGATCGCATACAGAACGGCGTTCTCATAGTCCCCTTTGAATGGTCTCTGCCCCGTGACCATCTCATAGAGCACGATTCCCAAAGCCCAGATATCACTCCGAAGATCACTCTCTTCTCCCCTTGACTGTTCCGGAGACATGTAGGCAACCGTTCCGAGCGTTGTACCCTTTTTCGTCAGCATCGTCCGCCCGGTCAGTTTCGCCAATCCGAAATCCACGATCTTTGCCACACGATCATTCGTAACGATGATATTGGCGGGCTTGATGTCACGATGTACGATCCCATGTTCATGTGCTTTTGTGAGACCCTGGCCAATCTGGATGGCGATATCGGTTGCTTCGTCGATCTTGAGCGGTCCCCGTTCGATCTTCTTTTTGAGAGTTTCGCCTTCGAGATATTCCATGCAGATGAACGACTGTCCATCTGAGGTCTCATCGATATCATGCACGACGCAGATATTGTTATGTTGGAGAGCAGAAGCGGCTTGTGCCTCGTGGATGAAGCGTTGTTTGGCGTCTTCGTCACGCGTAAGATCGGGGGGGAGGAATTTGAGGGCTACTGTGCGTTTGAGCTTGGTGTCCTCGGCGCGATACACCACGCCCATGCCTCCTGCGCCAAGCTTTTCAAGAATCTTGTAGTGTGAAATGGTCGTTCCGATCACAGGGCCTCCCGCTAAGAGGATTCGGAACTGCGGGAAGTAAGAGAAACGGTGACGGCAGGAAAGAACCTCCTACAAAGCTACAACAGACAGGTAAGGAAATCAACTTCGGGTACACTGCTGACCGTTTGGACTCGACGGGACAACCAGAAGAGGGCGAAAACATTGATTTCTTTGCGGCTTGGTGTGGGTGAAAGTCCAGAGCGACGCAATGCCTGAAGTGATTCGGGATGCTCTGCCAAGCCCTCAGTCAAGCTCGAGTTGGAAAACAATGAGTGAATTTTCAGGGTGCACGAGGATCCCTCTAACATTGTGTAATTGCGGAATTGGTCAATTGAAGAAAATGAATCGATTTTCCATCCCACAATTCCACAATGAGAAGAGGCAATTCCGAGCTTCCGGGATTGCCTCTTTGGTCTTTCTCCTTCATGGTCCCCAGGAAATCTATCTCTGCTTTGCCCTCCCCCCCGCAGTTTCCATCACGCATTCCTGAATGCGCCGCTTCATTGCAGACCACCGGATATTCCACAACATTCTTGGAGTTCGTTCCTCATCCGCCTCATCAAAATAGGTCAATGCCTGCAGTACGTGGAAAGAGTCGCTAAGGTGATATCGGCGACAATATGCCTTGAGCAGCGCGTCCAACGACTTATGTTTCATGAGAAGCGAGTACACGTCGATGAAGTCCTTCTTACTCCCGCGCTGGGCGATGGCTGAAAGTTTCATCGTCGCGATGTCATCCAGGGATGCCAATGCACAACCGAATTCTCCAGGGTGATGAGGAGGCTTGAGAGGTGCGTATCGATACTCCAGGATCGTGGTGCGAATCCCGCGTACCGAGCAGTGTAAGGTTCCGCGTCCGACAGTATTCACCACCAGCGAAACACCATCATCGCGAAGGGAATCCGCAAGAATAAGCATGTCCCCCAAACGCTCTCCCGAGAAGAAGTCGAAATCGATAGACTTTCGGTGCCCTAGATGCAGGGCCAGGCCCGTCCCGCCGGCGAGATAGAATCCACGACGCGCAAGAACCGGTCCGATTGCTTCAAGCACGAGAGCTTGCCGCGAGCTGAGCGCTTCAACATGGAGTTTCATACCTGCACTCTCCGATTCCATGGGTTTTTCCGGTTCCACCTAATCCAGGAACTGACAGTCCGATGGTCTATCCGAAGAATGAGCTCCCAAAAACGAAGGGTTCGCGGCGCCAGACCCCTGCCGCGGTGTTGAATGAGCCAGTGGCGCAAGGCGTCGTCGCCCACGGCCCTCCGAAGCCATTTTGTGGTTTCCAGTGTCCCGGTCGCTAGAAGCCTTGAGATCATCAAACTGGCATCACGTTGCAGCGAGAGAGGGGGAGAGCCATAGTCCCAAAAAAAGGGACGTAGACGCTTTTGCTGGTGAGCGGAGATTCGGAGGGACCTGGTCGATTTCCTCATATGAGAATGTACTCAACTTCTGAGAGAGTTGCATTGTGTATAGTTCGGGGCAGGTACAGGTTCGATCTTGTTGAGCAATAGAGCGAGGTCGTGGACGGGCGTTTTCTGGCCGTCGAGGTCAGAGGAATCGAACTGGGAGAGTTCAGCGAGTAGGGTTCACAGCTGTTCGCGCGGGTATAAAAGTGTCCTTTTTTCAAGGGCACATCATCTAGAAACTGTCCTATTTCGGAGGACACATGTGATTACGGTGTTTAGAGGTGCATTTTGGCAGATCATGATGAGAACGACCGCCGCAAGAGTAAGCAGGAAGTGTCAAGAAGTACGGTATGCCTTTTTCGTGCCTGACTCTTCAGTCCAAGCCCATACTGATAATCAAGCACGAATTCTCTGGGTGCAGAAGGATCCCCTTAACATTGTGTAGTTGCGGAATTGTGGAATTGGTGAATTGAGAAGAGCGTCCTTTCGATTCCGCGGTAGCTCAATTCCACAATTTCAGAATTGTGACATTGGAGAAAATGAATCGGTTTTCCATTTCACAATTCCGCGATTGAACAATTACTCAATAAGAAGAGGCAACCCCGAGCCCCCGGGATTGCCTCTTTCTCTTCTGCGTCATAACAACCATCGAGTTCTTGCCGATAGAACTTGAACTCTCGGATTGATCACATTCAGCGCATCGCGCGAAACTTCCTAGACCAGCGGCGTTTTGCCCGGCACTGCAACCTCGAGCGGCGGCAAGGCGCCCCACTCGAAGCGCGGAGGTGTGAGATCGAGAGCGGAAGCGTTCATGACCCAATCCCAGCTCAGGGCACGGCCAGTGTAGGCACTCATCCTACCCATGATGGCCGTCAACGTGCTCTCGGCCACCTGCCTCCCTTCGTTAAGGGGAGTGCCGGACTTGATCGCAGCGATGAGATCGACATGCTCCTGTACATAAGGATTGGGGGACGCCGTCTCAATTGTGTGCGGTTTCCCTCCCTTGATGTATCCGTTTGCGCCATCAGTGTAGGAGAAACCCCTGGTGCCTACCACGCGCTCCGAGACGTTGTCCTCCGCACCACCGGTTTGACGGCACATGCTCATCACCCTGGCACCGTTGGGGTACTCATATTCGACGGCGAAGTGATCGAAGACGTTTCCGAACATGGGGTCGGTGCGAGCTGCGCGGCCGCCCATACCCGTGCACTTGGCAGGGTGCGATCCGATAGCCCAGTTCATGACATCGAGGTTATGGACGTGCTGCTCGACGATGTGATCGCCGCTGCACCAGACTGTGAAGAGCCAGTTGCGGACCTGCCATTCCATGTCCGACCATTTCTTGATTGTCCGGTCGGCCCAGTTCTGCGCAGCCCTCTCAAGCCACAATGAGCCCATGTTCCAGTAGCACTGGCCGGCCACAATCTCTCCGATATCGCCCCCCTGGACGCGCTTCATGATCTCGAGGTAATGAGCCTGGTGGCGACGCTGCGTGCCGGCGACAATGGAGAGGCGCTTCTGCTTTGCGAGATCTGAAGTTGCTATGACGGAGCGGACGCCTGCGGGATCGACCGCGACCGGCTTTTCCATGAAGACATGTTTCCCCGCTTCAACGGCAGCCTTGAGATGTAGTGGCCTGAAGACTGGCGGCGTCCCCAGGATCACCATATCCACGTCCGCAGCCAAAACCTTTTTGTAAGCATCGAAGCCCGAGAAACAGGTTTCCGGTCTAACAGCAACGTTCTCCTTCTGAAGCTTTTTCTTGAGATGATTGAGTGAGCTCTCGAGCATGTCGGGGAAGAGGTCTCCGAGAGCCGCGATGACGACATCGGGCGAGGCCGCGACACAATCGATCGCAGCTCCGGTCCCGCGTCCGCCACATCCAACGAGCCCCACGCGGATCTTCTCCGGATCCGCGGCGTACATCACACTACCGCCAGAAACAGCCGCTGCGAGGGAGGCTGCCGCCGTCCTTTTGACAAAATCCCGTCTGGTCATCCTTGGGGAAATGTTATTCAGATCGTCATTCATGTTTTCTCCTGTAGAATGTCGTTGAGTCGGGTATCTGCAATGGTAATTCGAATAGATCAGAAATTGTCGCAGGCTCGATAGGAATCGATGACTGCTCTTTCACCCTCTTTTCCGGTGAGACTTTTCCCGTGCTCCATACAAAGGACACCTTCGTACCCCTTGGCGTGAATGTGTTTGAAAATCGTACGGTAGTTGATTTCGCCGGTACCTGGTTCTTTCCGCCCTGGCGAGTCGCCGAGGTGGAACGCCCGGATCTCATCCCAGCAGGCGTCAATGTTCGGGATGATATTCCCCTCGGTGATCTGCTGATGGTATATATCGTCAATAATCTTGCAGCTCGGGCTGCCAACGGCCCGGACGATCTCGTACGCCTGGGACATTTTCGTGAGGAAGAGGCCGGGATGGTTTTTGGGATTCAGCGGTTCGATCACGATCACAAGACCTGATGGTTCACACACCCCGGCACACCACTTGAGATTCTCGATAACGTTCGCTGTCTGGTAGTCCCAATCCAAACTTTCGTCGTAACGACCGGGGACGACAAGAGTCAGTTTGACGTTCGTTCTCCCGGCCGTTTCGATGGCCGTCTTCAGCTTGGCCGCCAACATGTCACGCACTGATTTATCCTTCGTCACAAATGTCTTCACCGAGAAATCCGCGTAGGCGACAAAAGGCCCGATGGTCATGCCAAGTCGTGAGGTCTCCCGGGCGAAGGATTCCTGCTCGGCAACGGGGCGGTTCATAAGACTGTTGTCGAACATCGCCCTGAAGCCTTCATCGGCCATGAACTTTATCTGATCGACGGGGTTCTTGCCGGCGTGTTGCTCGAACATCCCCAGCGGCGGTGCGTACTTGAGTTTGAAGCCGGACGGCCCCTTTGAGATTGCCCTGGATTCGCCCCGCGACTTCGGGAGGGGAAGCATCAGCGCTGCAGCGCCAATGGCTGCGTTCCTGAGAAAGTGACGGCGTTGTGAATGGACCTTCGCATCAATCATGTCAATTCTCCTTTTGCTTCTCCTTGATGTGTGTGCGGATTGCAGGCGGATTAAGCGCTACTAAGCTACTGTAGTTCCAACTGAAAGGCAACCTGCCGGCTGAAGGGGGCGCTCGCGGGAATCAGTTGGTCCGTCGTGTACCATTACTCCCCTGCAGCAGAGTAGAGATGCGGCAGAAAAGCCTGCCACAAAGACGCGAAGGCACGAAGCTTGGTCAAAGTGATCAGAACATTCTTCTTGGTGAACTAGAAGCGGTCTCAAAAAGATTTTCCTTTTGTTGATGAGTTGTTGCCTTTGCGATTCTTGGCGTCTTGGCGGTTATATTCTAACCGCAAAGGCCGCCCGCCTGCCACCGTGAGACAACTAGGCGGGCAGGCAAAGAGGCGCTAAGTCGATTTTTGAGATGAGTTCTAGTGACTTCTGCCTACGGCATCACGCTCTATTAGATTGTATGATAGATGCGGGAGTGGCAAGTCCTGGGTTCTCGTCCGAGTCTCCAGGCCTTAGCTTACTTCTGAAATCCCCTGCTCGATTCACCGGGGTATGCACACCTCTTCCCTTGCACACGCTGCGAAACGTTATTACCTTGATCGGGATGAACCTCTCAATCGTCATACCTGCTCTCGATGAGGAGCGAAAAATATCCCGGGATGTGCAGGCCGCCGCGGAATTCATTGCCGACCACCGGTTGAGGGGGGAGGTGATTGTGGTCGACGATGGCAGTAGCGATCGGACCGCGACACTGGCACGCGAGGTTGCCATTCCTTCGGACGTGCAGAGAACTGTCATTCGCAACAACATCCATCGCGGCAAAGGGTTTGCCATCCGCACCGGCATCACAGCTTCACAGGCAGAGTACGTGATGTTTGCCGACTGCGGATTGACAATTCCTCTCGAAAATGCCCTGAAGGGGTTGAGCCTGCTTCAGGACGGAAGTTGCGAAATCGCCCACGGGTCGAGAAAACTGCCCGGAAGCGTCATCCGCAAAGGGCAGGACTGGGATCGAAAGGTCACGTCGCGACTCTTTCACGAGGGGGTTGTACGGTGGATGCACCTCCCCCGCCATCTTTCCGACACTCAATGCGGTTTCAAGCTCTACCGGGGAGATGTTGCGCGGTTGCTTTACGCGGAGTGCCTGACGGAAGGGTTCATGTTCGACATCGAGATAATTATCCGCGCGGTCAATCACGGATTCCGGATCGCTGAGTTCCCCGTGGAGTGGACATGCGACCGTGACAGCCGCATCAGCTTTCGCAAGAGCTCCCGTCACATCCTCAAGGAGGCCCGGCTCATCAGACGGACGTTGTTCGGGCCGAAGAGCCGGCTCCGAACCTGAGAACCAAATCGGGACTCCCCACACGCTTCTCCACGATCATTACCCACAGATCGGGCTGACCGGCAACATATTCCTCGATCTCTTCCTTCGCCATAACCATGCATGCTGTTGAGACCGCGTCACTTTTGGTCGCAGATGCCGAGCAAGCCCATGCGGCGCGTCGTACTTCTACCGGCTTTCCGATTCGCGGATCGATAATGTGCCTCCCCTTCCTGATGCCTGACCCGCCCAGAGCCTGAGTGTTCAAGGAGACTTTTTGCAGCACTTCCGACGGATTTTGCGGATTGCTCAAGGTGACCGGCCAGCCGCGGCCGTCCGGGTGATTTCCGAATGCGTACGCCGAGCTGGCGCCTCCGTGGATCAGCGCAGAAGTGACCCCCCATTCCTTCAACAGAGTTGCTGCAACGTCAACAGCATATCCCTTTCCGATTGCCCCGAGATCGATCCCGGGCGCGACATCGTGCACGCGAACTGACATTGACAATTCATCAAACTCCAGAAGGTTCATGCCGCTTCTCTTGTGCGCCTGCGCAAGTTCGTGAGGAGTCGGATCAAGCAGCGACTTGTCCTTCCCAACCCAGCAATCCACAAGTGATCCCACCGTGACATCAAATGCCCCTCTCGTTTCCTTCCAGTATTGAGCGCTCAGCCGCAGGCACTCGTACGCATCGAAACCGATTCGAACACTCCCGTTTGCCTGAAGGTTATTGATTCGTGCAATATCACTGTTTGGGAGGAACCTGCTCAACTCTTGTTCAAGCCGATCGATCTCCTCAAAAGCTGCGAGAGCCGCCGCCCCTGCGAATTTTGAATCTTCGCCCGGAATGAATATTTCGAACATGGTGGCCATCGCGCGATGTTCAAATCGATGAACAGCCTGGTCTGCCATGCCCTCCTCTTCGTTCATTGAGCTGGTTCCTTCGGTGCTTCTTCCCGCAGATCACCGCAGCTCGCGAATACGGATATTCCTGAACCAGACCGGATGGCCGTGGTACTGGAGCCCGATGCTCCCCGTACGGGGCATATCTTTGTAGGCGGTATTGAACTTGTTCGGAGTCCCGTCGGGGTTCTTGTGTGCTTCCTTCCACCGGTTGAGGTCCATGGAGATGATATGCTGATGGTTCAGAACAACGTCGATTATCGGCCCCCGGCAGGTGATCGTGTACCGATTCCACTCACCCGGCGGCTTGACGGCGTTCATGGTCGGCGCGAGACAGTCGAAGATCGCACCACAATCTTCGCGCCCCACCTCCTTTTTCCCGTATGAATCGAGTATCTGTACTTCGATCGCCGCGTGGAGCCATTCCACAATGTCACCTGTTCTGAGAAACACACCGCTGTTGGTGTGCTTCTCGAGTTTGAACTCCAGGTCGAGGACGAAATTGCTGTAACGCTTCTTCGTCCAGATATCGCCGCCTCCGTGCGGGGACAACACTCCTTCTGCCATGCTCCAACTCCCCGCGGGAAAAACACAATTTGAGAGGTCATCGGCCAGCACGCTCATCCATCCGCCGGGCTTGAGGGATCCGGCGAGTCGTTCGAATGCAGCGATACAGGACCGAACCTCAGGGACGGAGTTCTCCCAGTTGTACTCGTATTCAATCGAGAAGACCCCCTTGAACTTCTGTCTGTCGAGCTCCTTCAACAGCACAGGCACGTTGGCGACGCCTGTCCCCCACACTACATCATGCGCCTTCGGATCACCGGCCTGGTCAAGGTCCTTGAAGTGAGAGATCAGGATTCGGTTTCCCAGTTTCTTGATCGCCTGCAAGGGATCAATACCGGAACGAAGCCAGTGGCCTATGTCGGCACATGCGCCGATCCATCGACTCCTCCCTTTGCACACCTCGAGCACTTTGTCGGGATCCCAGTAGCGGGATGGTTTGGGATGGTTGTGCAGCGCCACCTTGATCTTGTACTCCGAGCAAAGACGATCGACAAGGTCGAATGCCTCCGGTGGCGGTTCCGACACGATGGTCTCGATCCCCATGTCCCTGGCGAAATCAAAGACCTTCCGGCAGGCAGACTCGTCATTCGGCAAGTCGACAACCCCGAAATTGACCAGCGTGATTCCCGCATCGCGCAACATCTTCCTGACAGCGGCGCGATCGTTGGCCGAGAGTTCCGGACCCATTTTCACTTCTTTGCTGCCAGCCCGCAATTGTTGCCCGGGGTACGCCTCGATCCAACGAAGTCCGAGGGACGCTGCCTTGTCCACCGCTTCCGTGAATGTGAACCGATTAAACGTCCAGGCCTGAATCGCCAGCCGCCACCCCTCGTAGGCATCGGTGGCCGGGTGCGATGCGTTTTCCGCAGGGAGCGGCTTCGCCGAGATCTGGAATATGAGCACAAGCAGTGACGAGACCATGATGATGAATCGTTTCATGACGACGACCTTTCTGTTGGTCAAAGGGACCACCCTTCCCTGTATTTTTTCTCCACGAATTCATTCGCCGCAGGCAGGTTCGTGACTTTCATCGCGGCACTATCCCATTCCAGCACAGTATTCTCCTCGGCCATTCGCACAGCCAGGTTTCCGAGCAACATCATTTCCGTCAGCGGGGCCGAGTAGCTGAAGTCCGATGTCGACTTCTTGCCTGCCTTGATCGCCTCCATCCACTCATCCATGATCCCGGTCGAGCGCGGGAGGGTTTTGGCGGGTCGCTTGTATTCCTGCATCTTCGTCTCTGGAATCAGTCGCGGTTTTTCAGCATAGGTTCCATGAAGAAGTTTCCCCTTCGTCCCGTAGTAGATCACCCCTCCATCCTCGTCCCCGAGCCGCCTGCCGGGTTCGAGATCGTTGGGTCTCGGTGGTTTCAGGCCTCCATCGAACCAGACCAGCTTTACAGGAGGCATTTTTCCCCTTGCCGGGAACTGGTAGCGGATACAGGAAGCGATGGGAAAGGTTTCCTTCTTGACCTCAGTCGATGTGGCCTCGATTGTCGTTGGAGCACCGAGTTTCAACGCCCAGAAGGGCTGGTCGAGAATGTGCGCACCCATGTCGCCAACCGCCCCCGTACCGAAATCCCACCATCCCCTCCACGAGAACGGATGGTATGCCCGATTATAGGGGCGCAAGGGGGCTGGACCGAGCCAGATGTCCCAGTCGAGCGTGGAAGGGGGGTCCGGCGTCGCCACGGGCCGATCGATCGCCTGCGGCCAGATCGGGCGATTTGTCCAGGCATGAACTTCCGTAACGTTGCCGATGGCTCCGTCAGCGATCCACTCATTGATCAATCGGGCCCCCTCGCTTGCATGCCCCTGGTTTCCCATCTGTGTTACAACATTGAATTCCTGGGCCGCTTTGGCCAGGGCCCGCGATTCATGAATTGTGTGGGTAAGCGGCTTTTCCACATATACGTGCTTCCCCATTTTCATGGCTGTCATTGCGATAACTGCGTGATTATGGTCCGGCGTGGCGATGACAACAGCATCAATCGATTTCTCCTTGTCAAGCATCACGCGGAAGTCTTTGTACTTTGCTGCTTTCAGGAGCTGGGGATTCTTTGCACCGTCCTGATAGATCGTGAGCGCCATATTCGCGTCGTCAACATCGCAGAGTGCCACAAGAGTCTCTTTGCTTGCGGACTCCACATCCGAACGACCTCTTCCGCCAACGCCAACGCAGGCGACATTCACCTTGTCGCTCGGCGCAGTGTACCCGGTTCCCCCCAACACATGCCGGGGCACAATCGTGAACGCAGAGGCTGCGGCCGTCAAGCCGATGAACCTACGGCGCGACATCTCTTTCTTGTCGCTGGTTTCCATGGTGTTCTTTCCTCATGATGTGAGTGATGATCTGAGATATCATACGCGTGATTATCCGGATCGCTCCTTGCGGAGTTGCTCCCAAATATCCAGCCGGATGTAGCCCCGGATCTCTTTACCAGGTCGGAGGAACATCGGCCTTTCGAACAGCGGAACATACAACGGCCGTTGGCCGGGTGGCGGGCTCTCATAGAGCATCTTCAGCAGCGCAGGTTCAACTTCCGGCGCCGCGAGGATGACCTGGGTTGGTACAAAATCGGCGTCGATCGCATGCCACCAACCGGTGCCCGGCAACGCCCGGAAGTACCACGGAAGCGGCCAGTAGTCATCGCCGGGGCAGACCACCTGAACGGCAACGCCCTTCGGCTGCACACGCATCACGTCGTTCAGCGTGGAGGCGATTTTCTTTACGTCGTCCCCAGGGTGAGAATACACGTAGGGATTGCCCGGATCGTCATAGTGACGAAAGTTCGCCCCGTACGCCTGCCAGGCTAGGTGGCAGGTGAGCAGCGCAACAACAAGGACTCCCACATTTTTCCACCGACCGGGAAACCAATTCAGGAATACTGGAACTCCACACCCGGCCAGCAAAACGAACGGCTGCAAAATACCGAGAATCAGCCAGGGAGTCTTGTAGGGAACAGCGGAGAGGATGAACAACATCAGGCATGCATACACTCCAAGGAAGATCTTGAGATCTCTCCCGGGAGAATTCCCTTGTTCCCGGAATGCCCGCACGATCCCGAGAAGAGCAAAGAAGGCTATCGCCGCTTCAGTCGAGATCGGGCCACCATCACTTTGCCAGAAGAGCAGCATCCGGAGAAAGTAATGCCAAGGATGCCCATGCCGCGTCGTTTCAGACGCCCGATCAAAATAGTTTTGGTATGCGAGAACAGAGTCCCATACTCCTGACCAGTGTGTGAAGAACGACGAGTAGAACAGAAGCGCAACCAGCACGCCGGAGAGGATGGCCAGTAAAATACCGCGCGTGTATTTCCGCATCTCCTGCCATCTCAAGGAGTGGCGGAGCAGCAGAACAAGAAACAAGGCGAGACACATCGCCCCCACAGCGATCAGCCAGGTTTCTTTCGTAGCGAACATCAAGCCTGCACTCATCCCGGCCAATGCTGCCCAGGCACTTTTGCCGCCGGTAAGAAAGCGATATGCTGTACCAATCAGCGCAAGTCCAAAGAATACCAGGAGCATTTCCTGGATGTAGTAGCGGCTGTAGAATACCATCGCAGGGGAGAACGCGGTGAACAAGCCAGCCATCGCTGCTGCGCCCGGCCCGATGTCGGCAATGAGCAGGATCAAGACGATCAGGCCCAGGCCAAAAACGACCGGAACGATACGGAGAGTAGTTTCCGTCACCTGTACCAACCTGGTCTCGGACAGGAGCAGCGCCGGCACAAGTGTGAAATAGTTAAGCGTGGGGCCGTGGTACTCGTTGCGGTCGTAACGATAGGAGCCGGTTTCGAGGAGTGTCCCGAACTTGATCGCGTGAACGGCCTCGTCGGTATGCATGGAGCGCAGATCCAGCGCAGGCAGTCGCAGGAGCGCGCCTGCTATCACCGCGACGACGAGTATCCACCGCCACGATCTCATCGCACGACCTTGCCGTAGACCTCGACTTCAATGTAGTGATTCAGGTCGTTTGCAGTGTTGCCCCGGCTGTAGAGCCGGACATAGCGTCCTTGAACGCCTTTCGCGTCGATGAGCTTTCCTTCCGACGTCTCGACGTAGCTCATATCTTTTCCGACGCCGTGTCCGGAAGAATTGTCGATGTCGTTGTTGAACACCGTCTGCACATTCGAGATGAAGTCCGGATCATCAGCAACCTGGACGATCACGTCGTGGTAGACCGCGGGTTGTTTGTGGTAGTGCCACACCACGATGGCATAGATTGTATGCCGGGCCTTCAAGTCGATCGTTACGTGTTGGAGCTTCGGGCCGAGCTCGACAAAGCTGCCTTCTGCCGCCTCTTTGTCACCGTCCGTAACCATAGAGAGCTCACCGATGACAGGTTGCTCGTCAGAACTCGTGACCCGTTTTTTGAAAGCAACGTTCCTGGTGCCCTCCGGCGCCAGGAATGGTGGCCGTGGCTTGCCCAGGGGCTTCTCGAGATTCGACACGGCGACATTCGTCGGAGTCCCTACAAACATTGGTTTCGGAAGTTTGATGTCGAGTGGAACGAGCCGCTCAGATGTTGCCTGTGTCGGCGCTCCTGTCTCGTCCGGTTTGGCTGCCGGCTGCGCCGGAACCTGCTGTTGTGCTGTCTCCGTTGCAGGTGCCGGGGATTGTTGGTCCGTTTTCGGCTGGGCCTGCTGCTGGGATGACTTCTGACAGGAAGCCAGAGTTCCGGCACAAGCGATGAGAATCCACATGAATCTCCACGATGACTGTCGCACGATTTTCACTCCTTCACAAATGGTTCTGAGTATTTGTCTGCACCGGGTATCGGGTACAATACAGGTGAGTCACGGCCACAAGCATCAGGCACAAAGCACTGTAGCCATGCAGCCGTATGAGGAACTCTTCCCCTTCTGTTCCAAAGAGCGGAAACAGCTCGAGAATGACCGTCAGCATGAGGGGAAGTGACAAGAGAAGTGTGAGCCAGAATGCCATCTTCGACGCAAATCGGATTGTCTCTTCTCCGATCCCTGCCTTGCCAATGTCATGCAGAATGCGCCACTCCTCCCCATCGAAACGAAGGGCGTGGGCCCAGAGCAGACCAAGGGCGGAAAGCGAGAGCGCGAAAAATGGCGCGACTGTAACATGGATCACGAGGAGAATCCCGGTAAGGTGATCGCCAACGAAAAGGATCGGCACGAATCCGGTCACTGCAAGCAGAAGAAAGCAGAGGAGCGTCGATGCATAGACGATCGAGCGAATGCGGGCTGCCGTGGTGCCGGTGTCAAGTCCTTTTTTCTCTTTCGCTACGAGGATCAGGTTTCTCATTTGGTCACTGAGGAACATCCTGACCGATTTCCACTCCTTCAACCTGAGCTTGAGGTCGAAGGTAATCGCACCAAGCAGAATGAGAAGCGCAAGAGCTGAGATAATTCGAAAGATTGTCATTCTTCTGCAGCCAGTTTTTGAATGATGGTCGCAAGCCCCCGCATCGCATAAATCAACACAACCAACGCGTTCAGCAAGAAGCTGGCAATGATGAGCACTTTGAGTCCCGGACGGAAAAGGAACGACAGAGAGAACAGCCAGGCCGAAATTGCGCTTTTGTCCTGATACGTCGTCATGCGCGCCATCGAATCCAACCGCACCACGTACGGGGAGCCGATCAAGACCGATCCGAAATGGAACGGCGCATCCGTTGCGTGACAGTCTGCGCACCCGCGAATCCCGAGCGACTGAGCCTTCGACCGGACGTCATGCGCGACCGGCCACGCGTAGGGGCCCGCCGCCTCATGATCGATCATTTCAAGCTTGCCGTACCGATCAGCCTGAAAGAGTTTGCCCGCCGCGATGTACACTGGTGTCGCCGTCGAGTCTCGTTGTCGAAGCCGCTGAAGAACATGCAGGATATCCGTATCCCGCAAGACCGGCCATCGTCCGACGGTGCGCGTCGTGTCGTTAGCGAAAATCTCAGCAACCAAAGGTCGGACAAGATCTGTCGGAAGAGGTACAACTTCGTTCTGATGGCGGTACGCCCAGAAAGCCGGCCAGAGTACATTGTGCGGTGCGTATGAGCCGTCCGACTGCTTCATGAAGACGGGAGTCATGATGTGCGGAAGCGCATTGTCTGCCTTATCGGCCTTCGGAATTCCCAGGGCGTGCGCCCTTGAAGTCTTCACACGAAGCGTGTTGTCCGAGGGCCATGGACCGGAATGGCACGCTGTGCACGCGAGCTTTTCGAAATGCACAGGTGGAATCCCAAGGTGAAGCGGGCGGGGAGCGCCCCGCCTTCCTTCCGAAGGAACGGCGCCTTCGCCGTGACCCAAATGACACCCCTTGCACGTGAGTGAAGCGGCAGCCGGTTTTCCCGTCATCGCCGCCTCGCCTTCATAGCCCCGTATCATTTGATGATCAAGACCATTCCTGTGGCAATCGGCGCACGTCATGCCGGCAGCGATGTGGACATCTTCTTCAGCCTCCCACCTGTCGGGCAGCCGTGGATTGATCACCTTTGACGAATGGCAGAAGGAGCATTGCGCGGGGGGCATTTTCCGAGGGACGCTGAAGAGAACTTTTCCTGCGACGTCGAATCGGGACTTGTTGTACGTAGTTGTTGGCGGGAGGAAATTGGATTTCTCTGGCGGGACAGCTGAGTAGAGGTCGAAGTTGTCCGGCATTTCACCTGCAGATCCCTGCACCGTCGCAAAGCCACTGCTAGCCGCCGCGGCCCAACGGAAGTTCTGACGGAGAACCTGGACTCCGTATTCCGCCGGATTCTGCCCGGGGTCGTTGTTATGGCAACTCTGGCAGTTGATTTCGAGATTGCCGGAGACCTGCCAACGCGCATAGTCGTTCAGGTCCTGAGCCCCCTCCGACTCTCCCACGCCCCCGCCCGGCAGGTGACGTCCGAACGTGGAGAGGAATTTCAAAGTTGAGAAGCCGAGTGCAGCAGGAGGGTACGTTCCTTTCCATCGTCTGTATGACAAAGGGATCTGTGTTGCAGCCTGACGGTCGACATAGATCCACGGTTCCCCCTGCCGGCCCGGGTTGACCCCTGAATCAGCCGCGTTGAAATGCCATCCGCGACGTATCTTCTCATACTCGTGGCATTTTCGGCAAGTTTGCTTCGGCGAGAATGGCAGGAGCGGCTTATCATCGAGCTTGATCAGATGATCGAATTCATCGTAGATCTTGATCAGGTGAACAGGGATCGACTTGTTGCCGTCAGCGACATCTCCGACATTCTCCTGTGTCTGCGAAGAGACCACGGCCGCACAGAGAGACGACAGGGCCAGAAGGATGAAGCTGCTTTTCATGGCTGTCATAAGCTAGACCTTGAATTCCTGCGGCTCGAAGGTGATTTTTCTCCCCAACTCCACCGCTTCATTGACCTTCAGCACCGTGACGGCAGTTTCATAACCGACATCGGCGGTGCAGTTCAGCTTCTCTTTTCCCCGGATCGCATTGAAGAAGTTCTCGAGGTGAGGTTTGTGATACGGATCGTCGAACTTTACAGGGAGTTCGAACGAAGGAGGCGCGATGGTTTCCCGCACATCGAGCACGGCATCGGCTCGCGGTTTCGGTTGATCGCCCGTTGGAGCTTTCAGGTAGCCGAGGGACACCCACTTGTCCCATTCAGGCGCGGTTGGTTCACGGTACGCCGCTCCCCGGGTCCCCGATTCTGAAATCAGAAGCGTCCCCTGGTCACCCATGAAACTCTCAAAGTAACCCTGGTTGCTGTTGGTGGAGATTGTCTGATAGAAGGCATGCACTCTGCCCTGGCGGGTTTCGAATTCGAACGTTGCAAGGACACTGTCAAACCACTCATGCGTCTTCCGGTCGTAGTAGCCGCTTCCTCCGCTTGCGACAACTGACCGGGGTTGAGCGTCCAGAAACCAGTTATAAATATCGAGCTGGTGTGATCCGAGATCGACGACTGGACCGCCGCCGAGATGCCGGTACCAGCGCCAGTTTCGGAATTCATCCATCGAACGAAAGCCGTACTGCTTCAGCACTTCCCCATCGATGCCGGCTCCTTTGGGCCAACCGTTGTCAGGCTGCACGGATCGGTTCCACTGCCCGTTGACTGTCGTAATCCTTCCAAGGACTTTCGCCTCCTGAATCAGCTTCTTGTAGCAATGGATGTACCGGGGATTGCTGCGACGCTGGTGACCGATCTGGAGAAGCTTGCGCGTTTGCCGCGCCGCACGCACCATGCGGCGTGCACCTTCAAGCGTGTTCGACATTTCCTTTTCGCAGTATACGTGGAGTCCCGCGCTCAGACAATCAACCGTCTGCTGGGCGTGCCAGAAGTCCGGCGTTGCGATGAGAACGGCATCGAGACCCTTTTCCTTCGCAAGCATCAGTCGATAATCCTGATAGGAATTCACTTTCTGGCCGAACTTGTCGAGCATCCGCTGCGCACGCCTCAGGTTGTAGGACTCCCAGATGTCGCAGACCGCCCGGAAGCGGACGTTGGGGATTTTCAAGCATGCATTCATCAGGACCTGGCCCTGTGCTCCTGCACCGATGAGGGCAATCTTCAATTCATCTGATGAAGAAGATTGCGGGGCGTCACCGGCTGCCTTCCCCCGCGTTTGTGCGAGAAGCAGACCGGCACCTGCTGCAGCCGTGTAGCGGAGGAACTTCCTTCTGTCAATCTCTTTCATTGCTGCCTTTCCACTCAAGTTCCTTGATGGTGATATTGCGATACTCGACTTTCGTGCCGTGGCACTGAAGTCCGATGTATCCTGACCGGCGCTTGAGGCCCGGGTGAATCGACTCTTTATCCATGTGCGAAATCAGGTCTGCGTCAACGATGAGCTGGTTATTCAGCGTGACCTTCACGCGAGGACCGTCAGCAACAATCGTGTAATGCTGCCACTCTCCAGCGTTCTTCGTCGCCCGGAGCAAAGGGGCCTGGACGCCATAAAGGCTCCCGCAATACTGCCACTGTTTGAGCCTGGCATACACGGAAGCGTAGTCGTCGAGCACCTGGACCTCCATTCCCGTGTAGGCCGGGTCACCCTGGCGCGGAGAACGGAGGAACACCCCGCTGTTTCCCCCTTCGGAAACGCGGAAATCGAGATCGAGCTGGAAGTTGTCGTACTCGCGGTCGGTCGAGAGCCATCCTCCTCCTTCACCCATCGTAAAAAGGATTCCATCCTTCACTCCCCAGTTTTCGTCTTTTCCCCCGATGATCTTCCAACCCGACAGGTCTCTCCCATTGAAGAGGCTGCCAGAGAAGAGCGACTTCTGCCTTGGGATTTCACGAATGAAGATATTCCTGAAGAAGAGTGGAGAATTATGAGATTGCAGCTCGATCTGACCCGTCGGGTAGATTGCGATATTCCTGTCCCAGTAGTTCTCCAAAGCCACGCTGTCGACCACCAGAACGTCGTTCAGGTACACGGTTACTCGTTCGCCGATCATCCGAATCCGGAACGTGTTCCACTCGCCGATGGGATTGTCCGCCCGCAGCAGCGGTTTGCTCGGGCCTTTCTGATTGTTGTAGAGACCACCGGAGCCCTCGGGCCATTGTGCCGGATCCCAGATCTGGACCTGGGGGGAGCCGCGGAGATAGATGCCGCTGTCTCCATTTCTTTCGATCATCCAATCGACCAGCAATTCAACATCGCCGTAGTCTTTCTCCGTACACAGGCTTTCCCCCTTGCCGTCGAACACCAATACGCCGTCGGCGACGGACCAGTGGGCTCGCATCGATGAATCAGCCAGGACCTGTGCAGCGGACAGCGCAGCCGGGTCCATGTTTGCGCGCTGAACCGGGTTTGCCACGAGTCCCTTCCAGCCCTTGAGATCCTTCCCGTTGAAGAGTGCGACGAATCCGCGGGGAGGCTGGTTCATTCCGGCGTTTGCATCGAAACTGCGCGACACCTGGCTTCTGAAACGCACCGGCACTTCAGATTCAATGAATGCCCGTGCAACCTCAGAAGAACCCAGTTCATCTTTCTTCTCCGCCTTCCCGGCGCAGATTTTCCCCGCGGCCATCGCCGCATCGAGACCCAGCGAATCATCCCCAATGAACGCGATCACGATCCGGAGGGCTTCCCTGCTGCGAAGATTTCCCAATGCTCCCAGCACAAGTCGTTTCTCATCGATCCTCTCCGCCGCGGCAAGCGTCCTTTCGTGGTAACGCACGGCGGTTGGAGGATTGATTGGAGCATTCTCGACGACCCGGACACATCCACGCAACGCGAGTACGCGGAGGTTCAATTTCTCTTTGCTCTTTGCGATCGAAAGGAGACTGTCGTATGCCTCGAGCGTAGGCCAATCCGCAAGCGAGCGGACTGCCGCGTCGCGCGTGTCGGCATCTTTGCTTCGCTCATCCTCTAGAATGACGGCAAACGCCTTCTTTCCACCTATCCGGCTGAGCGAACGAAGCAGGATTCGACGCTGCTCAGTCGATGCGAGCTTGTAGGTTTCAAGGATCGTATCGGCCCTTTTCTCCGCATCTGCGATGCGCAAGCAGACCGACGCGAGACTCTTCTGGGCCGCTGAACGTTCCGCATCGTCTTCGGTGCGGAACAGGACATCAATCAGCCGGGGTTGATCCTTTTCCGTCGCAATTGTTCCAAGCGCTCTGATGGCGGCGATCCGAACAGAGGAATTCTTGCTCTTGCAGAGGGCAAGAATTGGCTCAACCGGCACAGCTGCACCGTATCTGCCAAGTCGATCCGCCAACATCACAGCTGCTGGCTCGGTCACATGAAAAAGCGCTTCGATGACAGGCGATACTACCTGAGCGGGGGTTAGCCGATCCAGCGCTCGGGCGACAGCTGCAACATCGCTTGCCTCCCGGCTCCGTCGGAGGAGGGCCATGCATGACGGAAGAGCTTCTGCACCCTTGAGGCGGACAGCAGCTTCGACCGCAGATGCCCGAACTGTGCTGTCTGCATCATTGACAGCTTCGACGACTGCAGCAAACGCGGTCCCATCCCCCCTCTGGCCCAGCATTGCCATGATCTCACTTCGCACTTCGGGATTCGCCCCCCTCGCAGCAGCGACCCACCTGCCCGTGGCTGCACCGCCCTGTATTCGCGAGGCCAGGCTCAGCGCTGCTATTCTGAGTTGTTTGCTGGAATCGGACATCGCTCCGGTGAGATCGTCGAGAGCAGCAACACCATTTGCCTGAACCATTATTTCGAGAGCCGCCGCGCGGAAGTGGTTTTCAGGCTTGGAGGAGCGACGCTCGTAGACTTCTCTGATAATGTTCAGCGCCGGGGCAATGTTTCCTGCTTCGACCTGACGGCGGGCGAAGAGAATCGTATTCCACGTGCATTCATCTTTCTCTGCCGCTGTACTCTTCAAAGATGCCTGCGTCAGAATCTGTTCTGCCTTTGGATCACCGATATTTGCCAGTGCGTAAAGGGCTGCCCGACGTATTCCGCGGCTTTCGTTTTTCGCTTCCTCGAGCAGCGGACCGACTGCATTCCGACTTCTAAGATCGCCCAGGCTCTTGATGATTGTGATTCGACAATTCCCCCCGGCTCCCGGAAGTGCCGCAAGAAGTGGCCCCTCGGCGCCATCACGGATCGCCACAAGGGCCCGCGCTGCTGGTTCACAGAGCCGCTCATCAGCAAGGAACCGAGAAAGGCTCGCTATCGATTCGCCCCTCCCTGCAACCTGAAGACGCTCAATGAGGAATGAGGCCTGCTCAACCGGCAAAGGACTTTCCAGTGTTTTGCACAGCGCAGAGACAAAGGTCGTTCGATCCACATCGCTGCTCTGACGGACGACGTACGCCGCGAGTCCCTGCAAAGCGTATTCCGCCTGTACATTGCGCTCTGTGCCTGGCGGTCCAGGTCTCCTGCAAACCTCCAGCAGTCCCGCCTGGCCAGTCTGCATCATGGAGGAAAGGACCCAGCGAGCTTCGATCGAATCCCGGGCGGGCATCCTGCTCAGCAATTGATCAAGAGTAAACGCGGGGAGAGCCGGCACTGACTCGGCCGGCCTGCTCGAAGAGCAACCATGCAGAAGCACTGTTGCAGCAAGAGGAACCAGAACGGCCAGGTATCTTTTCACGGATGCACCTTCGTCTACAAGTGCCAGGGGGCACGCATGGGCGGATTGATGAGACGATTGGCCGCTTCGTCGTTGATACACCGCTGAGTCACTGGATCAAAATGAATCGTCCGGCCGAGTTGCCACGCGATTTTGGCAAGATTCACCAGCGTCGAAGACCTGTGGCCATTCTCTTCATTCAACGCGAATTTTTTCCGGGTACGGACTGCGACGCTGAAATCGCTGAGAGCAGGTTCAGGTTCGGGAAATGCGGCAAGCTTTTCCTTCACATTCGGGATGGTACATCGGAATCCCTTGAACAGCTTCCCATTCGGTCCCTCGATGAACGGAAGGTCCTCGTTCTCACGCTCACCCTCAAGTATAATCCGGCAGCCGTCGCCGTACGTGATGAAGATCCTCCGGAACGAACCCACCGCGTCCGGGTGCTGCTGGGGAGCGTCGACTTCGATCTTCACGGGGCTCTCTTCATCTTTTCCGAGGATGTACTGAGGTGGATCGAGGTAATGCTGGCCCATATCCCCCAGTCCGCCCCCGTCATAGTCCCAGTAGCCGCGAAATGTCGCGTGTGTGCGATGCTCATGATAGGGCCTATACGGCGCTGGACCGAGCCAGAGATCGTAGTCGAGTTGGGGTGGAATCCACTGCGGTGTCAGATCTGTCCTGCCGCTCCAGAAGAATTTCCATGCAAAGCCGGTCGAAGCAGCGATTGTCACTGTGAGCGGCCAACCCAGCATGCCGCTCTGTACAAGTTTCTTGTACTCGGTGGCGGTACCGCCGCTGTCGTAGAATCTGTCGCCGCTGAAACGGAACCATGTGTTCACGCGAAAAATCCGGCCATTCGACTTCACCGCCTCGACGACCTTCTCGCCTTCGGCAATTGTCCGAGTCATCGGTTTCTCACACCAGATGTCCTTGCCTGCTTTCGCCGCAGCGATCGCGATCAATCCGTGCCAGTGCGGAGGCGTCGCGATGTGCACAATGTCGATGTCTTTCCTCTCGAGCACTTCCCGGAAATCTTTGTAGCCCTTGACGCCGGGACCGCCGATCGACACCGCCTCTTTCAGGTGGTCCTCGTCTACATCACAGACTGCGAGCAGGCGCGCACCGGTATTCCCGAGATGCCAGTGTCCCATGCCCCCTACGCCGACGACCGCTTTGGTCAATTCATCGCTGGGTGGAGTGTACCCGGGGCCGCCCAGAACGCGTCTCGGAACAATTGTGAAGACGCCAAGTCCAAGCGCTGATTGGAGGAACCTTCGACGCGAGAGTTTCATGCGTCCCTACGCTGTTTGAGTTGTCTGCGTGGCAGCGGATTTCGAGCTGTTCTTGAAAAACAGACCGAAAACAATCATGATGATGGCCGCAAGCACAGCAGGGATGACCCAGAACGTTTGCCACTGAAGTGCTGCATCAGAGCCTGTCGAAGTGACGATGCGATTGTAGACCCATCCCGCCACTTGTGCGCCGATGAGCATGCCCACACCGTACGTCATGAGGACAAGAAATCCCTGTGCCTGCCCCCGGATCTCGCGAGTGGAGATCTTGTCGACATAGATCTGGCCGGCGACAAAGAAGAAGTCATAGCAGATACCATGGAGGATGATTCCACCCATAATCATCCAGAAGATACCTGCCGGTGCAGCAAGCGCAAACAGAGCGTACCGTGCGGCCCATGCAAACATTCCGACCAGCAGTATCCATTTGATGCTCATGAACCGGAAGAAGAACGGGAGCAGCACGATAAAGAGGACCTCTGACATTTGGCCAAAGGTCATCTTGAAGGCAGGATTGAGGATGCCATTGAAACTGACAAACACCGGTGCATAGGCATAGTAGGTGGAAAGCGGTATGCAGATCAGGAACGAGCTGACAATGAAGACCACGAACGACGGACTCTTCAGTTGAGCCAGAGCGTCGAGACCAACGACCTGGCGGAAAGTCACTTTTTCCCTGGCCGAAGGTGGCGTGTGAGGCAGTGTGTAGGAGTACAATCCCATGATCACACCCGATATGCCGGCAATGCGCAGCGGCAACCCGGTCTCATCCGCTCCCAACACAGCGCTGACAAGAACACCTGCCACGATCCAGCCGATCGTTCCAAAGACACGGATGATCGGGAAGTACTTCTCCTGTTCCGTCATGTGGTGAAACGCGAGGGCGTTGGCAAGGCCGATCGTCGGCATGTAACAAATCATATGCAGAAGCAGGAGGAAGATAAACCATTCACCCGCTCCGGATTCCGCCGCGAGCGGTGCAAGAAACATCGACACGCCTCCGATGAGATGCAGCGCGGCAAGTACTTTTTCGGTCGAGAAGAACCTGTCGGCAACCATGCCAAGAAAGAATGGTGAGATGATCGCGCCCACGGGACCAACCGTGTAGGCCCAGTAGATCATGTCGGACATGCCGATACGGTTCATGTAGTTGCCCACCGTGACATACCAGGCGCCCCACACGAAAAATTCGATAAACATCATGCCGCTGAGCTGCAGATAGAGCGATTTTTTCACGATGGTCCTCCCTCTTGAAGGTGGATGGCGTTTCCAGTTCTCACCGACTGGTCCGCCGCGAGAACGATGCGCAGGCTGCTGATCGCATCGGCGAGATGTTCATGAAGATCGAGATCGTCTTGGATCGCACGAAGGAAATACGCCTGCTCCCGGTTGCACAACTCCTGATGATCCGGCTCGTCGCTGGTGTTGATAATTGTGTTTTTCATTGATGCTGCATCATGCTTGATGAGGCTGTTCGTCTTCGTGTGAGAATCGATGTCAGACGACCCTCCGTTCCCCTCGGCCCGGGGCTCGGCAATACTGATGCATCCTTTTGGCCCGATGACGTCCTTGACAAAGTAGGCGGTCTCACTCATCATCGGACCCCAGCCCGCTTCGTACCATCCTACAGATCCGTCCTCGAAGACCACCTGCAGCTGGCCGTAGTTATACATCGATTCGCTGACGTCCCCGGAGAGCCGCGCACCGATCGCCTGGACACGCACAGGTCGGGAACGAGTCATCTGGCACATGACATCGACGTAATGCACCCCGCAATCCACAATAGGCGACATCGAGTGCATCAGTTGTTTGTGCGTTTCCCACTCTTTTCCGCTGCTCTGCTGATTCAGGTTCATTCGCATGACCAGCGGTTTTCCGAGCTCCCTCGCTTCCTCGATCAACCGTTGCCACGCGGGATGATGGCGGAGAATGTAGCCAACGACCACCTTCTTACGCGAGGCTCCAGCGATCCGCGCAATTTCTTCTGCCTGATCGACTGTCGCCGCAAGCGGCTTCTCGACGAACACATGCATTCCTGCTGCGAGGGACTTCAGAACGAGACTATGATGCGTCTCGGGATACGTGCAAATGGCCGCTGCGTCAGGGCGGGCGGCAACAACGGCCTCGTCAAGTGACGAACATACCGGAACGCCGCCGAGCTCCGCTGCCAAGGACTGCGCCTTTTCCACCGACCGATCCACAAGTCCCACGAGCTTGAAGCCAGCAAGGTGAGCATAGGCGCGGGCATGGGATGACCCCATGTTTCCGCACCCCACAACAACAACGCGGACTGCGTTCACAACTCCCACCTTTCAATCCTTCAATTCGACGAGCCAGATATTCCTGTACTGGACCAGGTTTCCATGATCCTGGAGAAGGAGACCGCCGGGAAGATGAACATCATTGTCGAGAGCACCACCCGTAGGTCCGGGCAGGACAAGATCGCTATGAATGACCACTCCATTGTGCGACACTGTCGCAATAGCATCCTTGCTCTTTTTCCCGTCTTTGTCAAACCGGGGTGCACGAAACGTCACATCATACGTTTGCCATTGCCCCGGAGGAGCGCACATATTGACACGCGGTGCAGCCACCTTGTAGATGCCTCCGCACTCGTTATCTACCCCCTGGAGGCCGTAGCTGTCCAATACCTGCACTTCGTACCTCCCCTGCAAATAGACGCCGCTATTCGCACGGGCTTGTCCCCGCGCCTCCGGCATGAAGGGCAGCCGGAATTCAAGATGGAGCTGGAAGTCAGAGAATTTCTGCTTCGTGACGATATCACCACTCCCGGGCGCGACCTCCATGACACCATCCATCACTTTCCATCCCACTGCAGTCCCTTTCCCGAGTGCGTCGCGGCGTTCCCACCCATTGAGGTTGGTTCCATCAAACAGGACGACGGCATGGCTATTCGGCTTTGCTCCGAGGGTGGGTGAGAGACGCACCACGTGCCTGAGCAGGAACGTCTGAGCTTCACTCATAGACGTAGAACCTGACAGATTCCCGTCGATCAGTTTCATTTGCCAGCCGGGCTGGCCCGCGACTGTAAAACGCCCGTTCGCAAATTGTGCCTCGTATGAGGTCTTCTCCTGATCATCTCGCGTGTCAAAGTACCTGTGTACGACAAAGGAATACTTGTCCGCGCCCAGCGCGATGGCCTGAACAGCCATCGGTACGACCGTCCCCTTGTCCGTTACTTGATATCCATGCCAATCACCCATCACCGGATCCTTCGACTCTCCATCGCCTTTGATCGTCAAAGCCGAAGGACCGCAAGAACTGATGACCATAGCGACGATCAAGAACGAGGTCAACAGAAGCAACAGATTCCTATTCATGGTATTCTCCTTTGCGAATCAGTTCCTGGAGCATGCGGCGTGCGCGCCGCACGACATCCTCATTCTTCGACGATTGTACGACTTCTTTAAGAACAGGAGCAACAGCGGCTCCTGATGTACCGACAATCCCTTCTCCGATCTTCACGACAGCAACTTCAGCCTCTTTGTGAACGTTTTCATCCTTCAGGTATCCGGCGGCAAGCCGAAATGCCGCATGTGAGCGCGCCTCACCGACAGCGGAAAGGAGAAGCTTCAGCTCGTCCGTATTCGGAGCGATCTTCATCGCATCACGATAGAGTCTGACGGATTCGTCCGGGGACCGTTTGTCATCAAGTCCAATCAGCCGGACAGCGCCACGCAGCGCAAGCGTACGGTGCGTCTGTGCTTTCGCACTCTTAACAACGTTCCAGAGATCAGCATACGGCTCCCCGGTCGGCCATTCAGACAACGCCCTGATTGCCGCCAGGCGCACTTCAGCGTCTCTCTCCGCAAGAGCCTTGCGTAGTTGGGGGAGCGATGTTGGCGCACCAATCTTCCCAAGAACGTAGATGAACGAGACCTTCGTGGTCTGATTCTTCGCTGATGGATAGGCTGCGAGAAGGGCTTCGTCCTGCCTCGCTGCATCGGGTATTCGGCGCGCGGTCGCGATCACTGCAGTCTCAAATTCCCGCTGCTCAGTGTCATCGACCTTGCGCATCAGGAGTTTCACCATCGCGGGGAGCTGCTCAGGACCTGCAAGGGAGCGAAGTACCTTTGCGCATTCAATTCTCACCAGCGTGGAAGCGTCTTTCGTGCTCTGAAGCACCAGGTCAAGTGCAGATTTAGTTTTCCGTTCTCCAATAGCTTTGATCAATTCCACTTTCTCATCACTTCTCGAGCCAGCCACAGCATGAACAATCGCTTCGTCCACTCCGGGCGAATGGAGATCGTAGAGGCCGCTCCGCGCCTCCTTCTTCACTGATCCTGCTGATGTTGCTGCTGCTTGAACGAGGAGAGGGACAACAGAGACATCCCCCATCGCTCCCAGTGCACGAAAAGCCGCCGACTGAACGTCGCTGTTAGTACTGGAAGACGCTCTGACTGCAACCTGCAGAAGCTCAGAGTCCTGGTGGTGCGATAGGGCGGCGAGCAACTGAATCTGGCCTTCAGAGGAAAGATTGGGGAATATGCGTGCAACCGATCGGATGTCCTCAATCCCCCTGATGTCTTTCACGATTTGAACTGCTGCGGCATGCAATTCTGTATCCTTGCTCCGCAGTATGCCGGTGATGAGCGAGGCCGCATTCGAAGGATCTGTAGTGGCTATTCCGCGCAATGCCGCAACGCGCACCGGCAGCGGCTCGCCCGGAGCGTTGAGCCTCCGATAGACTTTCACCGCCTGTTCTTTGTGTCCATCCTGCAGCAGTCGTTCAGCGCAGACGAGGGTGGCAGCAAGCAAATAGTTCCTGAGGACCGGAGCGACCGACGTGTTCGCCCTCTCGAGCACCTCGAGTGCAGCGGGAGTGCCGATCTTGCCAAGTGCTGAGAGAGCTGCATGAGAGACCATCGAATCGCCGGAAGTCACAAGCGGAGCAAGCAAGGGAATCGCCCCTGGAACCCGCCGGTTGCCAAAAACGCCGATGATGCCAACAAGAGATCGACCGCTTGCCGATCGCGACGCCTTCATGAGTGTCGTGGAGACCGTGTCGCCGCCGATCAATTCGAGCGCAGAGAGAGCCATGTCATACGTCGCGCTCTCGGCGAGCATGCTCATGAGCCGAGGCACTGAGGCCTCTGTGCCGATCTGCGCAATCCGCTGGCAGATGAATTGCTTCCCTGCGAGCGTCGCATTGCTGCCGAGGAATTCCAGGAATGAGGATTCGAGATTCTTCCGTGCCGGAGGCGAGCTACCGGCGTGGCGAATGAACTCGTCCAGCTCCGCAAGGGCGGCACGGCTCTGGCCGTACTGATAGGTGGCGATATGCCCCAACAATACCTTGAGGGTATCGTCCGCACGGAAGACAAGAGACGTGCGTGACTGTTCTGGCTCCAGAGTTGGCGCCGCGGGTGCTGCATGATCGTTTCCCAGGATTTCCAAGGGCGAAGGCTGCGCCACCATCATACACGGAAGCGTCAGCGAAATGATGAGCGCGGCAAGCATAGATACTCTCTGTGAACTCATGATGGTTCCTCTTTCTGCAAACATGATCGTTACAAACTCCACGGAGTTCGCATCGGACGCGACAGAAACCGATCCGCTTCCGCATCATTGACGAAATGTTCAGCCAGGGGATCCCAGTGGATTTTCCTTCCAAGCCTCATAGCTGTCACCCCGAGATGGCAGATCGTGACCGATCGCTGCGCAATGTGCGCAGGTGTGCTCGTTTCCGATCTGCTCCGTATGCAATCGAGAAAATTCTGGTGGTGGTCATCGCTTCTGTACAGGTGCGTTTCTTCCGGACCGATCACCGAATTGAGAAGCGATTTCTTCGATGCATCGAATCCATTCCTGTCGATCCAAATCCAGCCCTCTGAACCGATGAACTGGACACCCATTCCCTTCGGTTGTTGAAGCTCATCCGCCACAATCATGGTAAAGCCCTCTTTATACCGGCAGGAGAATCGAAGATCCGTCGGCGTGTCGAACAATCCTTCTTCTCCTTTGAGGAAGACCGCGGTTCCTTCAACTTCGACCGGGCCGGTCAGCTCCGTACCAGCTCCCCATTGTGCGATATCGCAATGATGGGCACCCCAATCCGTTGCCCTGCCGCCGCAGTAGTCGGTGTGCCAGCGAAAGTTGTAGTGGCAGCGATTCGGAACGTAGGGTACCCAGGGGGCCGGGCCCAGCCACATGTCATAGTCGAATCCCTCCGGCACAGGAGCCGGCTTGTACCCTCCCTGGTCGGCAATTCTGAGTCCGTGAGGCAATCCAACTAGAATCTTCTGAAGAGCGCCAATTCTCCCGTTTCGCACCAGCTCACAAGCGTACCGGAAATCTCTCACGGATCGCTGCCAGCTTCCTGTCTGCCAGATGACGCCGTATCGCTTCACCGCCTCCACAATAGTGCGGCCCTCGGCAATCGAGTAGGCAAATGGCTTCTCGCCATAAATGTCGAGCCCTGCTTTCGCCGCCGCGACAGCGATGAGCGCATGCCAGTGATCGGGCGTTGAAATACACACCGCATCAAGATCACTTCGGGCAAGAAGATCCCGAAAATCGTCGTACCTGTCACATCCCTTTTGACCGGACTCCTTTTCAACGATTGCGCATGCTTCGGCACTATGGCGTGCGTCGACATCGCAGACCGCAACAATTCGGGCTTCAGGCTTCTCCAGGAAGTTCTTGAGGTTCGAAATACCCATTCCTCCGACGCCGATACATCCCAATGCAATGCGGTCACTCGGCGCGACTGCGCCTGAGCGCCCGAGGGCAGCCGATGGAATGAACATCGGCAATCCGGCCGTACCGGCGACCAGCGCTGACGTTCGTTTCAGAAACTCGCGGCGGCTCTTGTTGGCTGTCAGCTTCATGGTTCTCTAGAGATGCCAGGGACTTCGCATGGGACGTGAGAGGAATCGATCGGCTTCGGCGTCGTTCACGAATTCTTCCGTCACAGGATCCCACTGCACTTTTCGTCCAAGCTTCATCGCGATCAAACCGAGGTGACCGACCATGATCGAGCGGTGAGCGATGGCAGCCGGCGTGATTGTTTCCTCACGGCTCCGGATACAATCGAGAAAGTTCTGTTGATGATCGTCGCTCTTATAGAGATGAATCTCCGACGGGCCGATAACGGAATTGAGGAGAGATTTGTTCGAGGCATCGATCCCGCTGCGGTCGACCCAAATCCATCCTTCCGATCCTTCGAATTGCACTCCCATGCCTTTCGGCTGCTGCCTGTTGTCCGCCACAATCATCGTGAATCCTTCTTTGTACTTGCAGACAAATCGATAGCTTTTTGCCGTGTCAAAGAGTCCATCTTCGGCTTTGGGAAAATCCGCGACACCCTCGATTTCAACAGGGCTCGTCAGCTCAGTCCCCATGCCCCACTGGGCGATATCGCAATGATGTCCTGCCCAATCGGTGAGCTGTCCGCCCGAGTAGTCGCTGATCCACCTGAAATTCCAGTGGCATCGGTTTGGAACGTACGGCACCCACGGAGCGGGTCCGAGCCACATGTCGTAATCGAATCCTTCCGGAACAGGGGCCGGTTTGTATCCGCCCTGGTCCGAGATGCTGTGACCGTACGGCAGGCCCACACGCACTGTATGCACGGTGCCGATTCTTCCGTTGCGCACCAGCTCGCACGCGTGGCGAAAATCTCTAAGAGATCGCTGCCAGCTGCCGGTTTGCCAGATCACCCCGTAGCGTTTCACCGCGTCGACGATCGCCCGGCCTTCGGCAATTGTGTACCCAAGTGGCTTCTCGCCGTAAATGTCGAGCCCTTGTTGCGCCGCGGCAACAGCAATCAGCGCGTGCCAGTGATCAGGAGTTGCGAGGCTCATGGCATCAAGGTCGCCGCGGGCAAGGAGATCACGGAAATCGTTATACTCCGCGCACCCCTTCTTCCCGGTCTTCTTCTCAACAATCTCCCGGGCCTCAGTCCTGTGTCGCGCGTCGACATCGCACACGGCAACAATCTGCGCCTCAGGCTTCTCGAGAAAACTCATCATGTTACCTGTCCCCATTCCTCCCATCCCGATGCATCCGATGTTGATGCGGTCGCTCGGTGGTACAGCTCCCGACCGTCCCAGGACGGTCGACGGAATGAAGAGCGGCAGACCCATGGCTCCGATCGCCGCTGTCGACGCTTTTTTCAGAAACTCCCGACGACTCGCATTCAAGGATTTTTTCACGTTTGTTCTCCCTGGTTGCTCTTGCGTCTACTTGTCGAACGCTGCATCAAAGGCGATTTTCGATGGCGTGAAATCGACCTTGTGAACGAATTCGCACGCCTCACGTGCTCCATGCTCACGATCCATACCGCTGTCCTCCCATTCGACAGAGAGGGGCCCGGCATAGCCGGCATGATTCAACGTGCGGATAATCTCCTCGAACTTGACTGATCCGCGACCCAGCGATCGAAAGTCCCATCCGCGGCCCTGTTGGCCGAAATTCAGGTGCGAACCCAGAATGCCGCTCGTGCCGTCCAGTTGCAGCGCCGCATCTTTCATGTGTACATGGAAGATCCTGTCGGGGAACTCCTGGATAAACCTGGGCGGATCGACCAGCTGCCAGAGAAAATGGCTTGGATCGAAATTGAACCCAAACGTTTTCCGGTTACCGATGGCATTGAGCGCCCGGCGTGCCGTCACGATGTCGAATGCGATCTCTGTTGGATGGACTTCGAGAGCGAACTTCACACCGCATTCGTCGAACACATCAAGAATCGGATTCCACATTTTCGCGAAGTACTTGAAGCCCTCTTCGATCATTTTGTCGGTGACAGGCGGGAAGCTGTAGAAGAGGTGCCAGATCGATGAGCCGGTGAAACCATTTACGACTTTGATGCCGAGGTTTTTGGCCGTCCGTGCAGAGTTTTTCATCGCCTCGACCGCCCACGCACGCTTCTTCTCCGCGTTCCCGGAACAGGAGGCCGGGGCGAAGCCGTCAGACCGGCTGTCGTCGTTCGGGTCGCAGACCAGCTGACCCGCAAGGTGATTGCTAATCGCGAAGAGCTTCAGGTTGTACTTCTTGAGGATCCCAAGCTGGCGCTTGCAGTACTCCTTGTCCACAGCCCCTCTGTTGACGTCAAGGTGATCTCCCCAGCACGCGAGCTCGAGTCCATCGTATCCCCACGCAGAAGCTTTCTTTGCCAGCGTGGCAAGGGGCAGGTCAGCCCACTGTCCGGTGAAGAGGGTCACTGGTCTTGACATGACAGTTCTCCTTATGTGAGCATGGTGGTCCATTTCTCGTTGCTTGTAGCGCTCGCGAGGACAGTTCCAAGAAAGAGCATGCCGCGCAGGCCATCGTCGACGTTCGGAAAATCGAGGGCAAGCGGATCCGGCGTTTCGTCTGTCAGGGCGGCACGGACGGTGTCGGCGAAATTGCAGTAGATGTTGGCGAATGCTTCGATGAATGCTTCAGGATGGCCGAACGGCAAACGCGTGGCGCGGGCAGCTGCATGACTTTTCGCACCGATGTAGGGATTCCCGCGCTTGTAAACCTGCATCGGGCCGTCGGGCTCCTTCACGTTCAAATGGTTTGGGTGCTCCTGGTGCCACTCAAGCCCCTTCTTGGTTCCATAAATCCAGATCGCGAGGTCATTCTCTTCACCGATTGAAATCTGACTCACGTGGAGAACTCCTTTTGCCCCGTTCTCGAAGCGCAACAGACAGTTGGCATCATCATCAAGTCGACGTCCCTTGACAAACGAGGTCAGGTCTGCGCAAACACTGATGATCTTGAGTCCCGTGATATATTCAGCCAGGTTCTCACCGTGAGTACCTATGTCCCCTGTTGCACCGCCTGCACCGCTCTGCGAGGGATCAGTGCGCCAGGTCGCCTGGACACTTCCGGTCTGCTCAAGCGGAGAGGCAAGCCATCCCTGAGGGTACTGAACAACGATTTTCCGGATTTCCCCCAGGTCACCGCCGCGAGCCATCTCGCGTGCCAGCTTGACCATGGGGTAGCCCGTGTAATTGTGCATCAGACCGAAGACCTTGCCCGACTTCCGCACGACATTCTGGAGCTGACGTGCTTCGTCGACGGTGAAGGTCATGGGCTTTTCGCACATAACATGAAAGCCATTCTCCAGAAGGGCCTTCGCAATCGGAAAATGCGAATTGTTGGGAGTAACGACGGAAACAAAATCGACGCGCTCCCCTTCCGGCAGACGTCGTTCCTTCTCGACCAGGTCTTCATAGCTTTCATAGACCCGTTTTGGATCAAGAAGAAGCTGGCGACCCGTTTGCTGAGATTTGTCGTGGTACCGGCTGAAGGCTCCTGCCACGATTTCAATCCCCCCATCCATCCGCGCGGCCTTCCGATGCACATCTCCGATAAATGCATCGGGACCCCCGCCCACCATGCCCATTTTGAGTGTTCGCTCGAGTCTCACATGACCTCCATCATGGGATTATGAACAGCAACTGTTGGACCATTCTTTGTGATGTTGAACGGATTGGACATAGAAAAGAGTAGTGGGTACAGATCGAAAGAACTTCTGACGTCAGGATTTCGAGTCGGACGCCGCGAGTGTTCGGTAATGCTTCAAGAGGCAAAAAAAGGTAATTCTAAATATCGGCAGATTCAACTCCAAGGCAGGAAGTTGTAACGAAGCCGCGGGCAAGAGGGAGGGCCCGAGAGAGGGGTCTGGTGCGTCAAACTCCACACTGATGACATGGAATGACCGGGGAGTGCAGAGGGATCCCCTTAACATTGTGTAATTGCGGAATTGTGGAATTGGTGAATTGGTGAATTGAGAAGAGTGCGCCAGTTCAATAAGCAAGTGCAACACCTAGAGAACAAATTGATGAAGTTTAGTATTCTAGGTGTTGATGAGACCAAGAACGTATTGCCAGCTTTCAGCAGAAGAACGCGATCTGATAGCCCATCGA
>Ga0233425_10002807_pt1 | contig 33200 bp, 36 predicted proteins | sample Watercolumn_Towu_2_FD_181712 | JGI IMG/M metagenome (GOLD analysis project Ga0233425, IMG submission 181712) | Freshwater microbial communities from Lake Towuti, South Sulawesi, Indonesia - Watercolumn_Towuti2014_140_MG | ecosystem: Environmental > Aquatic > Freshwater > Lake | place... | reverse complement strand
TCGCCGACGAGTTGCGCGCGACGCGCACGAACTCGCGCTATCTTCCCGCGCACCGGCTGCACGACGAACTGCAGGTCACAGCCGATCTGGTCGACGCGGTGCGCGACGCGTCGCTCGTGGTGATGGCGGTGCCGTCGGCGGGCTTCCGTGACATCGCGCGCATGTTGTCGCTGCACCTCGAGCCGGGTGCCGTGTTGATGAGCTTGACGAAGGGTCTGGAGCGCGGCACGGGTCGGCGCATGAGCGAGGTGCTCGCCGAGACCGCGCCCGAGCACCGCGTGTCGGTGTTGTCGGGGCCGAACTTGGCCGGAGAAATCGCCGCGGGTCAACCGGCCGCGAGCGTGGTGGCCTGCGACGATGCCGCGGTCGCGGTGCGCCTGCAAGAAGTCTTCACTCGTCCGCTCTTTCGCGTCTACACCCACGACGACGTGGTCGGCTGCGAGATCGGCGGAGTCGTGAAGAACGTGATCGCCATAGCGGCGGGCATGGCTGCGGGCATGGGGTTCGGCGACAACTCGCGCGCCACTCTGATCACTCGCGGGCTCGTCGAGATGTCGCGACTCGGCACCGAGCTCGGCGCGAACCCAGGTACGTTTTCGGGTCTGGCGGGCATGGGCGACGTGATCGCCACGTGCTCGTCGATGAAGAGCCGCAACACCACGGTGGGCGTGCGCCTGGGCAAGGGCGAGACGATCGCCGACATCAACGCCTCGATGAACCACATGGTGGCCGAAGGCGTGAAGAGCGCGAGCGCGGTGGCTGCCCTCGCGCGCAAAACCGGGGTGGAGATGCCGATCTGCCAGGCCGTCGCCGAGGTGTGCGACGGACGATTGGGTGCCGCCGAGGGAATGGTGCGCCTCATGACGCGCTCGCGCAAAGCCGAACGCGACTGAGCCCGACGACATGGCGGATGCAGTGACGCGCGTCGGGCTGCGTGGCGACCCCTGCGGCACGGTGGATGCGGCGGGCGTGCCGCGCCTGGGGGCGTATCGCGCGCCGTTCGCGTGGCAGGTGGCCGCGAGCGACCGCTGGCACGACCCGCGAGGTGCGGCGAGCGTCCGCCAGCGCACCATTGATGGCACACCCGTGGTCGAAACCAAACTCGCCGTGCCGGGCGGCGACATCGTGTCGCGCGCGTACGCGGTCGCCGACCAGGGCGGTGCGTTGGTGTGCGAGTTCGAGAATCGTTCGTCGGCTGCCGTGGTGGTGGCCGTGCCGATGCGCCACGCATCCACGTCGGCCTCCGGTGCGGGAACTGCGCCGCACGGTGTCGAGATGGGGAGCGATGCACGCGCGTTTCCGCTTGCTCACTCGAGCACCGTGCGGTTCGCCTGGCCGGCGTCGCGCCCGCGTTGGGGTCGCGCGCGGCGACTCGATGTTGCGTCGCTCGCCTCGGCAGATGCGGTGGTGCGCGGATGGGTGAATGCGTGCGAGAAGGCCAGCCGCGTGTCGTTCGCCGCGCAAGTGCTGGCTGCCGCGCGATGCACGATGTTGCTCGCCGCGGCGCGCGAGATCGACGAGTTGTTCGCGAACGACCCGGTGCTGGCGGTCTTGTGCGTCGCCGAGCGCGTGCGCATGGGCGAGCCCGCAGGGGCGTGGCTGGATGAAGTCGTCCTTGCTGCCGAAGCCGTCGCGCGATCGCACACCGCGCCGCCGCTTGCTTCGCGAACATTGTCTTCTGGCGCGTTGTCTTCTGGCGTATTGTCTTCGCGAGCACTGTCTGCTGCCGTGCGCGTTCTATCGCTCGCCGGCGAAGACCAAGCCGCGCACGATGCGTCGATGCTCTGGCGTGGTTTCGCCGATACCTCGCACGCGCCCGACGACTCAGCGACACTCTCACCCTTGGCGCGCGCGGTCGCTGATGCAGCCGCCATCGAAGCACGGCTCGTGCGCGCCGTGTCGCCCGACGAGGCACGGATCTTCGCCGATGGCATCGCGTCGTCGTTGCGCGGCGCGAACTTCGAGGCGCACGGGTTGCCCGCCGGCCCGCTCCACCGCGTGTCGCTCGCCGTGCGATGGCACGGCGAGAACGCAGCGTTGCTGTGGGAAGTTGACGGCCCGCCCGGGCTGCGCCTCACCTCGGGAGTCGACTCACGGTTCGCCACCAGCGAGCCTCGCGGCGAGGCACTGCTGCGGATGTCGCCATGAGCACTGTGCCGTCGAATATTCCGCGCCGCACACAGCGTTCGCGGCCCCGCCCGACGCTCGCCGTCGAGCGCACACTGCCGGGCATCGTGTGCGGCGTCGACGAAGTGGGCAAGGGCTCGTGGGCCGGGCCGCTCGTCGTGTGCGTCGCGGTGCTGTCACCTGAAGTCGCCGAAGGCGAGTTCGTCGCCCGCGACTCGAAGTCGCTCAGCGAGAACAAGCGCGAGAAGATTTTTTCTACGGTCGCCGCGCAGTGCGCGGGCTGGGCGCTCGGTCATGCTTCGAACACCGAGTGCGATGCGCTCGGCATGAACGAGGCCCAGCTGCTCGCGACCCGCCGTGCGTTCGACGCGCTGCACGAGTCGGGCGTGCGGCCCGACTCGGCGATCGTCGACGGCCGGTGGGATTTCGTGTCGCCGTGCGTCGCGCACGTGCTGACACGGGTGGAGGCCGACGCGGAGTCGTTGTCTGTCGCTGCCGCCAGCGTGCTCGCCAAAGTGTCGCGCGACCGCGAGATGCGAGACGAATCCGCGCGTCACCCGCATTGGGCGTTCGCCAGCAACAAGGGCTACCCGTGCCCGAAGCATCGCATCGGTTTGCGCGAGCACGGCGTGTCGGCGTTGCATCGCACGAGCTGGGCGTTCATGAAGAACCTCGGGCTGCGCGCCTGAGAACCGTGCGCCTGAGGTCCGTGCGCCCGGTGTGCGGTCGCGAACCGCGCGCCGCGCTCAGTTCTTCTGCGTGCCCACTTTGAGGTCGCGGAACGCCGACTTGGAGTCGATGCCGGCATCCTTGGGCAGCCCGAGCACGCGCTCCCCGACGATGTTGCGCATCACTTCGTCGCTGCCGCCCGCGATGCGAAGCCCCGGTGCGCCGAGCACGAGTTGGCTCCAGGCATACGTGCCCCACTCGCCGCTGTCGGCCTGCATCTTCGCGCCGAGCACGTGGCAGAGGAAGTCGTTCAACTTGCGCTGATTGTTGACGAGCGCCATCTTCGAGATCGACATCTCCGGGCCGGGCGTCTGGCCGGCCTTCATCTTGTCCATCGCCCGCTTGTTGTTGAAGTTCGCGACGCGGTATCCGATGTACAAGTCGGCGAGCATGTCGCGCACGAGCGCGTCGTTCTCCAAGCCGTAGTGGCGCACCATCGCGGTGATGCGCGTCATCATCGACACTTCGCCGCCACCGCCGCCCGCGCCGATCGCGGCGCGCTCGTTCATGAGCGTGGTGAGCGCCACGCCCCAACCGGCGTTCTCTTCGCCGAGTCGGTACGAATCAGGCACGCGCACCTCGTTGAAGAACACCTCGTTGAACGACGCGCCGCCGGTCATCTGGCGCAGCGGACGAACCTCGACGCCGGGCGCCTTCATGTCGATGAGGAATCCGGTGAGCCCCTTGTGCTTTGGGAGCGAAGGGTCGGTGCGGCAGATGATCTCGCCGACGTCGCTGTAGTGCGCGCCGGAGGTCCACACCTTCTGACCGGTGACCACCCACTCGTCGCCGTCGCGCTCGGCCTTGGTCTGCAGCGAGGCGAGGTCGCTGCCCGCACCCGGTTCGCTGAACAACTGGCATGCGACAACGTCGGCGCGATACATCGCGCGCAGGAACTTGTTCTTCGCCTCCGGCGACCCATGCGCGAGCAGCGTCGGTGCCACCATGCCGAGACCGATGGTGAAGATGCTCTGACCCGGCGCCTTGTAGTTCGCCTCGGCGGCGGCGTACGCGCGCTCATGCGCAGCGGAGAGCCCCGCACCGCCGAACTCGGTCGGGCCGCTGATCCAACCGAAGCCGGCGTCGAACTTCTTGCGGCGCCACTCTCTTTCGCTCGCCACCATCTCTTCTTCGGCGCGGCGCGACTTCTCTTCGAACATTGACACGTTGTCGTTGCCCTCGCCCCACACGAATTCCTTGGCTGCTTCTTTGCGGGGCAGGTGGTCGGCGAGGAACGCATTCGCACGAGCGGTGAATTGTTCTAGGTCCATGACTGAGACGGTAGTTCGCGCGGCGCAATCGCCCGTAGCCGGGCAACTAGCGTCTGTCGCCGTGGGTCAGCCTGTTGCCGTCACGATGAAGCGCTCATTTGAGCCCAATCGCGTGCGATTCGAGCTCAACCGCTCGCTCACCGGCCAGCAGCACGAAAATTTCGACGCCGCCCCGTCGCGCACCGACACCTTCGGCGCGGTGCTGGCACAGAGGCTGTTCGCCACCGGCTCGGTGCGCCGCGTGCACGTGTATTCGAGCGTGGTGACCGTCGACATGCTGCCTGGCAGCGATGCGCAGGCGCTCGTGTCGGTCATCGGCGACTTGTATCAGTACTGGAAGCCCGGCATGGTGCCGACGGTGCCCACCGCATAGCACGGCGCCCACCGCATAGCACCGCGCCAATCGCTCTGCTGCGTCACGACCTGAGCCGTCTCGTCTCGTAGCGTTGGTGCGTGGCACGCAGCGCGAAACCTGGCGCACAATCAAACGCAAAGTCACTCGTCTCCCTGCACGAAGCGGCGCGGCGGCTCGACGTGCACTACATGACCGTGTACCGCTACGTGCGCTCGGGTCGCTTGCCCGCCCGCCAAGAAGACGGCGAGTGGCAGGTGCAGGTCAGCGACATTGAGGCCTTCGCGTCGCAGCGCCGACGCAAGCCCGCCGCAGTGTCGCGTGCCAAGCGCGGCGAGCGCCCTGCCGCCGACTGGGCGACTCGCCTTGAGAATTGTCTCCTCGCCGGCGACGAAGTCGGTGCGGAAAATCTGCTCGACGACGCGCTCGCGAGCGGGCACGACTTGTTCTCCTTGTATCTCGAGGTGGTGTCGCCCGCGCTGATCGCGATCGGGGCGCGCTGGGCGAGCGGCAAACTGCAGATCCACGAAGAGCATCGCGCGAGCACGATCGTCGCGCGGCTCTTTGCGCGGGTGAGCGCCCGATTCGCCCATCGTGGTCCGTCGCGCGGCACGGTGGTGATCGGCGGCCCGAGCGGCGAGCGCCACGGTCTCGCACTCACGATGGTGGCCGATTTGCTGCGCAGCCGCGGTTGGAACGTGTCGGAAATCGGCACCGATATTCCGGCCGAGTCGTTCGCCGCGGCGGTTCGCAACGTCGACCAACTGCGCGCCGTATGCGTGGGTGTCACGCTGCGCGAGTCGCTCGCCGAAGCGAGCAAGTCGATCGCCGCGGTGAAGCGCGTGGTCGGCAACGACGTCAAGGTGTATGCCGGAGGAGCCGCCGTGCATTCGCATTCACACGCGCACGCGCTGGGTGCCGACGAGTGGGCGAGCGATCCGCGCATGCTGCTCGCGCAACTCGCCGGCGAACCAGTCGGGTAGCCGCGCGCACAACTAGCATCGCTCCTCGTGGCCGCGCCTAAACACACGCCCGTCGACCCGGTCGACAAACCGCGCGCCTACCAATCGCCCGATTTCGTGCCCGCCCCGTGGACGAACTCGCGCAAGGCCTCCATCACCGGCCGCCAGCCGCGCGCCGAGCGTCTCGGGCACCCCGGCCCCGACCAGGGCTACGTGCTGTCGCTCGCCGAGCGCCTGCGCCCGCGCGTGAAGGTCACGCCTGGGGAGAGCGTCGACGACGCAATCCAAGGCTGCATCGGCATCGCGTTGCGCCGCGCGTCGCACTTCGGGCGCGCACCAATCATCCACGACCTCGACATTGCGTTCACGATGTGGGGATACTTTCTCGACACGCCGCCCGCCGAACTCGTCGCGACCCGTTCAGCGCTGTTCGCCGGTGTGGCCAACGTGGTGCACCACTACGTGGAGGCCCGCCAGATCGTCGACATGGTGCCGCACTCGACGATGCTCATGACTCCCGAGATGGTGCGCAAGGCGATGCCGAACTCGTGGCGGGCAATGACCGGCGCCTGAGTCGAACAACACGGTCCGGCGCCCGAGTCGCACAGTCGCTTCGGGCGCCCGACGTCAGTCGACGGCGAATTTCTTCAAGTCCTCGAGTCGCACGAACTCGAGCGTCAGGGCGTGCGTCGCGCGCAAGCGAACCTTGGGCGCCTTGCCCGCCTCGAACGCCTCCTGCCAGCGCGCCGCGCACAAGCACCACTGGTCGCCGGCTTTCAATCCTGCGAATCCGTATTGCGGCATCGGCGTGGAGAGATCGTTGCCCGCCGACTTGGAGAACGCGAGGAAGTCGTCGGTCATGATCGCGCACACCGTGTGCACGCCGGTGTCGTCGCCGCCGGTCTCGCAGCAGCCGTTGCGATACCAGCCGGTGAGCGGGTCGAGACTGCACGACTCGAGCGGTTCGCCGAGCACGTTGGGCTGCGACGAACGGTGGTCGTTCACGGCGCGATGCTCACGCCAAGTTGACGCCGACGAGGCTGCCGATCGCGTAGGTGACCGCAACGGCACCGATGAGGATCGCCACTTGGCGCAACGCCCCGAGCCACACGGGTCGTTCTGATTGCTTGGCAATCACAAAGCCGGCGATGCCCGCCGCGACGATGCCGATGATGGTCGATGCCGCCCGAGCGGAGTCGCCGCTGCCACTCAACCACGGAATCACGGGCAGCATTGCACCGACGAGAAAACTGATCAGCGACGCTGCGGCGACTGCAACGGGCTGTGGCAAATTCGCAGGGTCGAGACCGAACTCTTCTCGTGCGTGCACCATCACCGCCCGCTCGGGGTCGCGCATCACCTCGGTCGCAGCGGCCGCGGCTTGCTCGGGTGACATTCCGTGTGAGCGGTAGATGCCCGCGAGTTCCGAGGTTTCGGCGCGCGCGTTGCGCTTCAGTTCGCGCAGCTCCAGCTCCATCTCGCGCTGCACGAGGTCGTTTTGGGCCTTCACCGACACCCATTCGCCGGCAGCCATGCTCACCGCACCGGCGACGGCCGATGCGATTCCTGCGAGTCGCACCACGCTGCCGCCCACGCCGCTCGAAGCGAAGCCGATGATGAGCGACACGTTGGTGACGAGCCCGTCGCTCAAGCCGAACACCGCGGCGCGCGGCGTGCCGCCGGCGAGTGCACGATGGTCTGGATGGTCGTCGTGCTCGGCGCGCGCGCGTTTATTCACGACATCAAACTAGTTGCCGCGAGTCGTCGCGGATGTGGCGTGAGTTAGTGTCGAGTGTGGTGTCAGGCACGCCCCGCTATCGATTCGCGCCCTCACCGACGGGCTATCTCCACGTGGGTGGTGCGCGTACCGCGCTCTACAACTGGATACTCGCGCTGCAGACCGGCGGCACGTTCGTGTTGCGCATCGAAGACACCGACGAGTCGCGCAACCAGCCGCAATGGACGCAAGGCATCATCGACGCGCTCGACTGGATCGGCATCGCGTCGTCTGACACGCATTTCGAGGGCCCGTATTTCCAATCGGCGTACGCCGAGGCGCATGCGGCGGCTGCCAAGCAGCTGTTTGACGGCGGCCACGCGTATTACTGCGACCTGACGAGTGAGCAGATCCAAGAGCGCGCGAAGAAAGCGGGCAAACCGGGCTACGACGGCTACTCTCGCGACCGCGGGCTCGAGCCAGGGCCAGGGCGCGTGCTGCGATTCAAAGTTCCCGCTGGCGTCACCGTGGTCAATGACGAAGTGCGCGGTCGCGTGGAGTTCGACAACGCGACGATTGAAGACTTCGTGCTGTTGCGCGGCAACGGCTCAGCCGTCTTCATTCTCGCCAACGTGGTCGATGACATCTCGATGAAGATCAGCCACGTGGTGCGCGCCGAAGAACACCTGCCGAACACGCCCAAGCAACAGATGATCTGGGAGGCGCTCGGCCACGCGCCGCCCGCCTGGGCCCACGTGCCGGTGCTCGTCAACGAGCAGCGCAAGAAACTGTCGAAGCGCCGCGACAAGGTGGCGCTCGAGCAATACCGTGCCGAGGGCATCGTCGCCGACGCGATGGTCAACTATCTGATGACGCTCGGTTGGGCGCCGAGCGGCGACACCGAGATCGTCGACTTCTCCACGATCGTGCGCGACTTCGAGCTCGGGTCGGTGAACCACTCGTCGGCGTTCTTCGACGTGAAGAAACTCGGCGCATTCAACGGCGAATACCTGCGCAAGATGTCCCTCGAGCAGTTCGTCGCTGCGTGCGAGCCGTGGCTAACCGGTGCAGGTATCGAGTGGAGCGGCGCCGCCGGCTCGGCGTCGGCACCGTGGCCGCCCGAGCGGTTCGATCGGGCCGTGTTCCTGAAGATCGCGCCGCACGTGCAGACTCGCGTGGCGCTTCTGTCGGAGGTGCCGGCCATGGTCGATTTTCTTTTCCTTGCCGACGCACCGATCGACGCCGCGGCATTCGACAAGGCGTTTTCTGCCGAATGGGCGACCACGTCGCTGCGCACGATCCGCGACCAGTTCGCTGGCGCGACGTGGAATGCCGGGTCGCTGAAGGCGATCGTGGAGGGTATCGGTGCCGCCATCGACGTGAAGCTCGGCAAATTGCAAGCCCCGCTGCGCGTGGCCGCCACCGGTCGGAGTGTCGGCCCGCCGCTCTTTGAGTCGCTCGAAGTGCTCGGGCGCGAAGAAGCGCTGCGGCGCATCGACGTCGCACTTGTCCGCGCCGGCTGACGTCGTGTCAGATGACGTCGTGTCGGATGGCGCCGTGTCGGATGGCACCGCGCTTCGGAATGTGCGTCGGACTGCGCGTCGGGTTGCGCGCGTCGCCGCCGTCGCCATCGCATCGTTGACGCTGTATTTCGCGGTGTCGCTCGCGCAAGTGTGGTTCACCGGCCGCAGCGATGATTTCGCGGCGGGGCAGCACACCGTCGATGCCGTGGTGGTGCTGGGTGCCGCGCAATACGACGGTCGTCCGTCGCCGCAACTGCGAGCGCGGCTCGACCATGCGCTGCAGCTCTGGCGGCGTGGTGCTGCGCGGCTCGTCGTGGTGACTGGCGGCAAACAACGAGGCGACCGTTTCACCGAGGCCGAGTCGGGTCGCGAATATCTCGTTGCGGCCGGTGTTCCGATCGAATCAATTGTGGTTGAGCCGCGCGGCACCTCGACGTTCGAGAGCCTGCAGTCGTTGCGCGACGCGGGCGACTCGACGGGCGTGTCGAGCATCGCGGTCGTGAGCGACCCGTACCACGTGTTGCGCGCGAGCCTTGTCGCGCGCGAACTCGGGTTCGACGTCCGCGCATCGGCGACCCGCACCAGCGTGATGCGTGGCAGCGACGCGCTCGCGCGCAACGTCCGCGAAGCAGTCGGCGTGATGATCGGTCGCGTCGCCGGATTCAGGCGACTCGATGCGTGGTTACAATGAACGACGCAACACTCTGGGGAGTGGTGTAACTGGCAACACAGCAGATTCTGGTTCTGTTATTCAGGGTTCGATTCCTTGCTCCCCAACTCGTACGACGCGACATAGTCGCGTCAAGGCTCCCCAACTCGTACGACGCGACATAGTCGCGTCAAGGCTCCCCAACTCGTACGACGCGACATAGTCGCGTCAAGGCTCCCCAACTCGTACGACGCGACATCTCGCGTCTAGGCTCCCCAACGCGTACGACGCGACATCTCGCGTCAAGGCCCCAGATCAATAGCGGTAGCCTGATGAGCCGTTCAGGCTCCCATCGTCTAGCGGCCTAGGACACAGCCCTCTCAAGGCTGCGGCACGGGTTCAAATCCCGTTGGGAGTGCCACTTGGCCTCGCCGATTATCCGAGCACCAGCGTCGGCAACTCGCGCAGACACGCGTAGTCGTCGGGCTCGTTGTAGAGAAACGCCGAGAGCCGCACACCCGTCACGCCGCCGGGGCTCGTGATAGCGATCTCGGCCGACAGCTTCTCGCGCGCAGCCACGATGAGTGCGTCTTCTTGCGCGGTCGTCAACCGGCGCGCGCCGGGCAGCGGCACGATGCGCATGCACGGCGCACGCAGCGCCTCGTGCGTCGGCAGCGTCACGCCCCACGCGGCAGCGAGCATCTCGGCGGCGGCACCGACGGTGTCGCGGCAGTGCCGGTCGCGCGCGGCAAGCGACCAGCGCGACAGAAAGTCGAACGCCGCCGGTGTCGCAAGATATGCCGAGAGGTCGGCGGTGCCTTGTGTGTCGAACGAGAGCGGAAACCCGCGCTCGGCGTTCCAACTGCCGGCCAGCGGTTCGAGCACACGCGCGGCGCGAATTGACACCGCCACCAGAGCCGCCGACGGCCGCGGGGCCGCCACCCATTTGTGGAAGTTGCTCACCCACGCATCGACGCCGCTCGGCAACGCAGGATGCACCTGTCCGGCTGCGTGCGCAGCGTCGACCACGATGAAGCACTCGGGTCGCACCGCGCGCACTGCGCGCGCGATGTCGGCGACGGGGTTGAGTTGCGCGCTGGTGGCCACGATGTGGTCGATCACCAGCACGTCGGCACCGCCGAGTTGCGCGACGACCTCGTCGACGCACGACTGCGGCGTGGCAGTCGAGGGTGGTCGTGCAGCGATCTCGCGCAGGTGCGCCTCGGCCCGGGCAGCGAGCGCGCGCAAGCCGAGCACCACGCCGCCGTAGTTCGACGCCATCGTCACGATCGTGCTGCCGCGACGCACCACCGCGGCAGCGGCTGCGATCACACCTTGCGACGCGTTGGGCACGAACGCCAGGCGATCTTCGGTGGTGCCGAGTTCGCGGGCGCATCTGGCGCGCGCCTCGCGCATCATCGTCGGCAGGCGCGAGCGGAAGAACAGGTTCGGGTTGTGGTCCATCTGCTCGCGGATCGCCTGTTGTGCGGCGAGCACCGCGCGCGGCACGGCGCCGAACGAGCCGTGATTGAGGTAGCGAACCGAGGAGTCGAGGCTCCACTCAGTGCGCGATGCGAGGGCCACGAGAGAACCCTCGCGCCGGCGGCGCGCCGCTGCGAGAGCGACCGTCGCCGCCGGCGACGAAGAGAGAGCGGGTCAGCGCTTCTTCTTGGCGGGTTTCTTCGCCGAAGCCGCGGGCTTGGCGGTGGTGTTGAGCTTCGGTGCCGCCACGTTGCCGAGTGCGACGTCTTTGAAGCCCTTCAGTGCGGTGATCTTGGCGACCGTCTTCGCCTTGATCTGGATGGCTTCGCCGGTGGCAGGGTTGCGGCCCATGCGCGCCGGGCGCTTCTTTTTGAAGAACTTGGCGAAGCCCGAGATGTTGACGATCTCGCCCTTGGCCACGTTGTTCAGGATGACGTCGACGGTGCCTTCGATGACCGCTTTCGCGACCTTTCGTTCGACACCGGCGTGGAGTGCTACTGCGTTGATGAGTTCGTTTTTCTTCATGGCAGACACCCTATTACACGGGTGGAGGATGGCTGGTGATGGATGGTGGATGTCCAGCGGCTTGCGGGCGGTGCCCTAGAACCGCACGCGGCAGACCCGCGGTCCGTGCACCTGGCCGCCGGCCCAGGTGACGCCGGCGGGGTCGGTGAGCGAGAACTCGGGAATGCGCTCGAGCCACACCTGCAGGGCGACCCGGAGTTCGAGCCGGGCGAGGTTCGAGCCCGCGCAGCGGTGGATGCCCGAGCCGAACGCCACATGGCGGTTGTGTTCGCGGTCGAGAATGACCTCGTCGGGGCGCTCGAACTGGCGGGGGTCGCGGTTGGCGGCAGGGAAGGCCATGAGGATGCGGTCGCCGGCTTTCATCGGACAGCCCTGGAATTCGATGTCGCGGTCGACGATGCGGGCCATCGTGACGGGCGAGTAGGCGCGCAGCAGTTCCTCCACCGCCATCGGCCACAGGTCGGGGTTGTCGCGCAGTTGGCGGCGGTGCTCGGGGTGCTGGGCGAGGTGCCAGAGCGACGAGCCGATCGCGCTCCACGTGGTGTCGATGCCCGCCACGAGCATGAGGTTGCACACGCCGAGCACGTATTGGTCGGTGACGGGGTACTTGTCGCCGGAGTTCAGGAGGTCGGTGATGAGGTCGTTCTCGCGCGGATTCGCCTTGCGGTCTTCGAGCTGCTGTTTGAAGAACGTGATGATGTTGATGCGGTTCTCGAGCCGCACCTTCGGGTCGGTGAGGCCGATCTCGAGCACGCCGCGCACCCAACTGGTGAATTCGTCCGACATCTCGACGGGCACGCCGAGCATCGTCGCGATGACGCGCACGGGGATTTGCTGGGCGTAGTCGGTGGCGGCGTCGGCCTCGCCGTTGTTCACGAATCCGTCGATGAGCGAGTTGCACAGATCGCGCGTGCTCTGCTCGTATTTCGCCACGGCTTGCGGGGCGAAGACCGGCAGGATGAGACGGCGGTGCCAGTGGTGGTCGGGCGGGTCGCTCGTGATCGGCGGTGCAGCAACACCGGCATACGCGCCTTCGAGCGGGGCGGCGCGCGGCACCACCACGATGTCGCGCGACGTGAATATTTCGTGTTCTTGCGCGATGGCGACAACGTCTTCGTAACGCGTCGGAAACCACGAGCCGCCCCAGCGGTTGCTGTGCGCGATCGGGCACTTCGATTCGCGGATTTCGTGCATGGTGGGGTACGGATCGCGCACGAACTCCGGGTCGAAGATGTTGTAGTCGGTGTTCGGGTCGTTGACCGGGCCGGCGTTTTCTTCGAGCGTCGTCACGAGTTACTCCTCGAGGATGATGGCGTCTTCGGGGCAGTTGGCTTGCGCACGCCGCGCCTTTGCGTGCAGTTCGGCGGGCAGGTCGCCCGTGATGAGCACCGTGGCGTGGCCAAGATCGTCGCTGCCGAACACTTCGGGGGCCGCGATCGAGCACATCTGCTGGCCCTGGCAGGAGGCTTCGTCGACGCGCACGCGCATGAGGCGAGGTTACTGCCGGGCGTTCAGTCGAGCACGGTCAGAACAGCCGCTCAGTGGCTCAGTCGAGCGCGGTCGGCGTAAAACCCTTCCACGGTGCGGCCGCCTCGAGTTGCGCCGCCACCCGCAACAGCAGGTCTTCGCGCCCGTAGGCGGCCACGAGTTGCACACCGACGGGCAGGCCGCTCGCGGTTCGCGCCAAGGGAAGGCTGATTGCTGGCTGGCCCGACATGTTGAACTGCGCGGTGAAGCGCACCCACTCACTCGCGAGTCGCGAGGGCTTGAGCGGGTCGCTCGGGTCGTTCGTGAACGATCCGACAGGAAACGGTATGCGCGCGAGCGTCGGCGTCACGAGCAAGTCGAAGCCGCCGTGCCACCAATCGGCAAGCGCGCGGCGGAACATTGCGGATGCGGCAACCGACTTCGCGTAGTCGAGCGCCGAGGCCTTCGCGGCGCGCGCGGCTTGCTCCCAATTCACGGCTTCGATGTCGTCTTGCGTCGCGGGGCGCCCGAGCAACTCAGAGAGCGAGTCGCGGTTGACGGCCTGCACCGTCGCCCACATCGCCCCGAAGCGCGGCGGAAACGACGCGTCGGCCATCGCGCTCGGATACGACTCTTCGACTTGGTGGCCGAGCGACTCGAGCAACGTCGCCGTCGAGCGCGCCGCGTCGCGGCACTCGGGGTCGACGTGCACACCGTGCGGGTCGTGGTCGAGTACACCGATTCGCAACTGCTCGACGCGTGCCCCGACTTCTTGCAAAAAGGGCCGCGCGGGCGGAGGTGCGACCACGCCGTCTCCGACGCCTGGCCCGTGCACTGCGTCTAGCACCGCGGCGGTGTCGGCGACCGTGTGTGTCACCGCGAGTTGCACGCTGAATCCGGCTTCGTCGCCGAGCGGCGCCAGCGACACTCGACCGCGACTGGGCTTGAGCCCGACGAGTCCGTTGCACGACGCAGGAATGCGAATGCTGCCGCCGCCGTCGCTCGCGTGCGCGACCGGCACGATGCCTGCGGCGACCGCCGCGCCGGCACCGCCGCTCGACCCGCCGCACGTGCGCGACAAGTCGTGCGGGTTGCGAGTCGGGCCCCACGCCTCGGGCTCGGTGACCGGCAGGCTGCCCCACTCGCAACTGTTCGTGCGACCGAACGGAATGAACCCGGCCGCCACGAATCGCGCCGCGAGTTCGGAGGTCTGCTGCGGCACGTAGTGCATCGCCTTCAGTGCCTTGTTGCCGTTGGAGATCGGCTGGCCCGCGTACAAGATGCCGAGGTCTTTGAACAGCGTCGGCACACCGTGGAACGGCGCGTTGCTCGGCGTCGCATCGCTTCGTGTGGCATCGGCCTTCTTCGCGAGTTCGCGCGCGTGTTCGAGCCACACGATGTTCACCGCGTTGATCTTCGGATTGTGCGCCTCGTAGCGCTCGATTGCGGCATCGAGCAGTTCGCGCGCCGAAACTTTTTTCTCACGCACCAACTGTGCCTGCTTGGTCGCGGGCATGAATCTCGTCTCGCGAGCGAGCGGCGACAACGGCACGATTCTCTAAACTAATGGGGTCGTGTCGTCGCAACATTCATCGGGGCGGCGCAACGTGCTCGAGGTGCTGCGCGCCCCGTCGGTCGGCGCGTACATCGGCGCCAACGCGTTGCTCAACGTGGGTTTGTCGCTGCAGGTCACGAGCCTCGCCAAGCAGGTCTACGACATCAACAAGCGCGAGATCGACCTCGGGTTTCTCGGGCTCGCCGAATTTCTGCCGATCGCACTGCTCGTGTTCGTCACCGGCACGGTCGCCGACCGCTTCGATCGCAAGCGCGTGTCGCAGTTGGCGATGGCGGGGGAGTTGGCTTCGGCCGTGTTGCTCATGTGGTACGCCTCCACCGTGCCGACGAGCGTGCTGCCGATTTTTCTGATCGCGATTCTCTACGGCAGTTCGCGCGCGTTCCTCGCCCCGACGATGCGCCCGATCGCCGCGAACATCGCCCCCGAAGGCCGCCTGCCGCAGATGATCGCCCTCTATTCCACGGTGTGGACCTCGGCGGGCATCGTCGGCCCGGCGATGTCGGGCTTCTTGTATTCCGCGTCGCCGGTCGTCGCCTACGGTACGGGTTCGGCGCTCGTCCTTCTCGCCATCGCGACGTTTTCCACCGTGCGCGTGCCGCCGACGCAGCGCGCGACAGATGGAGACGAGCGCCCGACGCTGCGCTCGGCGGTGGAAGGGCTGCGCTACATCCGCCGCACACCGATTTTGTTCGCGGCGATCGCGCTCGACTTGTTCGCGGTGCTCTTCGGCGGGGCAGTGGCGCTCTTGCCGGTGATCGCCGAAGAACGACTCGGTGTCGGCAACATCGCCTACGGATGGTTGCGCGCGGCCGCAGGCATCGGCGCGGGCGGTGTTGCGATTCTGCTCGCTGTGCGTCCGCAGCGCCGCAACGTGGGTCGCTGGCTGCTCGTCGCCGTCGGCGTGTTCGGCGCCGCAACCATCGTGCTCGGTCTCACGCGCACCTATTGGATCGCGTTCGTCGCGGTTCTCGTGATCCACGGCGCCGACATGGTGAGCGTCTTCGTGCGCGGCTCGATCGTGCCGCTCGTGACGCCCGACGACAAGCGCGGTCGCGTGTCGGCGGTGGAGAACGTGTTCATCGGCGCCACCAACGAACTCGGCGCATTCGAGTCGGGTGTCGCCGCGCAAGCCGTCGGTGTGCCCGCCACCGTGGTCGGTGGCGGCGTGCTCACGCTCGGCATCGTCGGAGTCTGGTGGCTGAAGTTCAAGCAGTTGCGCAACGTCGATCGATTCGAAGACCTGCAGCCGGCATGATGCGTCGCACCGCAACCCTGCTCGCACTCGTGTCGCTCGCCGCGTTCGCGCTCGCCGCGTGCGCGCAAGACGACGCCGGCACTGCGCAGACGGGCGTGCTCGACGGCATCGGTCGTCTGCCCGGCTACGACTTCTGGGCTCCGGTCACGCTGCCCGATGGTGTGGAGCTCGACTTGCCGATGCCCGAGGGCGGCCCCGTGGGCGGGCGCGTCGAAGGCAACCGAGTGCTCTTGGTCGGCGACTCGATCCTCGCGTCGACCGCCAAGCGCTACAGCAACGAGATGTGTGAAGCGCTCGAGCCGCTCGGCTGGCAAGTTGCAGTCGAGGCCGAGTCCGGCCGCTTCGCGACGTTCGGTGTGGAAGTGCTCGACCGTCGCATCGGCGCCGTGTGGGATGTCGTCGTCATCTACCTCGGCTCCAACTTCGACGGCAACGAAGATTCGCTGCGCAAGCAGTTCGACAAGATGTTCGACATCACCCGCGGTGTGGAGACGATCGTGCTCACCACGGGCGAGTTCCGCGACGCGCAGAAGCGCGTGAACACCATCATCAAGAAGTCGGCGGCGGAATTCGACCACGTGCACGTGCTCGACTGGGCGCGCGTCGCCACGCTGAAGGGCGTGACCGGCAAAGACAAGATTCACCTGTCGGACAACGGCCGCAACGTGCTCGCGCAGACCGTCGCGCGCGCGCTCGACTACGCGCCGTATCGCGAGCCCGAGTGTCTCGACCCACGGTTCCGCGACGACTCGGGCATCAACCAGCAGTCGACGACGACGAATCCGTAGCGGCGTCCGTCACTGCGGTTTCGCTCGCAGCGGCTCCTTTCGCCACGCGTCGCGCCGCCGCGCGAGCCTTGGCTTGCGCGGTCGTCACCTCGCGGTGGTGCGCGCGGCACAACACCTCGAGCCCGCCCAGCCCGTTCGCATCGGGGCTCAGGTGGTGGTGGCACCCGGGTCCGTATCCGCCGCCGTCGCGCGCGGCGCGGTGGTTCACTTCGCAGTCGCGCCGCGCCGCATCGCAGCCCGGTCGCTCGCAGAAATACTTCGCACGACGCTTCGCGGCCGAGCGCGCGAATCGCCAGATGTGGTTGCGTTGCCAGGCGCGCGCGCAGATGTTGCTGCACCACGTGCGACGGCGCGGCGAGTCGATGACGTCGTTGCACCACTGGCAGCGGCCCGGTTCGCCGCGCCACGCCGAGAGCGAGCAGGTGATGCGCTCGCGTTCGAGCGCCGACAGTTCGCGTGGTTCGCGCGGGGCTCGCACGACAGTTGCTGCGGCTCGTGTTGTGGCGCGTCGTTGACCCGCGCGCCGTTTCCCAGTGCGGCGCCGACCGGAGCGGCGGCGCCTACGAGCGGAGGTTGACCGGCGTTGCGCGCGTCGCATCGACCATGTCGAAGAAGTCGTTGCCTTTGTCGTCGATCACGATGAATGCGGGGAAGTCGCGCACCTCGATCTTCCACACGGCTTCCATGCCGAGCTCGGCGTATTCCAGCACGTCGACTTTCGTGATGCAGTCCTGCGCGAGCCGCGCCGCCGGCCCGCCGATCGAGCCGAGGTAGAAACCACCGAACTCCTTGCACGACTCGGTGACCTGCCGCGAGCGGTTTCCTTTTGCGAGCATCACGAAACTGCCGCCCGCGCGCTGGAAGTCGCGCACGTACGAGTCCATGCGCCCGGCGGTCGTGGGGCCGAACGCACCCGAGGCAAGACCGACGGGAGTCTTCGCCGGGCCGGCGTAGTACACGCAGTGATCCTTGAAGTAGTCGGGCAGCGTGCCGTCGCGCTCGAGCCGCTCGCGCAGTTTGGCGTGCGCGAAGTCGCGCGCGACCACCATCGGGCCGCTCAGCATCACGCGCGTCTTCACCGGATGCGCAGAAAGCTGCTTGCGAATTTCTGGCATCGGGCGGTTCAAGTCGATGCGCACGACTTCACTGCTCTTCTCGCCACCCAGATCGTCGAAACCGATGTCGGGCAGGAAGCGCGCGGGGTCGGTCTCGAGTTGCTCGAGAAACACGCCGTCGCGGGTGATCTTGCCGAGCGCCTGGCGGTCGGCGCTGCACGACACCGCCATCGCGACCGGGCAGCTCGCGCCGTGGCGCGGCAGGCGGATGACGCGTACGTCGTGGCAGAAGTATTTGCCGCCGAACTGCGCGCCGATGCCGGTCTGTTGCGCGAGCGCGAGCACCTTGGCTTCGAGTTCGCAGTCGCGGAATCCGTGGCCCGACTTGCTGCCCTTCGTCGGCAGCGTGTCGAGGTATCGCGTGCTCGCCAACTTGGCGACTTCCACCGCGTACTCCGCCGAGGTGCCGCCGATCACGACCGCGAGGTGATACGGCGGGCATGCGGCGGTGCCGAGTGTCTTCATCTTGTCGAACAGCCACGGCAAGAGCGTCTTTTCGTTGAGCAGCGCTTTTGTCTCTTGGAAGAGGTAGCTCTTGTTCGCCGAGCCGCCGCCTTTGGCGATGAAGAGGAACTCGTACTCGTCGCCGTCGACTGCGGCGATTCTTATCTCCGCCGGCAGGTTGGTGTTCGTATTGGCTTCCTCGAACATCGACAGCGCAGCGAGCTGGCTGTATCGCAGGTTGCTCGTGAGAAACGTGTCGTACACGCCGCGCGAGATTGCGGCTTCGTCGCCGCCGCCCGTCATGACGAACTGGCCCTTCTTGGCCTTCACGATCGCGGTGCCCGTGTCTTGGCACATCGGCAGCACGCCACCGGCGGCGATCGACGCGTTCTTCAGGAGGTCGAGCGCGACGAAGCGGTCGTTGGCGCTCGCTTCGGGGTCGCGCAATATGTCGGCGAGCTGCTGCAGGTGGCTGCTGCGCAAGAAGTGCGCGATGTCGCGCATCGCCTCGGCGGTCAGCCGCGTGATCGCGCTCGCGTCGACGCGCACGAACTCACCGAGCGACGTCTTCTCCACCGAGACGCCGTCGCGGGTGACGAGGCGATACTGCGTGTCGTCGGGGCCGAGCGGCAGCAACTCCGTGTGCGCGAACGGTTCGGGTGCAGTCACGAGGCCCTGGCCGTCTTCACGCCGCGCGCTTCACGCCGTGCACTTCATACCAGGGCGGGCGTTCCGGCGAACGCACCAGGGTCGCCCGGCGCGGGAATGAGCGGCTTGCTCCACGCCACCGTGCGCGCGACTTGCTCGGCGACCGCGCGCCACTCGGCGGGGTTCCAACCTTCGGCGCTCGCCACCACGTTGCCGTCGATGCGCAAGAAGACGAAGGCGGGCATGTGCTTGATGCCGAGTTGCTTCACGAACGCGCGGTCGGCGTCGCAGAACACCATCGCCTCATCGGCGAGCGGCCCGAGAAACGCCCGCGCCTCGTCGGGGCCGGCGGCGACCACGTAGTTGGTGCGCACGCTCGAGCCCGCAAATTGCGCGAGCACGCGCCGCGCTGTCTTCAACACCCACGCACTTTCTTTGGTGTACGGATCGACCACGACCGACAGAAGGTGGAAGGTGGTCAGCCACTCGTGTAGCGCGCGCTTCTCGCCGACCAGCGGGTGCAACACCGTGTCGGGTGACGGCGTAATCACAAGTAAACGGTAGCAAGCGCGAACTACTGTCTCTTGCCATGCACCCGATCGAGCGGCTGCGATATGTGGCACGCGCCGACGGTGCAGGCGCGGCGATTCTCGTGCGCGAGACGGCGCTCGCTCTGTGCGGCATGGAGTTCGATCCGCAGTCGCTCGTCTTGGCGTGTCGTCGCATCGTCGAGCGTCATCCGACGACTGCACAGTTGTGGTGGCTGTGCGCGCACGTGCTGACTGCGGCCGATCCGTTCGAGCGCGCACGCGAACTGGCGCTCGTGGTGGAGCGCGACGACACGCCCGGCCATCTCGACGACTCGCTGCCCGACGAAGCCAAGGTCGTCATCGTCGGCTGGCCGAGCACCACCGTGCGTTGTCTCGCGCAGCGCGGCGATGCCACGATGCTCGTGGTCGACAGCCACGGCGAAGGCGAGGCGCTCGTCGATCGTCTGCACCACGCCGAGATTGCCGCCGAGCTGGTGCCCACCGAGTGCGTGGGTGCAGCGGTCGCGCAGTGCGACGCGGTGGTCGTGGAGGCGCTCGCTACGGGCGCAGGCGCGGCGCTCGCGGTGGGTGCATCGCGCGGCGTGGTGGAGACGGCGCGCACGCTCGGCAAGCCGACGATGCTCGTGGCGGGCGTCGGCACTCGCATGCCCGACGTGCTGTGGCACGGCATGCTCGCCGCGCTCGGTGTGCCCGACGACTGGCGCGCCGGTCTCGACGTGATCGAGGTGTCGCGTTTCACTCACGTGATCGGTCCGGAGGGCGCCACCGACGCGGCGTCAGCATCGTTTGCCGATGCACTTGCACCCGAATGTCCGCCCGCCAGCGAACTCTTGCGCCGCAGCGCCATCTAGCCTGCAAGACATGTCTCCACGCTCGCGCGATTTGCCCCGTCGATCTTGCCTGTCGATTCCGGGATCGTCGGAGAAGATGCTCGGCAAGGGTCCCGGCATTCCGGCCGACATGGTGTTCTTGGATCTCGAAGACGCGGTTGCCCCGAAAGAAAAGGAAGCATCGCGCGCGCGAGTCGCCCATGCGATCAAGTCGCAGGACTGGGGCGACAAGGTGCTGTGCGTGCGAGTGAACGACTGGAGCACCAAGTGGACCGCCTTCGACATCATCGAGGTGGTCGGCGGTGCGGGTGCGCGACTCGACGAAATCATGCTGCCCAAGGTGGAGTCCGCCGCGCAGATCGTGGCCACCGACATGTTGCTGCGCCAAGTGGAGATCGCGAGCGGCCTGCCCGTCGGCCACATCGGCATCGAGGCGCAGATTGAAACTGCGCGCGGCTTGATCAACGTCGAAGAAATCTGCGCGGCGAGCCCGCGCATCGAGACCATCATCTTCGGGCCCGCCGACTTCGCGGCGAGCATGGAGATGCCGGTCTTGACCGGCGGCGTGCAGATCGCCGATTATCCGGGCGACCACTTCCACTACGTGTTCAACAAGATCCTCATGGCGGGTCGCGCCAACGGCCTGCAGGTGATCGACGGGCCGTATCTCTACATTCGCGACGCCGACGGTTTCCGCGACTACTGCAAGCGCACTCGCACGCTGGGCTACGACGGCAAGTGGGCGCTGCATCCCGACCAAGTCACGATCTTGAACGAGGTGTTCTCGCCGACGCAAGAGCAATTCGACCGCGCATGCGCGATCCTCGATGCCTACGAAAAGGCGACCGAGGGCGAGGGCAAGGGCGCGGTGATGTTCGGCGACGAAATGATCGACGAGGCGAGCCGCAAGATGGCGCTCAAGTTCATCTCGCGCGGCACGCGCGCCGGGCTCTCGCGCTCGAAGTAACTCGCTCGCCATGGCCAAGCACTTCGACGGCGTGCTGCTTGATGCTGGCGGCATCCTCGTGATTCCCGACCCGGTCGCCACGTCGATGGCGCTCGCACCGTTCGGCGGCACCTCCGACCACAACCAACTCATGCGCAGCCACTACGCCGGAATGGAGGCGCTCGACGCGGTCGCCAGCAAGCGCACCGACGGCTCGATCGACCGCATCACGTGGGACATCTACCGCCGTGCGTACGTCGCTGCGGCAGGCGTGGAGACCGAGCACGAAGCAGCAGCCGCGAACGCGATGCGCAAGTTGTTCTCGCCGTACTACTGGCGCTTTCCGTTGCTCGAGTCGGTCGCGGCGCTCTCGAAGTTGCACTACCGACGCGTGCCCATCGGCATCGTGTCGAACGCGAGCGGCCAGATCGAGCAGACGCTCGCCAACTTGTGCATCTGCCAGGTTGGCCCGGGCGCCGGCGTGCCGGTGAGCATCGTCACCGACTCCGCCGTGATCGGTTTCGCCAAGCCCGACCCGCGCATCTTCCGCGAAGCAATCGCCGAGTTGAACCTCGACCCGGGCCGCATCGCGTACGTCGGCGATTCGTACGTGAACGACGTCGGGGGAGCCCGCGCCGCCGGTCTCGTGCCGTTGCTCTACGACCCCTTCGACGACCACGCGGGCTATGACTGCGAGCGCGTGCGTTCGTTGCACGAGGTGCTGGAGTTCGTGGAATAGACGCGACGACGAGCGTCGCGGTCAGCGCGGCGTGCGGTGAGCGAGCGCGTTGCGCTCAGCCCTGCACGGACTCAACGAGCCGGCGCGCGATCACCTTGAGGCACAACGTCTCGTCGGCGCCCTCGAAGATCGACAGCACGCGAGCATCGACGTACATGCGGCTCACCGGGTACTCCTCGGCGTAGCCGTAGCCGCCGTGAATCTGCATCGCCTCGCGCGCCACCCATTCGGCGGCCTTGCACACGTAGGCCTTCACCATGCTGGCTTCCATCGCGCCTTCGCCCTTGCCCATCATCTTGGCCACGGCGTAACTGAACTGGCGCGCCGCCTGGATGATCATCGCCATGCGGCCGAGCTTCGCCTGTGTGAGTTCGTATTCGGCGATGTTCTTGCCGAACACCGCGCGGTTCTGCGCGTAGTCGAATGCGGCTTCGTATGCGGCTTGCATGAGACCGACCGCGCGAGCCGCGGTCTGCAGGCGGCCGTTTTCGAAACCTTCCATCTGAAAATAAAAACCCTTGCCGAGGCCGTCGCGTTCGCCGATGAGATGGTCGGCGGGCACGAACCAGTTCTCGATCGCGATTTCGTAGGAGTGCATGCCGCGGTATCCGATGGTGTCGATCGGGCGGCCTTCCATTTTTCCGCCGCTTGGTTGCGCGAACGCAAAGCCGTGCGCCTCGCCGCGCGGCTTGGGCACGATGAAGAGGCTCAGCCCGCGGTGCGACTTGCTGCGGTCGGGGTCGGTGCGCGCGAGCAACATCAGCACGTCGGCGCGCGCCGCGAACGTGCACCAGGTCTTCACGCCGTTGATCACGTAGCCGTCGATGCCGTCGTGCGAGGCAGGCGTGGCGGTCGTCTTCAGCGACGCGACGTCGCTGCCGTAGTCGGGTTCGGTCACTGCGACCGCCGCCATCACTTCTGCGGTCGCGAGCCTGGGCAGCCACGCGTGCTTCTGCGCCTCGGTGCCGCCCTTCACCAGCGCGCGCGCCAAGATCTCGGGCCGCGTGATGAGCGAACCGCCGATGCCCAGCGACGCGCGCGAGAGTTCTTCGGTGGCGACGCAGCTCGCCATGTATTCGCCTTCGCCGCCCTCGCTGAATCCGCCGTACTCGCTCGGAATCGACAAGCCGAACGCGCCGATTTCCGCGAGCCCGCCGATCACTTCTTCGGGCACGTCGTCGTTCTTGCGGTGCACGTGCTCGGCGTGCTTGGCGACGACCTTCTTGCCAAAACTACGGAACGTGTCTTGCACCATCTCGTAGTCACCGTCGAGGTGGCGCGGCCCGGGTGTCGCAGCGAGCGAGGCGAGCAGCGCCGGCTCGCGATAGTCGGAGACGAACGACTCGTATTCCGACAACTCCGACACGTGCACCGTCCACATTGGTTCGCGGCCGAACAGTCGCGCCGCGAAGTCGTGCACCATGTCGGCGACGAACGCGCACGCAATCTTGGCTTCGGCTTCGCCTTTTGCGCCGTAGTCGAGCAGCGAGCGCGCAGTCTCGAGTGCCGCGCTCGAGTGGGCGATGTCGTAAGCGAGCACTTGCTGGCGCTCCGGCCCGCCGCTCTCGGCGAGTCGCTTGGTGGCGCGCCGCAACAACTTCGAGACGCCGTCGATCACCGCCGCAGCAGTAGTGAGGTCTTTTCGTGGATCGCGCACCGTCTTCAACGGTAGTGAGGTGACATTTGTGAACGCCCGTCCCGGCGCGGTATTCGCCTGGCACGCTCGGTGGCATCCGACACGCGACCGATTTACGCTGGAGGAATGTTGAAGGCCCTGCGCTGGGTGCTCTTCGCCGTCGTCATCTATTTCTTCGTGTTGCCGTTGCTGCCCGCCTTCCGGGGGGCGGTGGCCGACCTGCGCCAGATCGACCCGGTGCTCTTGGCGGCCGCCATCGGTCTCGAGTTCGTCGCGCTGTACAGCTACACGCTGCTCACGCACGCCGCCCTGGGTCCCGACGCCAACCGGCTCACCCGATTCGACTTGTTCCGCATCCAGCTCAGCACCCGCGCGCTGGGCAGCATCCTCCCTGCTGGCAGCGCGGCGAGCAACGCGCTCGGCTTTCGTCTCATCACCAGTTCGGGAGTGAAGAAGGCCGACGCCGGCTTCGCGCTCGCGACGGCAGGGATCGGCTCGGCGGTGATCCTCAACGCGTTGTTGTGGGTGGGGCTCGTCGTCTCGATTCCGTTGCGCGGTTCGAGCCCGGTGTACAGCACGGCCGCGGTCGCCGGTGCGGTGTTGATGGGCATCGTCGGCGCGGTCGTCTTCGGCCTGATCGACGACAAGGGTCGGCTGGCTCGCGTCGTGAGATACGTCTATGACCGCATCGGTCGCGACGGCGAGTCGGCGGCGGAACTGCTCGACCACTTGCGCGATCGCATCCGCGGTCTCGTTGCCGAACGCGACGTGTTGCGCCGCGTGATTCTGTGGGGCACGGTGAATTGGTTGCTCGACTTGCTCGCGCTGTGGTTGTTCTTGCGCGCCTTCGGCGGCTCGGTGTCGGCCGACGGTTTGCTTGTCGCGTTCGGCCTCGCCAACGTGATCGCCTCGATTCCGATCACCCCCGGCGGCCTCGGCATCGTCGAGGGCGTCTACATTCCGACGCTCGTCGGCTTCGGTGTTCCGGCGGCGACGGCGACGGTCACGGTGCTCACGTATCGCATCGCGCAGTTCTGGCTGCCGATCGTCGTCGGTGGTGTGGCGTATGCGTCGTTGCGCGTCGGCGCGGTGGCTCCGGTGCCTGCACCGCAGTCGCGACTCAGTCGTGTGCAGTCAGCGGCGCGCGCCGGCACGCAGGTGCGCGAGACCAAGGCGCGCTGGATCGAGGCCAACGCACCGCGCGACCGCACCGGCATCTTCCCCTCGCCGCGCTATGAGGACACAGGCGAACAGCCTGCGACAAACACGACCGAGCAGTCCGAGCAGCCCCGTTCCGAGTGACACGCGCCTGACGGCAGACCTACTGTTGATGCCATGACCACCCACGAGCGCCCGTTCGGCCGACACCTCGAAGACTTCGTCGTCGGCGACATCTACAAGCACTGGCCCGGCAAGACGATCACCGAGGCCGACGATCATCTGTTCTGCATGATCACGATGAACCACCACCCGCTGCACACCAACGATTGGTTCGCAGCGCGCAGCGTGCAAGGCCGCAACGTGGTGGTCGGCAATCTCGTGTATTCGGTGGTGCTCGGCATGAGCGTGCCCGACGTGAGCGGCGCCGCGATCGCGAACCTCGAGGTGGAGACGCTGCAGCACAAGCATCCGACTTTTCACGGCGACACGATTCATGCCGAGACGCGCGTGCTCGACGTGGCAGAGTCGAAGTCGAAGCCCGATCGCGGCGTGGTCACGGTGGAGACCAAGGCCTTCAACCAAGACGGCAAAGAAGTGTGTTACTTCCGCCGTCGCGTGATGGTGTGGAAACGGGCGTCGGCGCCCAAACGCGAGCGGCCCTACGACGGCCACGACGTCTGGTCGGAGTGAACGAGCGGGCAGCCGCCGCGCTGCTCGAGTGGGGCTTGCCGCGGTTGCGCGACTTGCCGTGGCGCGCGACGCGCGACCGCTGGGCGGTGCTCGTGAGCGAGGTGATGGCGCAACAGACGCAAGTCGCGCGAGTGATACCGAAGTGGACGCAGTTCATGCGCGACTATCCGACCCCGCGGGCGTGTGCCGATGCGCCGCTCGCCGACGTGCTGCGATTGTGGAGCGGTCTCGGCTATCCGCGGCGCTGCAAGTTCTTGCACGATGCCGCCAAGCAGATCGTCACCCGGCACGGCGGCACGGTGCCCGGCGATCTTGAGTCGCTGCTCGCCCTCCCGGGTGTCGGCGCGTACACCGCGCGTGCAGTGCTCGCCTTCGCCGACTCGCGCGATGTCGCAGTGGTCGACACCAACGTGGCGCGCGTGCTCGCTCGCTTCTCTGGTCGCGCGATGTCGGCGCGCGAGTCGCAAGTGTTCGCCGATGCAGTGCTGCCCGTCGGCCGCGCCTGGGAGTGGAACCAAGTGATCATGGACTTCGGCGCGCAGGTCTGCACCGCGCGTGCGCCGGATTGCGACGAGTGCCCGGTGCGCGCGCAGTGCGCGTGGGAAGACGGCGATGACCCCGCGCAGGCGACCGCGCTCACCAGCAAGCCGCAGGCGCGGTTCGACGGAAGCGATCGTCAAGCGCGCGGAAGATTGGTGCGCGCGCTCACCGAGCGCGGTGTGCGGAGCGCGGATGCCGCGACGACGATGAACGTCGACGATGATCGCGCCGCGCGACTCCTGGATTCGCTGGTGCGCGACGGGCTCGTGGTGGTCGACGACGACTGGTGCCGGCTCGCCTGACGCGAGCCATGTGCGTCGCACTTCGGTTCGTATGCGCGCCTAGCGCGCGACGAAACCGACGATCAACTCGTTCACCCGCGCGGGTTGCTCCAGCTGCATGAAGTGCCCGGCCTTCGGCACGAATTCGTAGCGCACGTTCGCCGGCGACATCGCGCGCGCGGCCTCGGCAACTTCGCGTCCGACGCAGCCGTCGTCTTCGCCGTGCAGGTAGAGGAGTGGTTGCGGCGGATATTCCGCGCCCATGCGCCGCTGCAACGTGGCGAGCTCGGGGTCGCGCTTGCCGTCGCCGAGGGTGGCGCGGTAATAGCCGAGGGCCGCCTGCAAATGGTCGGGCTCGCGCAACGCCTGCTTCACGTGCGCGAGGTCTTCGTGCGCGTCGAAGCCGGGCGACCATTGCGACCACAGCATGTCGATGAACGCGAGGTCGTTGGCCGGCACCACGAGGTTGGAGAGGCCGTGCTGAAAAAAGAACATGTACCAACTGCGCTGAATCTGCGCGAGGTTGCCGACGAACGCCGCACCAAGCGCGGGCCCGGGCGGCACCGCCATGCTCACGACTTTGCGCCACCGTTGCGGTGCGTCGATCGCCGCGCCGCAGGCGCTCGGTGCGCCCCAGTCGTGCCCGATGATCACGGCGCGTTCGTCGCCGCCGAGTGCGTCGTGCAATGCATTGGCGTCACGCGCGAGCGCCGCGGTTTGGTACACGCCCGAGGCGGGCACGCTCGTCGGTGCGTATCCGCGCGTGAACGGGGCTACCGCGCGGTAACCCGCCGCTGCGAGTGCCGGCAACAAGTGCCGCCAGGTGTGGGGCGAATCTGGGAACCCGTGCAAGCACAGTGCGAGCGGCCCGCTACCGCTCTCGAGGTACGCGACGTCGAGTTCGCCTGCGCGCACTGTCGCTGTCGACATGCGCGCGCTTGCTCGATAGGTCGTGGTCATCATCATCGAGAGTAGACGCCTCGACGAGTTTGCGACGAACGTCACCGCGCCCGCCGCGCTCATGCGACACGCTGCGCTTTAGCGTCGCTTTGACGGATGATCAATGTCTCGTTCCACGGAGTGCGCGGTTCGACCCCGTGCCATGGCGACGACACCCGTCATTTCGGCGGCAACACGTCGTGCGTATCGATGCGCGCGCCCGGCGAACTGCCGATCATCTTCGATCTCGGCACCGGTCTTCGCTATTTCGGCAAACAATGCAACGGCACGCCCTCGTTTCGCGCCGTGTGCCTGCTCACGCACCTGCACTACGACCACACGCTGGGCCTGCCGTTCTTCGAGCCGCTGCTGCTCGCCGACACGGTGCTCGAGATCTACGCGCCCAAGCAGCCCGACGGTCGCACCATCCGCGAGATCTTCCGCGAGAAGATCCAACCGCCGATGTTCCCGGTGCCGCTCGAGCAGTTCGCGGCGCGCATCATCTTCCACGAGATCGGCGACGAAGACTTTTCGATCGGCGGAATCGACGTGCGCAGCCGCTTCGTGCCGCACATCGGCCCGACGCTCGGCTATCGCGTGTCGTTCGGCGGGGCGAGCGTCACATATCTCTCCGACCATCAGCAGCCGACGGGGGATGAGTTCACGATCACCGACGGTGCGCGCGAGTTGTGCGAGGGCGTCGACTTGCTCATCCACGATTCGCAATTCACCAACGAGGAGTTCGTCGCCAAGTGCACGTGGGGGCACTCCACCCACGACTACGCGCGCTGGGTCGCCGACACTTGCGGCGTGAAGCGCCTCGCCCTCTTCCACCACGACCCGTCGCGCACCGACGCAGAACTCACGAGCATCACCGACAGGATGGCGTCGCGAACGCGCGCTGCAGTGTTTGCGGCACGCGAAGGCGCGAGCGTCGACGTCGTAACATTTAGTGCGTGAGCAGCGACTCGGCGCGCACCGTTGACGCCGCCGAGTACCGACGCGTCTTTGGCCACCTGCCGACCGGCATCGTGATCGTGACCGGCCGCGGTGCCGCGGGCGAGGCACTCGGCATAACCATCGGTTCGTTCGGCTCCATCTCTCTCGAACCGCCGCTCGCCGGGTTTTTCATCGGCACCTCGTCGCGTTCGTGGCCGCTCATCGCCGAGCGCGGCGTGTTCAGCGCCAACGTGCTCGCCGCGTCGCAGGGCGAATTGTGCTGGCGGTTCGCCAAAGACCAGGTCGACGGCTCGCGCTTCGACGGCCTCAACGTCGCGACGACCCCCAACGGTTCACCGCTCTTGCCCGGCGTCGTCGCCGCGATCGATTGCACGGTGCACGCGGTGCACGATGTCGGCGACCACCGGCTCGTCGTCGGCGCAGTGACGCACCTGCAGGTGCACGACGCGAGTGCGGCGCCGATGGTGTTCGTGAAGGGCAAGATCGGCGACGCGGCGCTAGCGCCGTGAATCGCGCCGACCTCGCCAACCTCGCCGCCATCGTCGTCGGCGCGGTGTTCGTCTATGCGGGCGTCGCCAAGGCGTTGTCGGGTCGCGAGTGGCCGCGCGCGGCGCGTCGACTCGGCGTGCCTCACACGCTCTCCTACGCGGTGATGCTCGCCGAAGTCGCGGTCGGCCTGGGCATGGTGCTCGGCGACTCGTGGCGCAACCATTTTCTCGCGGCCGGCGTGGTGCTGCTCGTCGCATTCACCGCTCTCCTTGCCAAGCATCTGCTCGACGGCCATCGTCCGCCGTGCGCGTGCTTCGGCGGGGCGTCGCAGCGGCCCATCGGTGCGCGCGACGTGGTGCGAAATGTCTCGCTCTTGGTCGTGGTGGTCTTCGCCATCGTTTCGTAGCCTGTCCGCCGTGCGCGTGTGGATCGACCAAGACCTCTGCACCGGTGACGGATTGTGCGTGGACCACTGCCCAGACGTGTTCACCCAGCTCGAAGACGGCATCGCGTACGTGTGTGAGAACGGAGTCGTGCTCAACGATCCGGGCAGCGCGGGTAGCCTCGCCGAAGTGGAGCACAAGTACGTCGCGGCAGTCGTGCTCGCCGCAGACGTGTGCCCCGGCGAGTGCATCTTCATTGACACGCGCGACGAAGACGAGCGACTCACCTTCATCCGCGGCGCCACCACCGCGCCGTGAAGTGGCGCATCGCCGTCGCGAGCGCGGCGGCCACCATCACGCTCGCCGGTGCGGTCGTATCGGCCGACGGGCAACCCGCTGCGCTCGTTGCCAGCCCGAACGACACGCTGTCCGCCCAGAGCGTGCTCGCCACCATCACCGTCGCCAACGAGAATCCGAGCGGATACAAGCGTTCGCTCTTCAAGCACTGGATTGACGTCGACGGCGACGGTTGCGACGCGCGCGAACAAGTGTTGAAGCGCGACGCGATCGGCCTGCCGCAGGTCGACCCGTTCAGGTGCTTCGTCGTCGAAGCCGACTGGGTGTCGCCCTACGACGGCGTAAAAACTTCTGACCGCACGGCGGTCGACATCGACCATGTCGTTGCGTTGAAAGAAGCGTGGGACTCGGGAGCGTTCGCCTGGAACGAAGCGCAACGCACTGCATACGCCAATGACACGAGCGACTCGCGCACGTTGCTCGCCGTGTCGGCGTCGAGCAACCGCGGCAAGAGCGACAAAGATCCGAGCAACTGGTTGCCTGCGCTGCGCGCCTATCAATGCACCTACATCGCCAACTGGATCTCGGTGAAGGCGCGCTGGGGTCTGTCGATGGATCGCAGCGAGTGGGGTCGCCTCAACAACATGCTCTCGGGTTCGTGCGCGGGCACCACGATGCGCGGCTGGAACCCGCCGCCCGCCGGCGTGAGCACGCCGGTCACCACGTTGCCGCCGTCGACCACGCTCGCTACTGCGACCACCGTGCGTGTCGCGACCACGCTCGCCACGTCCACCACGCTCGCCACGTCCACCACGCTCGCCACGTCCACCACGCTCGCCACGTCCACCACGCTCGCCACGTCCACCACGCTCGCCACGTCCACCACGCTCGCTACTGCGACCACGCTCGCTACTGCGACCACAGCCGCGAGCGCCACCGACTCGACGGTGAAGGTGAATCCCGGCTCGTTCTGCGCGCCCGAAGGCGCGGTCGGCGTCTACAACGGTCGCAACTACGTGTGCTCGAAGACCAACGCCAGCGGCGTGCCGTATTCGGGTGGCCGTGCGCGGTGGCGCCAGCAAACCTGATTCGCCGACTACTCTCTACGAAGCATGTCCAAGAAGACCAAGAAGCGCAAGGCACGCCTGCGCCGCTCCAAGGCGAATCACGGCAAGCGGCCCAACATGGGTCGCCGCTAGAAGATTCGCTGACGCCCGCATCCTGACCCGCGTTGCTGCGATCACCGTCGGTGGTCGTGTCGCGCCGTGGCGCGACCTCGGATTCGCCGTCCAACCAGTCGACGCCACTCGGCACACTGTGCCCCTCGGCGATGTCGCGTTGGTCATCGACGAGACGCTGCCGCGGGGCATCTCGCATCTGGTGCTCGCCGGATGCGAGTCGCGACCCGAGCACATCGCCGGATTGCGCGTGACGCACGACGACAAGTTCGTGATTGCGCACGACGCGACGGCGCCATCCGTGCTCCGCGCAGTCGGCATAGACCATGTGGTCGTGCTCGCCGACGACGTGCGCGCGACATGCGCAGAGATCGAGCGCGACTCCGGCGCGGTGCTGAAGCGCGTGAAGGAAAGCGAGCGTGGCGTGCAGGGTTTCCATCGTCTCGGCAGCGTGATTCTCGAAGTGGTCGAGCGCCGGCTCGTCGACCCTGACCAGCGCACCGGGCACGCCACCTACTGGGGGCTTGTCGTCGTGGTGGAAGACCTCGCCGCGGCCGTCGCACATCTCGGGCCCGACGTGATCGGTGCGGCCAAGCCGGCCGTGCAGCCTGGACGTCGCATCGCGACCGTGCGCTCGGGTGCTGGGCTCGGCGTGCCGCTCGCGCTCATGTCGCGCTGAGCGGACTCACTTGAGCGCCGCGCGCGCAATTGGGCTGCGCGACTACTCGTCTTCTTCACCGATGGCGCGCTTCAAGAACGCCACGCCTTGTGCGCACGATTCGTTGAGCGGGCACCACCGGCAGTGCCCGCCGGGTTGGCGGGTGGGCTCGCGACCGTCGAGTTCGACCGCGACGATCGCGCGAACGCCGGCCACCACGCGCCGCACCGCGGCCTGCAGCACTCCTTCGGTCACTTCTTCCACGTCGGGTCGCGCCGCGGAGATGGAATAGGTGGCGGTGCGCCGCGGTGCCATGCCGCTGCGCAGCGCCTCGACCAGCGCGTAGAAGCGCAGGTCTTCGCGATGAGAGGCATAGATGCCCCCACTCTTCACGTCGATGATCACCTTCTGGTCGGCGGCACCCAGCGTGAGGTCGGCCTTGGTGGAGAGCACGATGGAGCGGTCGAACATCTCGTAGCGCGCCGACGCCTCGCATACCGGCCGCCATGACTTCTTCAATTTCGGGAAGCACTCCTCAAACCGCGTGTAGAGGTCGATGGCATAGCTGCGCAGTTGCGCGCGGTCGCCTTCGCTCAGGTCGACGAGGAAGTCGGCGATGTTGTTGCTCGAATCGGCGAGCCGGGCGATGGCTTCGTCGACCACGTCGGTCGGCGTGGTGTCGCCGCGCCAGTTGATGCCGAGCTCGACCGCCTTGTGCAGCACGGTGCCGCGCGCGGTCACAGGGGTCCAGCGGAACGTGTCTTTGTTGGCGAGATGCAGCGCCTCGCAGGAGTGAATGGTGGCGAGTCGCTGCTTGCTCACCCACAATTGGTTGTCGCGGCTGAAGCGCGGTGCCAAGTCGGCGAGCTGCTCGTGCAGGTAGGTGCGCACGTTCTCGACCACGCCCGCGGGCAGCGGCATCCAGCCGGGCGACTTGCCGAGTGCGTCGACGACCGCCTGCTGCATCGGGTTGTACACATCGTCGGGCGGGGCAGTCACGGTGGCGCAACTGTAGCCACGGGGTACTGCGCACCGTGTGGCACGCGAATCGAACCCGCTTTGTACCCGTGTCACACCCGTGCGCGATGATGGTCGGTTCTATGGAATCACCAGTCGCCTCCCTCAACTCCGCAGAGTTCGCCGCCGTCGCGCGCGCGTTGAGCGATCAGTCGCGACGGCTTGATCTGGTGGTGCCGGGCTTTCGCTCACCGCCGCGCATCGTGGGCGTCGACCGCACCATCCGCCGATTCGCCTCGCGTGAGTCGGGCGGTCTCATCTCTGTCGCGGTGCGCGGCCGACCGTTGGCCGCGATCGTCGCCGACATGATCGAGGGCGTCATCGTGCTCAATGCACTCGCTGCCGCCGATGCTGCTCGCGTGCGCGCCGCACTGTGGCGGGCGCTCGATCACTCGTCGCCCGACTCGACGCACGACCGCACGGCACGCGACGCCGACAAGCACGCAGCCGCGCACGTAGCCTGACGTCTGCTTCGCCCGGGTGGCGGAATGGTAGACGCGGGGGGCTTAAACCCCCCTGACGAGAAATCGTCGTGTGGGTTCGACTCCCGCCCCGGGCACCGTGTTCGGCACCGTGCGCGGCATCATGCTGGGCACCGTGCTCAGCACCGTGCGCAGCCTTGTGCGTGACACCTTGTTCAGCACCGTCGCAATCGGTCGCCGTTGCCCCGACAGAATGAGAGCGTGACATTGGGCATCGACGACCACCGTTCGGCGAGCCAAGTGCGCGGCGCTCTCGACCAGCAGTGCGACGCGATGATCGCCGATCTCGAACAGTTCGTCAACATCGAGTCGCCGTCGCTCGAGCACGATTGTCTCGAGCGCAGTGCGCACTTTCTTGCAGACCTCATGACGCGCGTGCTCGGCAAGCCGCCGACGATCATCGAAACCGACCGCGGCCCGCACGTGCACTGGAAGGGCAGTGACGACACCAAGGTGCTCATCGTCGGCCACCACGACACCGTGTTTCCGCGCGGCACCGTGGCGCGCCACCCGTTTACGCGCGAGGGCAACATCGGTCGCGGCCCTGGCATCTTCGACATGAAGGCCGGAATCGTGCAGGCGATCTACGGCGTGGCGGCGGTGAAGGAGTGGTGGCACACCGAAATCTTGATCACCGCCGACGAAGAAGTCGGTTCGTACGCGTCGCGCGCATTGCTCGAAGGGCGCGCTAAGGCTGCCGGCGCGGTGCTGGTGCTCGAGCCGAGCGCCGACGGTGGTGCGCTCAAGATCGCGCGCAAGGGCACCGGCACGTTCACGGTGAGCATCACGGGTC
>Ga0233425_10002806_pt1 | contig 33203 bp, 25 predicted proteins | sample Watercolumn_Towu_2_FD_181712 | JGI IMG/M metagenome (GOLD analysis project Ga0233425, IMG submission 181712) | Freshwater microbial communities from Lake Towuti, South Sulawesi, Indonesia - Watercolumn_Towuti2014_140_MG | ecosystem: Environmental > Aquatic > Freshwater > Lake | place... | reverse complement strand
AAAGCAGAGGAAGCAAGGCTTGCAAGGGAAAAAGCGGCAGAGGAAAGGAAAGCAGCACAAAAAGCTGAGAAAGAAGAACAGCTTGAGCAGAGCAAACTCGATCTTGCTTCAAAAGTAGATCGTGCCATATCATCAAATTATTGGAACGTTTTTTCAACAGAAAGAGATAACTTGCTTAGAATGAGCAATGATGATCTTCAGAAGTCTGTGAGCAAAAGCTATTATCTTGGAACGCTGTTCAAGATTTGCGGAGAGAACGTAAAAACATTCAGGCAGGTGCTTGGTTCACTGGAAGAAAAGCATTTGGTAGGCACAAAAACCCAGCCTTCACTTGAAACATTCATAAGGGATGCGGATTCCCTAAGGAATATGATGCTTGCATCTGTTTTCCAGGGCGAGTCTGTCCAAGCTTCAGTCGGATCCACCAGTTCTCTAAAATCTCCAGCTGAACTTAGGGAAAGGATAGATGAATTCATCAGCAAGTCAAACCTCTCGGTTTTCGACACCACATTGAAAAACTATTTCGTTTCAGCAGTGATCTCAGAAGATTTCTTCAGGCTGACTACTGGAGAAGCTCAAAAGATGCAACTTGAGCTGAATGGTTCATGGAAGGAGATAGTAAAGGTCATGGCTGCTGCAGGCAGAGAGCTCAGAATGAGGAACATAATCGCAAATCTGGATAAAGAACAATGCGAAGAAGTTCTTTCCGAAGTTGCGACAGAACTATTTTCACTGGTAACTCCGAAATCAGGCAACAAAATAGATGAAAGAGCAGCAGAAGCAATATTTGCATATTTCACAGGATTTGTAAAAACAGAGATCTCCTTCACTAACGGAGAAGCAAGCGTTACCTTGGATGAGGCGTATTGGGATGCAGTGAAAGCATCTTATGATACGGTGAATACTGCGCTTCAGAATATGCTCGATGAGATAACAAGAAACAATTTAACAGAAATACTGCACAACGCAAGGCCAGATGCATTGCTTTCATTGGCAGGACTGGTATCCTTAGCAAATGAATACAACCCAGTAATGAATTCAATGTTCAAGATATCCGATACGCTCTTGGCGATCTCAAGATATGATCCGACATTGCTGTCCAGCTGGGCAGATGCAGTTTCAATAATCGCTCTCCAGACAAATGAAGGGGACATGGAAAGGGCAATGGAACTGATAAATTTCAATGTTCGTGGCATGATCGGAGTGAATGAACAATTATCATCGGAGAAGAGGTTTCTCCTTTCCCAGATAGCAGACGAGCTTCAGCATATGAAAGTGGATCTTTCAAAAGGTCTGTTGGGAAGAAGAACCCTGTTAGACCTGATGACCATTGAGAATCCGACACAGCAGGAAATAGCAAATTTCAGTGCAGCGATAGACCATACGGGCCTTGGCCGGGCTTTGCGCGAAGGGACAGCCCTTGCAGGCGAAGCAAGACTTATGTATATGAATACGCTTACGATAATGGGTAAGTTCAGGCACCTTCTTGTTTCCGATATGTTCCAGAGTCCTGTACCAGGAGTAACCTATCCAGGCGAGTTCATAGCCCAGCTTACTCCAGAGAGAATAAAACAAGAACTCCTTAATCAAGTGAACTTTTATATGGCTGGCCGCGGAGCTCCTGATGCGGCAGTGATGATGCTTCCTACCCCTGAACTGATCATGGGCATACAGCGTGCGTTCATGGTAGGCACTGTTCCTCTTGGAACACCTGATCGTCTTGCGCGATTGCAGGGAGGCGGAGCATACACTGCAATTCCGCTTAGCTCTGAAACAACCGGTTGGACAAGGGAAATCGAAGTGAAATACACTGAAGGAGGAACGGAAAAAACAAAGAAAGTCACAGCAGTGCGTGATGGGGAAACAAATAACTGGCTATTCACAAGCGATGGCACCAAGGAGGGAGTAACTTATCAGCTTTCAAAGAAAACGGATGGAACCTGGGCAGTGTTCGCAGATGGAGGAGCAACAGAAACAGATATGCTTGTTGAAAACTCAGTCAAGGCTCCAGTTGAACAGAAAAAACTTACAGAGAAGCGAGCAGGCGGAGGAGGATTCGGATTGCTTTTTGAAGGAGAAAGCGGTTCTTTAATTTCTGCAGGAGGAAGCTATGTTTCTATTGGCGATGACAGTCATTTAATCAGCGCAGGCATAACTGGAACAAACATCTCTTTGGAGAATGGCGGTCTTATGAATGGTACAGGCGTGGTACAATACCAAGAATCACCTGGCCAGGAAACACTGCTGGCTTATTCTGATTCCCGCTGGGCATATCTCAGCGAACTTGCAAAGAAAAGAGAAGCAGACATGATAGTGATTACCAATTACAGAGGAACAACTTCTGGTTTGGGAGAGGAAAAGGAAACAAGCAAGGAAGGAAAAGTCCTTGCATATCTTGTAAGGAAAGATGGGACCATTTCTAAGATAGGATATATAAATTATCCTGAAGGTGCAGAAGCATTGAGAGAACAAACCGCAGGGATGATTGCAGACGTCAATGAAGTTGGATTCACTGGAGGCAGTGTTTTCAAGCAGGGAAAGGAAAAAGAAGGGGAGAAACCACTCAACCAGGAATATTTCATGGCTTTAGATGTAGAACAGATGGCGCAATCTTCGAAATGGTTCAGAGAAACGCTCAAAACAACTCCAGCAGGCGTAGGTATATCTCGTGATATAGAATCAGAACAGCTTGAGAAATACCGCAGAGGGATAGAAAAAGAATGGGCTGCAGGAGGAGCGCTCACATTCGTCAACAAATTCTCAGTAGGTGCGATGTACAGCACTCTTGAAAGAAGGGACATTGATGAGAAAAAAGAATATTACCGGATATTGGGTGCATATTACGACAAGAAAGGGAAATCCGAATTATTGTTGCGAAGCTATGCCGGACTTGGACTGAAAAACGAAAACGTTACAGATTTGTTCGGTTACTTCGAGGCATTTGGAAAGAATGCTGGCGGCATGGACAGGTTCTATGCAAGGCTTGCAGGCGGAAAGGTTGATGAAAAGCTTGATGCCAAAACGCTCAATGATGCATTGACCGATGCTGAAACTGCTTATGTCAGGATAAGCGGATGGGTCGACGCAGTATATGGGGCGCAATTCGATAGCCAGACAAAACTTTACCTCAAGGCAATGTATTTCCGTTCATCATTGGAAGGTTCTGCATGGAAATCTGCAGAAACTGACGAAGGGGTAATCTTCTCCCAAGAAGATAAATTCGATCCTGCAAATATATTCTTCCTTTACGGGCTTTACAAAGCAAAAGATATGTATCTCACAGGCACTTATTCCGATGCAAGATTGGAAGCATTCAGGCAGTTCATGTGGCAGGAAAACGAGCAGAAATATGATTCAGCAGAAGCAAGAGTAAACGCTTTCAACAATGTTGCTGACACATTCAGCAGGCACGCTATCGAACAGATGCGACTCAGATTCGCAGTAGGAGATAGAAGATTCCATGTAGGCGCAATGTTCGATGCTCCTGAAGAAAGGGCAGAAGCAACCGGCCTGGTTCTTACAGAAAACGGTTTTGCTTTCGGAGGAACTGCAGTATATCAGATACTCGGAACAGTGGAGAACAAAAAAGGTGAAGAAGAGCAAGCAAGGATGATAACGGGCACATTCATAATGGGTGAGAAGGGAGACTGGAGATTTGAGATTACTGGCGGATACAAAGAATTCGTAAATCTTGAGGAAAAGAATCTCGATGCGCTTGAAGTAGTTATGGCCAAATTCATCAAACGTCTTGGAAAGGACGTCATGATCTCTCTTGCCGCAGGGGAATCCGGGCTTGCAGCAGCAGAAAAGCTCAAAGAAGGCCAGGCAGAGGCATTAGTCCATTTCAAAGTCAGGCAAGGAAAACGCGAGCACGAATTTTTCTTTGGAGTAAATCTGGTGAAGGGAGAGATAAATGTAAAAACATTGGATGAAGAAGGCGTTGAATCCATAAAGAAAACTTCAAAAGCATACGTGGACATCCCGTTAGGCATGACCTTTTCATTGGATGAGTCTGGGAAAAACAAGCTCACTATTGTCCTTGATGCAGCGGCATATCCCTTCCTTGCAAGCGGAGGAGCGCTTATTGCATATTCCTCTCCAAGTTTTGGTGCCGGAGCAGCAGTGCAATATAATGTTTCTCCTGGTTTGAGGCCAGATATGCGTTATCCGACTTCAGTCAAGAATTTCCTTCAATCGCAGACTGTAAGCAAAGAAGAGCTATATGCCAATCTTCTAATACGGGCTTTCGCAAAAGCATATTTCTACGAAACTCAGTAGCAGGTGGCGAAATGGGCGTGAGTGGCGCTTTTTTTGCTGCTGAAAAAGCAGGAGATATAATGAAGCGTGTACCCTATCCAGTGGAAGAAAGCGCGCAGTGCACTATTTTTGTCAATTGTCTGTCCATTGATGGAAAAGAAAAGAAAATGTCTTTCAATATTGACAGGGAGATAGCGGATGCCTTCAGAACCGATGGAAGAAAAGCGACATTGCTTCTTCTGGAAGAGAACCCCGAGATTTTCAAACAACTCTCCAAAAATCTCGTTCCGATAAAATTTTTCCTAGAAAGATTGGGTTTATCCATACTAGAATCCGATCCCAGAGCAAAGAAATTCCAGGTCAATCTCGCTGATTCTGAACTCAAGGTTCTGGATGTGAGCGTGAAAACACAGAGCAAATCAGATTTCACGAAAGATTTCATGACTCTTTTCGAGGATCTGCTTATTCGTCTTTCAGTAGAAGAGGTCAAGGAAAGCGGTGACAAGCTTGCGTTATCCAGATATCTTGAAGAAAGATACGGAGTTGCTGTTGTTTTTGGCGCAGGGACAGTGATGGGCGGCGCAAGGATGAAATTCCGTGTAAAGCCTGGTAGCGGAAAGGAGGACTCCCCTACAGATCTTATATATGAGATGAGCGATGGACTGGTCAAATCCATCGAAAATAGGATATCAAAGGTGGAAGATGAGACACTCAGGATATCTTTGTTTTCTATGCTTGAAACTTCTGTTTCATTGAAAAGCATTCCTGCGTTGGCATGCATCTCTAAGTTCCTTGATGCGATCGAAGGAGATGAGATCAAAGCGAAATCGATGATGGAACTTGCAGTTGCGCTCAAAAGTTCGTTCTATGCTACGGTTCCTACTTTGAAGAAATCATACGGCATAGACGCAGAATTCATGCTTTCAAGCCCCTACTCTGTTCCTGCCACTGCTTTAACGTATGCCCGTGAAACAGCAACCACTGGATCAAAATACGGTGTTTCTTTTTATCCTGATGAAAACGGCGGGAATCTTGCGGTCATACTTGGGCTTCAGGATCTTTATTTCAGCTGGGATTTAGTCAATGTCCCAGAATTCACCAATTTCGGAAAAGCTAATTTGAACCCATTGCATTCAGGCATGCTTATGTATGGGGGGTTAGGGCTTGGCTTTGAAGATGATGTTCCGTTCCTTTCTCTTCAGGCATATAGGATAGATCTTTCAATAAGCAAATCTGGGGTTGAGATCGAAAAAATAGGCCTCAAGGTTCCAGGGCTTTATCTTGGGATACTCATGGGAATTTCGGCAGTCAGCACAGCGATAACCTACAAATCTGCTGATTTCTGGGAGTATACGGCAGAAGCTGTGATGATAGATGCATTCAACACGCTTAATCCATATGGTCCGATAGATAGATTATTCACTGTTCTTGACCTTATGATGCCAGAATGGGCAAAGGATGATGTGGGCATGGCGGATTTCTTTGAAAGGAAGAAACGCGTTGAATCATATATCTCATCCGGAGAATATAATAATGCGCTTCAGGAGATAGAATCCATGCTGGATTCAAGCGAAAAATCCGTGACAAAGGACCCTATCGCCAAATACATAATCATGATCCTGGAAGATCGTGCGATCGACATGGAAATCGTGCATTTCGGAAGCAGTTCGCCTTCTAAATCGATCCAGAAGCGTTCACGCGATGCTCTCAAGCGCATTGCAGAGCTGAACGAAAAAGCTGGAAAAGCTTTTTCCAAACTGAACGAAAAGGAATGGAGAGAATATATTGGGTTAACCACTTATCTCTCATCTAAGTTCCTGATCTCTTTCGACCAATCAAAAGGGATATATTTCCGCACTCCTTCTGGATTCGAGCCAAAGGAATACGAATCGCTTGCATTAGAGCTTTCTATGGCATCTGAAAATATCTCATTGCATCTTTTAGGCTCTATCCAATATTCCACGGTTTATTCAGATGACCCCATGCTTTCGCTTGGTTTGGCGACTTTGAAAGAAATCTCACGTGCCATAAATCCGACCATGTTCGGGAAATATGCAGATGCATTGGCAAAGACGAATTCAAAAGAGATAAACCGAGATTATCTTGAATTCTGCCTTGAACTGTTTTCAGGATATGGAAAAGTATACTCTGTCCAAGAATCAGATTCCCGTTTATGGACTGCCTTGCAGACATTGAAAGATGGCTCTAACCTGCTTTTGGAAGAAGAGAATTCCGCAGATATGGAGCAGAAGATAAAAAATTCTCCAGTAGAATTCTTCTTCAGAACATCCGACCCGTCGGTATTCTATCAGACTGAGTATTGGATGCCGATTACTTCAATATACCTGTGGAGTAAAGAAGACAAGAAAATGGATGGACTGATCAATTCTGATGAAAAGGTCACGATGCTTGCCAGGGCAGAGAAGCGAATCCTCCAGCGTCTTTGTAAAGTGCTTGAAAAAGACATCTCGTCCTATGAAATGGAATTCGATTTCGTTCCTGAAGAATTGAGTTCTTTTGATTTTTCCGGAGAGATGACTGATAAGGACATAGTGAAAGAAATTCTCGAGTTGGAAGAGGTTTACCCAGAGTTTACAGAGAAATATCCAGAAAATGTAAAAAAGATACGTGATGTCTCAGAAAACATCAAATCCGCCAAAGAGAATCTTGACAGTGCAGTAAAAGAGCTTAATTTGGATCCATCCTCAAGGGATTCCCGGAAGAAAGTCGCTGAAGCGCTTGAAATGATCGATCTTCAGATTCTGATGCTTGAATCTCTTTTGTCTGAACAGGTTAAATTGCTCAATCTCCAGGTCGCAAGAGCAAAATACGTATTCAAAAATGACGATGATCTTGATTCCCTGGAGGATATCGGAGATCAGGCATTGGATGACTTCAGTTCATTTTCAGAATCAAAGATGGGGTTTGAAGAGATGCGCGGAAAAGTAATCCGCCTTGCAGGATTGTCAGTGGCTATGAAAAAGATAGACTCCGCACTTATTTCTGAATCTGTGCCAAAAAAGAGAAATGGTAAATCAGAAGATTAGTAAAAACTCTTTCCTCTTTCGTTGGGCTTTATCCTTGTTTTTCCTTTGAACGAAGCGTCAAACTCCCTATCCAGTTCTTTTCCTCCCATGATCTTGTCCAGCATTATCGCGAGGGCCGCCACTTCGCTGTGGGGCTGGGAAGTCACTGCGATGTTGAAATCCGCAGTTTGGTAGACCTCTCCTGGAACTGCTTCTCCACCGACGATTATCAGCAGTTTTTGTTGTTTTTTTATTTCTTCTATTTTTTCTACTATCGGAAGCCCATACATAGTTAAATGAACAATCGAAAAACCCGAATTCTTGAATTCCTTTATCACTTTTCCATGGCTTTTCTCATATTTTATGGTTACCTCTCCACCCCAGCTCGCTCCAACACGGGAGACGCTGGTTTCAAGGCCCGAATCATGCTGGCCAGTATAGATTATCCTTTTTGCGCCGAATGCCCTTGCGACTAGTGCTACGTGGGTGGATATCCGTTCATCCCGCGGGAGCCTGTGGCCTAGCCTTAAAACAATTATTTCGCTTTCCATAATGATTAATTAATTTGCGTTTACTATAAAAATCATGCTTGAAGACGTACTTTTCGGAAATATGCCTCTTCCCGGAGAGGGTGTCAGGTTGGTACTCGCATTTCTGGGTATGCTTGCCACTACTTACTATGATTTGTTCAATAATAAGAATATACCGAATAATTTGCTGTATGCATTTTTGGGATTGGCAATTTTTGCGAATATCATCTTCTTCAATCAAAGCTTGTTCCTATTTGGAATAGCAACTGCGGTATTGATCGGTCTTATAGGATATATATTATACAAAGGAGGGCAAATGGGTGCAGCTGATATATTCGTTCTGGCTTCTATATCATTGCTTATCCCCATCCCGCCTGCAATATCAAAAATTCCATTCAATTTCCCGTTTGTTGCGATCGTTTTCGTGTTCGCAAGCATAATATTCGCAGTATATACATTCTATTATTTCCTGATAAGGGTTTTCAGGAACAGGCATATGAAAGCAGATCTCAAGCCATTGATATTGCTGTTGCCATATGCGATCTTCGTATATGTGTTTTTCACATCCCCGTTTTTCTCATGGATATATTTCGTCATAGTTTCTCTGGCTTTATTCTCATCAATATTCGTCATGGTCTACAAGGAAGCGATAAATAAGCATCTTGCTGAGAAAATCCCCGTCTCAAAGCTTCAAGAGGAGGATGTTCTTGCAGTGGAATTGATGGACGAAAAAATAGTGAAAAAGCACAACCTGCAGAAACTGCTTACCTATAAGGAAATATTGCGGCTTAGGCATCTTAAATTAGGTTCTGTTCCAGTATATACCAAATTTCCGCCATTCCTTCCGTTTTTGCTCGTAGGCCTGATATTCTCGATACTGTTCGGAGGAATCCTTTTTCCATCTTTTTGACCAATTAGTTCTAGCAATATGTATATATTTCTTGTCTCCCTATGAAAAACATGCGATCAGGTGTTGATAAGACTGTTAAGGATATAAAATCCCTGAAGATACAAGGCGCGAGGAACATCGCCAAATCAGCGATGACTGCACTGGCGTCATATGCAAAATCTTCAACTGCGAAAAAACCAGAGGAATTCTATTCCGATCTTCTTGCAGCAGGAGAACTGCTCCAGGCTTCTCGTCCTACCGAGCCCATGCTCAGGAACTCTGTAAACGGAATGACGGACATGGTCAATTCGGCTATGAAAACCCATTCTGTTTCCCAACTTAAAAAGCTCGTGGCAGAACACGAAAAAGCATATCAGGGTGCCGTTGACAAGAACGCAAAGGCATTGGCAGATTACGGAGCAAAACTGATTCCTGAAGGAGCGAGAGTGATAACCCATTGCCATTCTTCAACTGTAGTCGGCATACTCAAAAGAGCAGCAGAATTAGGCAAAGATTTCGAAGTAATCTCATGTGAGACAAGGCCAAGGTTCCAGGGAAGAATGACTGCAACTGATTTGGCAAAGGCAGGTATCAAAGTTACACAAATAGTTGATGGTGCGGTCCATCATTTCATGAAAAAAGCAGATGCTGTGATAGTAGGCGCGGATGCGATAACCGCAAGAGGGGATCTCATCAACAAGATAGGTACTTCTATGGTTGCGCATATCGCAAAATTGCATGATGTCTCTTTCTACTCAGCTGCAGAGCTTTACAAATATAGTCCTGCAACGTTATTCGGAAATCTCGAAAAAATAGAGGAGCGAGATCCAAAAGAAGTTTGGGTTAATCCTCCTAAAGGAGTGAAGATCAGCAATCTCGCTTTCGATGTAACTCCTTCCTCATACATAAGCGGTTATATAACCGAAGCAGGAGTTATCCCTTCGCAATCATTCTTCGCATTGGCGACTGAAAGGATAGGCGCAAAGATATATGGGTGAACAAATGGTTGAAGAAAAAACAGAAGATAATACGCTTTACAAGCCCGGGCAGTCAAAGTATGTGGAAACTCCAGGAAAAAAGAAAGTTGATGTCTGGAGGTATAAGCCATATCTATGCAAAGTGAAGAACATAGACATATATACTGGCAAACGAGTCATTGTGCTTAACGAAAAAGAAGCTCAAGAGCATGATATCTATACGGCATACAGGACAGAATTGAAATTCGATGGCAAGAAGATCGTCGCACTTGTTGATACCAGCAATGATCTGATCAAGCCAGGAGAAGTCGGCATCTACAAGGAAGTTGCTGATGCATTTGGATTGGAGAATGGAGACGAAGTGGAAATAATCCATCTAAACAGGCCGGCATCCATAGAATACATAAAAAAGAAGATGGATGGTACGCCATTGTCAAAAGACGAGATATTTACTGTTGTAAAGGAGATAACTGAAGACAAGCTCAGTGAAGTGGAAACTGCAGCATGGGTATCTGCAGCATATATAAATTCGTTCACAGATGACGAGATTGTTTCTCTTGCAGAAGCGACTGTCTGTTCAGGAGAGCAGCTCGAGCTTGGAAAATCACCTATACTCGACAAGCATTGCGTTGGCGGAGTTGCAGGTAATAGGACAACAATGGTCGTTGTGCCCATAATCGCTGCGAATAACCTATATATCCCAAAAACTTCTTCAAGGGCCATAACCTCTGCGGCAGGAACAGCGGACACGATGGAAGTTCTTGCTGATGTAGAATTCAGCATAGAGGAATTGAAATCAATCGTCAAGAAGTCATACGGTGCGATGGTGTGGGGCGGAGGGATGAAACTCGCTCCTGTGGATGACAAGCTCATAAAGATAAGGAATCCGCTCAGCTTGGATCCAGAAGGCATGCTATTGGCAAGTATTCTGGGGAAGAAAAAAAGTGTTGGAGCTCAGTGCGTAGTTGTTGACATTCCAGTAGGGCGAGGAACGAAAACAGCAGATATCCCTGCTGCCCAGAAATTGGCAAAGCATTTCATAAGCATAGGCAGGAAACTCGGTATGGAGATAGAAGCATTGATGACCGACGGTGCAGAGCCAATCGGAAATGGTATTGGTCCTGCTTTGGAATGTAGGGATGTGCTTGAAGTGCTTGAAGGCAAAGGTCCAGAGGACCTTAGGCACAAATCATGCATGCTTGCAGGAAAATTGCTTGAACTTTCTGGTAAAATCGGGAAAGGACAAGGATATAACATCGCTTCAAGGACGATAGAGAACGGAAAAGCATTGCAGAAGATGAAGGAGATAATCGAACTTCAGGGCGGAAACCCGAAAATCAAATCATCCGATGTTCCTATCGGAGAGTATGCTTATGATGTTATAGCCGAGACTTCAGGGCAGATCTTCCACATAGATAATAAGATGATCTCAAAGATCTCCAGAATGGCTGGCGCTCCTTTTGATAAAGGTGCAGGTGTCTACATCTACAAAGTGAGAGGCGACAAGATAAGGAAAGGGGAAAGGATAATGAAGATATATGCTGAAAGCGAATCAAAGCTTGGGTTCGCAGCAAAAGCTCTTGAGAATTTAGAACCTTTCGAACTGAGGAAGATGTTGCTCGGTGAGCTTAGGGAAGACGCACAGAAATGATTACCATCTCTTCAAAGAGATGAATGTCCGCGTGTCTGCTACGCTCTTTATTTTTCTTATTTTGTCTATTTTTTCATCTACTTCTTCAAGACTTGGTCCTTCTATTATCAGGCAGCCGTCGTATTCTCCTGAGATTTCATACGCATCCTTGGCAATTTTTGCTGAACCTATGTCTGCCATCATCTTCTTTGTCTCTGCTTTTGCTTTCAGCATGACGATTCCGTAATATGTCCCTCCCGAGGTCTCAATAGTGAAACGAGTTATCGCACCGTTTTTTGTGAGGACGTCTATCCGGTGCCTTACTGCGCCTTCTGTCAAACCTACTGCTTTCGCAATCTCCACATTCGGAGTTCTTGCATTCTGCTTCAGCATTGAAAGTATCTTCTCATCCGTTTCATCCAGTCTCATGGGTTGGACTATGCTAATGAAATATATATTCTTTACGATTTTCGTAATGTTGGCCCTCATTCTGTTTTATTACGTTATTAGTAATAATGTTATTCATATGTTACGTTATTCGTAATCAAATTACGATATATTTAAAAACTGTTTGGTTGCAATATACTATCACAGATAAAATACGAGGTGTATGATGATGACAGTCGTAAACACAGCAAGAAGGGCACAAGAGCCAGCCAGGCCGCAGGAACAGCCACCAAGATCTCCGGCCAGCACGGTAAGATACATGCCATCGGCAGTAGAAACAATAAGGTCATTGCCTTCTGATCCGGTTCATTCAAGAAATACGTGTTGATCCATCTAACGGCGATAAGCATGACTTATTTCTCATCTCTCTTTTTGTTGAAAAAGGCCCGTCCGGCCACACACTACTAATCCTCTGACATAAGTTTTGAATCCTGGTTTTGGATTATGGGAAACCCATAATCCTGGCCTTGATTCTTTTGTTATATTGATTTTTCTCATGCCAGCTAAAAACATCAAAAAAGGTGAAAAATATGCAACAAACAATGATTCAAACGAGAAACGCAGGTACGCAGCCGAGCAGCATAGGTCTAGCCTGGCCGCCGAGGTACGATTCATGGAATAACCGGGTTAAGGGTTTTGCCAGCGGATTGATAGACACACCCGATAAGGCACATAGGATGGGAGACGAGATTATACGTTCGTGGAACAGTGCGAGAACTCAATCACCGACTAGGCTTACTGTGCGTGCGATGGTGTCTTCAGTGCTTTTCGATGATGGGAATCCGAAAGTGGATGGCTGCTTGCCTACGGATAGCACGATGGAATCCCTGATCAGGCGCCTTAGGGAAGAGATGGGGCAAAGCGTCAGGATAGAAGCCGGAATCAGTCTAAGGCATGCATTGCCAGGCTTCGATCTTATCTACATCGGTTATAATGACGAGTCACGGCTTGTCGCCCCTGAGATAAGAAGAACAGAACAGGATGTGATGTCGGGCATAAGCCGAGAGATTGCTCCCACAACTTCAGAAGAGGCATACTCAAGAATCGAACGTGCAAACCTGAGGATCGAACGATTGTCAGCCCCTAGCGATATTGAAATCTCAAGAATCGCTCAGCTTTACAGGGATACGTTCCAGAAATATCTGTTCCCTATAAATGAAGCTACGGTCGGAGAAATCGTCGGGAACAGCAATCTTGTGCTTGTAGGTCGGAATCATTCAGGAGAGATCATCTCCACGCTTATCGCAGAACATGCGAGGATGACTGTTGATAATCGTGAAATGCACATGGTTGAACTCAGTGAATTTGCTACTGATCGTAGCTACAGGGGCAATGGCATGATAACTGCATTGCAATTCAGGGCATTGGAAATGTTGGGGGGTCTTTATGATCCAAGAAGCACAGTGGTATATGCCGAAAGCAGGGCGCCTTGGATACCAGTCAATGTTGCCATAAGGCGCGCAGGATTCACATTTTGCGGTATGGTTAGCCAGCATTGCACCATCGTAAGTGACAGAAGTCCAGGCATGCAATATTCTGGAAATTACGAGGATCTAAGCGTTTGGGCGCATCTTCCGAGGTGAAACATATGGATGAAATTTCATTACTCCGCAAGCTTGTTTCGATCAATTCTGTGTTCCCTAATGAGAGGGTGATATGCGAATTCGTAGAGACGCTGTTGATCGAGCAAGGGTTTAGCACGCAGAGGATAGCTATCGCTCCTAACAGGTTCAACGTGGTTGGCGAAAGAGGAACAAGAGGAAAACCGATTCTTTTTTACGGTCATCTTGATACTGTCCCTCCGTATGGCCAATGGGAAGGCGATCCATTCACACTGCGCGAAGAAGGAGATAAGCTTCATGGATTAGGCGCAGTGGATATGAAGGCAGGGGTAGCTGCGATCCTCAAAGCAGTCGAAGAAAAAACAGACCGCAGGATAAAAGTCGTTTTCGGGGTTGATGAAGAAAATATTTCGGAAGGCTCTAATGAGGTATTGAAAAACGGATTTCTTGATGATGCTGAGGTCGGAATATGCACAGAGATTGCGACTTCTGAAAACCAAAGATTCGGCCCTCAAGCGATAACTCTTGGAAGACGCGGAAGATGCGTACTAGAGATTTCGGTTCCCGGCAGTTCTTTCCACGGAGCGCAGAATTCAAGGGGCATAAATGCGATAAGCGAAGCCTCAAGGCTGGTCATAGAGCTTGAACAGCTCAATGGCTCTTTGGGAACACATGAGCTTCTTCCCCCTTCAACCCAATTCATAAGGAGAATTTCCAGCGAAAGCACGTCCCTCTCAGTTCCGGACAATGCAATTATCGAGCTCGATCGTCATATGGTTGCTCCGGAAACCCCAGAGACTGTTCTGAAGGATACGAACCGATTCATTTCCAGACTTTATGCAGACGGAATATTCCGTGAGATTGATGGAAAGCGAATAACTGTAATTCTCAAAGAGAGAAAAACCCCTTATCTTGCGCCGTATGTTACTTCTAAGGATAATCCATATGTCCAAATGCTTTCAACTATCATCAGGGAAAGTATAGGCGAACCAATCTACAATTATGGTGCTTCGGTGGCAGATGAGAATGCGCTGGCAAAAGCAGTTCCGATGATTTCGATAGCTCCTGCGGGAAACAGGGAACATGCAAGCAACGAATGGGTTTCCAAATCCAGCTATTTACAGCTGATCGACATACTGAAAACCTTTTTAAGGAGTTGCTAACTCAACTTACTTTACCCGCCTTAGCTCAAGGCACGAATGGTTAGTACCATCTGTTGCGAGCAACGGTAGAGCGACTGGCTGTAGCTTGTTCTCGGTATTTTTTGCCGATTTACAGTCGTGGATACCAGTAGGTTACTTGTTCAAATCAGGTAGGCGGGATTTCTTCTTATGAGTTTATTTGGATCAGAATACGTACTATCTTTTTCCCTTGAAATACTCGACAACATTCCTGAACATCTGCATGTTCATCGATTCAACAGGAAGTTGTGCCCCGTCTCTCAGCATTTTCTCCTTCAAGTTGGGCCAGTTATATAAATTTGTGAATTCCATAGCCCTTTCAGGATGAGGCATCATCCCAAGGACCTTTCCGTTCTCAGAAGTTATCCCTGCGATATCTTCAAGCGCTCCATTAGGATTGAACGGGAATTCTTCGTGCGCAGGGGATAGATCTTCTTTCACATATCTGAAAGTGATCATGTTCTTCTCTTTGATCTTGTCAAGAACGTGTTTTTCACAATAGAAATTACCTTCTCCATGGGAAACTGGGCAATAGATGCGTTCTATGCCATTTGTCCAGAAATTCTTGGCGACCGGCTTAAGTGTTACGAATCTGCATTGGAACACCCCGCTTTTATTTGGCATCAAAGCGACTTCGCGTTTGTACTCTTTTGTGAATGCAGGAACAAGGCCGAGATTGGCCAGTATCTGGAAGCCATTGCATATCCCCAGCACAAGATTATCTCCGTCAAGGAATTCCTTCACATCGTCAAAAATGTTATTCCTTACTCTGTTTGCATAGGCGTTTCCTGCTCCAGTGTCATCTCCATATGAGAATCCGCCAGGGAACACAATCAATCTGTAATTTTTCAGCTTCTTCCTTTTGTCTATCAGGTCGTTTATGTGGACTATATCCGATTTCATACCTGCCCTTTTGAGCACTTCCTGGGTTTCCATCTCTGAATTTATCCCATATCCGCTCATGATTATTGCTTTGTCCATATCAATACCCCTCGAAAGTTTTCTTATATGATTTTTCTAGTTCATCCAATGAAACGTTCAGCACTTCTCTCCCATCGGTCTTCACCACAAGATGATTTCCTTTGACTTCACCGATCAATTCGCAATGCTTTCCCATTATCTTCTCGAATTCCGTTTTATTCTTCGGATTGACAGTGGCTACTATCCTTCCTTGGGATTCAGAGAACAGATGGTGGTCTGCACGCATTTTCGTGTTGAGAGTTATCCCCATCCCAAGCTTTCCAGCAATAGAAACCTTAGCAAGAGCAACGCCCAGCCCTCCATAATTGACTGGGTAAGCTGATGCAACCAGTTTTTTCTTTATCGCCCTATTAAATCGTTTATAGCTGACTTTAGCCCGTTTGGCATTCAGCTTAGGGACTTTATTTCCTATGAATCCAAGATATGCGAAATATTCTGATCCGCCTAGCTCCTCATTGGTTTTTCCAATAGCATAAACCAAGTCCCCTGTGAATTTAGCATCCATTGAGACTGCAAGCGTCATGTCATCTATAACTCCTATAGACGAGACAAGCAATGTTGGCGGCACTGAGATTTTTATTGGATTATTGTTCTCATCAAATCCTTTGAAATCATTGAACATGCTGTCCTTTCCCGAGATCAAAGGAGTTCCGAATTCCAAAGAATAATCATGGCATGCCTTCGCTGCGCGTTTCAATTGCCCTAATCGTTCAGGTTCAGTTGATGAGCACCAGCAGAAGTTATCGAGCAATGCGATTCTATCCAATGGCACGCCAAGGCAGATCAATCCCCGTATTGCGGTATCGATTCCTGCGCCAGCCATGTGATAGGTATCTATATCTGAATATGACGGATAGACTCCTTGGGATAGACCCACTCCTTTCTTTGAGTCAAGGACTATTTTGCTTAGAGAAGATATTCCTTGCATTCTTCCTTTTCCCTGGACTGGCCCTATCGCATGGACGCCTTGTACCGCATGGTCATACTGAGTGGATATGAATTCCTTTGAGCAGACATTCGGCCTAGCCATCATCTCAAGCAATGTTTTATTCAGATTATTCGGGCACTCTGCTTTTGGTTCTTCGTGTTTCTGCGGTGTGAATGTGCTTTTCAGATGCTTCTCAGGAAGCCCGTCATGCAGAAAATCAAGCTCTATATCCATTACTTTCTTTCCATAGTATTCAACAACGCATTTTCCAGAATCATTGAATTCCCCGATGACTGTTGCTTCCACCCCTCTTCTTTGCATAAGATCCAGGAATTGTTCGAGCTTGTCTTTCGGAACTGCTAAAGTCATCCTTTCCTGTGATTCAGAGATCCATATCTCCCATGGCGCCATCCCTGGATATTTCAATGGTACTTTGTCCAATTGTACATAACAGCCATTTGATTCTTTTGCCATTTCTGCTACTGAACAGGATATCCCTCCTGCTCCGTTATCAGTGACGCTGTTATACAATCCAAGGTCGCGCGCTTCTTTGACTATAGCATCGCTCATTTTTTTCTGCGTTATCGGATCGCCTATCTGCACTGCGGTCGCAGGGCTTCCTGAATCCATTGCTTCAGATGAAAATGTAGCTCCATGTATTCCGTCCTTTCCTACGCGTCCTCCGGTGACTACTATCATATCTCCTGGTTTTGCTTCTTTCTCATAAAGTTTCTTTCCATCTTTTTCTCTTGGCATGATTCCTACTGTGCCTACGAATACAAGCGGTTTTCCCATATATCTCTGGTCGAAATAGCACCATCCTTGAGGAGTTGCTATCCCAGAGCAATTCCCTCCAGCGTTCACTCCTGCGACTACTCCATCCATGATCTGTCTTGGTTGCAGTGCAGGATTAGATTTATTCTTCCCTCTGTAAAGCTTGATTTCTTTCCTTGGATCAGCGAAACAATACCCATAATAATTAAGGCATGGCTTTGCACCCAATCCGAATCCTATTGTATCCCTGTTCACTCCTACTATGCCTGTGATCGCTCCGCCGAAAGGATCAAGAGCAGACGGAGAATTGTGTGTTTCTACTTTGTGCGTCACAAGATATTTCTTGTCGAATATTATTGCCCCTGAATTGTCTACGAATACAGAAAGGCAGATATCTTTCTTTCCTCTGCTTTCCCTTATCTTGTTCGTTGATGCTTTGATATATGTTTTGTAAAGTCCTTCAGGAACATCTTCATCCATGGAAGCAGCGAAAATTGTGTGCTTGCAGTGTTCGCTCCACGTCTGTGCAAGGGACTCCAGTTCCAAATCCGTAGGCTTCCTCTCCTTTTTCCTGAAGTAATCCTTTATTGCATGCAAGTATTCCCGATCAAGCGCAAGAGGTCCTCTCCTCTGGCCCGTTTTCCTATCTATTATCCCTTCTTTCCCTATTTTCGCAAGCTCGTCATCGCTTATTTCAAGATCGACTTCTTCAGCTTCCTGCAGTTCATCCAGCTTCACTCTTGGGACGACTGTTACCATTCCATTTGTTCCGTATTCTTCTCTGGTTTTTATGTGTATCCTTTGGATGAGTGGGTTCGCAAGCGTTTCTCCTATCTTGTGCATCTCTTCTTTTGATGCCTTTCCTTTGAACAGGAATAGTTTTGAGGAATGAACGCCTTCTTCATCTTTGAATTTTATTTTGAAGAAGTCTTCTACCATTTCTTTTGCGGTATGTCCTACATTGTCAGTGACCCCTGGGAGAAATCCAACTTCTATCGCAAAATCGAATTCATCATGTGTTGGCGCATTGACCGTGAATTTCTGCATGACTGGATTTATCAGTTGTTCTCCGATTTTGCGCAATTCATCTGCAGAAAAATCACGATTTATAGTGTAAACCTCTACAAGTTTCACTTCCTTAAGATCAAATCCTCTTGACGCAAGATTCTTTGTCCTTGAAGCTATTCTGGCATCCATAGTGTAGCTTACTTCAATACGATTAGCCATGTTATCAGCCTAGAATCTACCAATACTCTAACAAGCTATTTAATCATTGTAGTAATTGCCTACTAGCGTTCTTTCAGAGTATCCAATCAATGCCTGAAATGCCTTATGCTGGTGAAAACCATTGCTATTCCGTGTTCATCAGCTGCAGCTATTACTTCAGCATCGCGGATCGATCCGCCAGGCTGGATAACGCAGGTTACGCCTCGCTTTGCGGCTTCGTCGATTCCGTCCCTGAACGGGAAGAATGCATCAGAAGCCATCGCACATCCTTTGACGGTCTCACCAAAGCTTTCAGCTATCATAGCTGCCAGTTTAGCTGCATCCACTCTTTTCATCTGCCCTGCGCCGATGCCTACTGCTTTGTTTCCGCGTGCATAGATTATAGAATTTGATTTCACGTGCTTGCAGATAGTCCAAGCGTATATGAGGTCTTTCATCTCCTGTTCTGTTGGTTTTCGTTTAGTGACCACTTTCAGTTTATCTTTGTCAAGCAGTTTGGTATCTGCATCCTGCACAAGCAATCCACCAACAACAGAGCGGTATGTTTTATACGGTGTACGCTCCTCTCCGCTTTTGAACTTTCCAGTCTTTATCAATCTGAGATTCTTCTTTTTCGAGAACACTTCAACTGCTTTTTCTGAAAAAGAAGGTGCGATTATCACTTCGTAGAATCTTGTGACTATCAATTCAGCGAGTTTCTCATCGAGTTCTCTATTGGTTGCTATGACTCCGCCGAATGCTGCTTCTGAATCCACTGCAAGCGCTTTTTTGTATGCTTCCATCAGTGAATTATCCGATGCAACTCCGCAGGGATTGTTGTGCTTTACTATCACTACGGTCGGATTAGCGAATTCACGTACAAGCTCCAAAGCAGAATTCGCATCGAGTATATTATTATAGGATAAGCTCTTTCCCTGATCCTGATGGTATTCCGCAGTTCCTATGCATGGATCCTTTTTGTGGTTGTCAAGATAGAATGCAGCGCTCTGATGGTGGTTTTCCCCATATCTCATGTCCTGTATTTTCCTGAATGAAAGATTGAGATATTCAGGATAGACGTTTCCGTTTCCAAATTTTTTCCTGAGCCAGTTCTCTATTATGACATCGTAATGTGCAATATGCTCGAATGCAGTCAATGCAAGGTTCTTTCTTGTTTCCTCTGAAAGTTCCTTGTTTTCTTTCAATTCCTCAAGAACCTTGTCATAATCGTCCGGGTTTACTACTACTCCTACAGAAGCGTAATTCTTTGCAGCAGAACGAACTAATGTTGGCCCTCCTATATCTATGTTCTCTATCGCTTCTTCAAGAGAGACATTTTCTTTTTCAGTAACCTGTTCGAATGGATAAAGATTAACGACAACAAGATCTATGAGTTCTATCTTGTTCTTCTTCGCTTCTGTCAAGTGCGCTTTCTTTGAACGGTCTGCAAGTATTCCTCCATGTATCTTTGGATGGAGCGTTTTCACTCTTCCCTCCATCATCTCAGGGAAATCAGTCAGTTCAGATACTTCGGTTACTTTTATTCCTGCTTTAGAAAGAGCTTTTGCGGTTCCTCCGCTTGAAACGATCTCTATTCCAAGGCCTGAAAGGCCTTTTGCAAACGATTCCAGTCCTCGTTTATCGAAGACGCTGACTAGCGCTCTTTGAATCACCATAGAATCCGTTTATACTATTCCAATGGAAAGGGTATAAAAATGCTTCTATGAAAAATCACTTTTACACGCCCTTGTGGTGTAGATTATCAATGGTTCAATCCTTGATAAGCACACTGGTTAGCATACGAGACTGTCAGAGCTTTTTGACTTAGTAAAACTTAGTCACTTTGGCTACGGTACTCTCGCGACCCGGGTTCGAATGTATCTGGTATCCAGAACAGTAAACTGGAAACAGGAGACCGACTTTCCCGGCGGGGGCGAAACTTTTTCTTTTATTCTTCTTGTTTCGACCGACTTGTCAGCAGACAAGCTGATGGCGAAACTTTTTCTTTTATTCTTCTTGTTTCGACCGACTGGAGCATTAGTATTCACCATACGTGGCAATTATCTCCGCAAGTTCGTTTACCTCTTTCCATCAAGCGATAATTTGGACATCCAGATTCCCGCTTCTGTTTTCGCGTATACGTCCATCAAATCAGGTATAGGATTAGGTTCTGGTCCATGCACTGCAACCAAGTTTGTGCAGGAATACATTATATTGAAAAGCTGTCCGAGTTCTACCCCGAGTTCTGTGCTTGTCTTCCCTTCCATCGAACCTATGAAAACATGCGTAGCTCCTTTTCTTGACATATCTGTCATGATTACGTGCATCGTTATGGAAGTCATCGGGTCTAGAGCAGACTGCAGTATTCTCCATACTCTGCGTTCATCGTATGCTGATCCGCAGCATCCGCAGGAAATCCTGAATTTCCGCACTTCCACTTCCAGTTTTGGAGGGACGCTTGTCTCTTCAGTTGCATCTTTTATCCTGCGTATCGCAAGATTCAGCCTTTGAGTTGTCGTAGCTGTTTTCAAGAATCCCCAGGCAGTTTCACGCGGAGGTGCAATAATATTTTTATGTGTCATTAATTGTAATAATGAGTATTAGTGTTTTTAAACATTATTTTTTAAGAAAACGCTCCATTTTCTTGAATAAATCAGCGATGTCTTTTCCAACTAGAACGAATCCGTGTTCCCTCACTTTTACGAAATCTCCTTTCAATAGCGCATCACTGACGCTTTTAGCAAGCTCAGGGGATCCATAATCGAACGGTCCGACTTCAAGATCTATTTTTCTCTTCAGCAATTCATTGTCATGGAAATGGAATATCACATTGACATCCTTTCTTGCGGAATATATCGCATGGTGCATCAATGATTCCGAAGAAGGAGTTTTTCCTATCGCATAGACGGTATTTTCATCCACTCTTTTAACATACACAATATCTCCTTCAGTTAGTTCAGTCATCTTCGCCCCTGCTCTTTTTATCAGGAATCCTATCTCTTTCCTTATGCTGAAATTGCCTTCGTTGCCCATTGTTTTTATGAATCTGGTTAAGTGTTTGTCTATTTCTAGCATTTCGCTGCAATCAAAATTTCCTTCAGAAAGCACTGCTGTGAACTTCACGCCTTTATATTCTTCCATAGTTCTCAATCTCCTTCGCTTTTTTATAGACTCCGAATTCAGTTACATATTCAGTAACGTACTTCGCAGGGGTAATATCAAACGCAGGATTGAATGCATGCGTTCCTGCAGCATACATCCGTCTGCCTTCTACTTCGAGCACTTCCAGTTCATTACGTTCTTCGATCGTTATGCTATCTCCGTTCTCGAGCTTGAAATCAAATGTGGAAAGAGGCGCAAATACGTAGAACGGAACCGCATGCGTTTTAGCAAGAACCGCAAGCGAATAAGTGCCAATTTTATTTGCAAAATCCCCATTTTTTACAATCCGATCCGCACCAACCATTACGCAGCTTATCTTTCTCTCTTTCATCAGCATTCCAGCCATGGAATCGGTTATCACTTTGTGTTCAACATCTGCTTGCAACAGTTCCCAGCTTGTCAATGCTCCTTGGAAACGTGGACGAGTCTCATCAACGTAACAGAATGGTTTTTTCTGTTTGGAATATATGACTGCGCCCAACGCAGTTCCATATGCCGCAGTCGCAAGCGGTCCAGTATTGCAATGGAGAAGGACAGTTGATCCATCCTTGATCAATCCTGCCCCATTTTCGCATATCTTCTTAGTTTTATCCAATATCATCTGATGCCATTTTTTTGCAGCAGATTCAGCGCTTGTTCCTTTTGCATGCTCTGCAAGAATATAATCAACTGCGTTCATCAAATCCACTGCAGTTGGACGCGCAGCTTTAAGCGTTTTCGCAGCTTCATTCAAATCAGTTGCAAAAATCATTCCATACGCTGCGGCAACCCCTATCGCAGGAGCCCCGCGCACGATCATATTTCTTATCGCTTCTGCTGTTTCTTCTACACTTGTGCAAGCAATGAACTCTTCCTTTTGCGGAAGCTTTCGCTGGTCCAGCATTATCACTTTGCCATCTTTGAATTCAACAGAGTGCATTTTTTTCACTGCAAACTAAGTGGTCAGATCTATCTTCTGGCCTTCTTTTTCAAGAACTACTCCTTTTCCTTTTCTTACTTCTCCGATAGTAGTTGCAGAGATACCTTGTTTCTTTGAGATCTCTTTCACAGCATTTTCATTAGCTTTCTCAACTGCAATAATCATCCCTATGCCCATGTTGAACGTAGTATACATATGTCGGGTATCCTTTACTTTCTCTGCGAGTGCATCGAATATCGGCAATGGTTTTGGCATGTTTGTGAGCACGAACTGGACATTTTTGTTCAATCTGGTCAATTTCGAGAATGCTCCTCCGGTTATGTGTCCTATTCCATGGACATCCAGCGTTTTCACCATCTCAATTACTGGTCTAGAATATATCTTTGTAGGAACAAGCATCTCTTTCCCCCATTTCGAGAAATCCAATGCTTTCCTTGCAAGCGTGTATCCGTTTGAATGTATGCCAGAACTCGCTAAACCAACGAGCACATCTCCCTCCTTTATCCTTTCTCCGGTGATTATCTCTTTGCTTGCGATCCTTCCTACAGCAGTGAATGTCAGATCGAACGATTTCTCGTTTTTCAGAAGGTCTGGCACTATCGCGGTTTCTCCGCCTACTATCGCACAGTCGGATTGCCTTGCGCCTTCAACTAATCCTTTCATCAATTCAGCCACAAGTTTATCATCTTCTTTTGCCAATGCTATGTAATCTACTCCGACAAGTGTTTCTGATCCCATGCACAGTATGTCATTCACGCTCATAGCTATCGCATCTATGCCAACGGTGTCGAATTTTCCAAGCTGTTCTGCAACCATGAGCTTTGTTCCAACTCCATCAGTATGAATCACTAATCGTTCAGCACCACATTGGAATACTCCGCCGTAATGTCCGAATATCGGCAATGGCTGGCCATATCCTTTCCTGAATTGGAATGTCTGCTCTATTTCGCCCCAGATGCTGCCCTGGATCTTCTTGACATGCGAGACGTTTATATCATATTTCATTGTTTCACCAATCACAATCCGTTTGGTATCCTTTAGTATATACTACACATGGGTTGATAGAGTTTTAAACTTCTTCATTTATATCTATTTGGTGTTTTGTATGCCTATCGAAACGATGAAAGAAGGTCACAAAGAAAATCCATTTGCAGGTAAGGAATTGGAAGAGCAAAGAATGAAGACGATAAAGCTCACTTTAGACAGGAAATCAGAAGGAAGGAACATCGAGATTAATTTTAAAGGGCCAGGAAGCAGGGAAGAACTGGAAAAAGCATTGAGCGAGGGAAAATTGCCTAGCGGTTGGGAAGCGACCGTAAGCTATGGGAAAAAGGGAAAGGAATACGCGATAGATGCAGTCACGTTATTCGGTAATTATCTCAAGGGAACAAAATTCGATAAACCGTCTGCTTCTTCTTCATATTCTGTTTCTGGTTCAGAGGCAACATTCGGAGGCGCAAGAGCGGTTGAAAGCCAAGCGAGAAGAGGTAAAACCTCCTCAGGCGCAGGAGAAGTAGCATATGGAGTCAGCAAGGACAAACCGTCTTCAGGAGCCATTGGCGTAGAATCTTCTCAATCACGCGGTTCGACTTCATCAGGGGCTACAACAGTGCCTTTCTCAAAATCAAGAAGCTCAACTACTTCAGGCGCAGGAGAAGTAGCATATGGCGTCTCAAGGGATAAACCTTCATCTGGTGCAAACGCAGTTCCATTCTCGAAATCTCGCGGTTCATCGACATCCGGCGCTGCTTCTGTTGCAAGCTCTATTTCCAAGCCAGATGAAACCTTTTCAGGAGCAAGGAAAGTGGATGCCCAGCTTGCCCGCGATGCGATGAAACAAGAAGCGAGATATTCAGCTGCACGCGGCAAAACTTCTTCAGGAGCGCAAGAGGCAGATTTCGGAATATCTCGAGATTCGGTTAAAAAACCAAGAAAAAATGCAGCAGAAGACGTTGCAGAAAGCGATTAATCATCTATTTATATTTTTTTCCCTTTTTAATAACTACATGCAAAGAAGAATAACTTCATTCCAGAGATTCGTTGCTTCCAGTCTGCTTACTGTTATCAGTGCGTGCAGCGGTCCGATGCTGGATGGACCAAAGCCTGGAGATAATAAACCGGAATTGACCATGAGTTCATCCAGAAATCCATCTTCTGTGAATTTATCATGCAAATCTGCAAGGTTAGAAGAAGGAACTGTTTTACTGGACGTTGTAGGCACATACCCTTCAAAACCATTTTACGATGAGCGGCTTACAGTAGATCTTTCCCAAGCCGGAGTGCGTGGCAAAAAACCACTTGATTTCGCATGCAATGGAAATCACGAGCTCATTCTTGTTACTATGGATTCGATAGATTTCGTAAAGCTCCATGCTACTGCCGGGAAGCTAATCGTTATCCCAGAACCTATCTTGGGAATCCATTATACTGACGTAGTAGAATATTCTTCATATTCAAAAGTTATCGCGGCAGGAATCCTTCAAGATCCGTTACTTGCATGGGACAAGACGCCTGTCGTAACTATCACAAATACGGGCGTATTACAGGTCGGTCTCTATTCGATGCATACTTTTGAAACTGGAGAGCACGATCGTTTTCTTTATGATTTGAGACTCAACCAGACGCTTCCCCCGGAGCAAAGATGGCCGAAAGAAGGAGTTGAACGCGCGGTTGTTTCAATGCTTGATCCGAAGAATGTATGCGTAGTTCCGTTGGGGGAAGCAGGGCAATCATTGCAGTACTTATATATTATCCATTATACTGGTAACAAATATGGGGATCTGGCAGATGTATTAGTTCTTACACTGATGCCTAAATCTAGGTTTCCGGATCTCAAGAATATAACTAGTGCTTTGCCCCCGAAATTCAATCCAGCAGAAGGAAAAAATGCCCACGTTGTTATAGAGTACGAAACCGATGATGGAAAAGATGCAGTAGCTGCAATTCTTCTCCCTGATCTCAAGAAAGTTTTCGGAGACGAGTAAATTCCAATATCCTTTTAAATCTCATATCCTTAGTAGTACCGAGGTATAAACATGTCTTTGGAATCTTTGTTGGCAGGAGTTGCAATAGCATTTTTCAAGTTGTTGGTCGGATTGGTTCTTTCCATAGGTTCGGTATATTTCGGTATTTATCTTTTAGATAAACTTACTCCGAATATCGATGAATGGAAAGAGATCAAGAAAGGCAATTTCTCGGTAGGCGTGTTGCTTGGTGGTATAGTCCTTTCAATCGCAGTGATCATACAGGGAGTTGTTGCAAGTGCGATAAACTCTATCTCTCCAGCGACTTCATTCTCAATTATAGCTGGGATCCTTCTTGTCGCATGCATTAAACTGCTCATAGGGCTTATTGTTTCTGTATTCGCGATTTATCTCGCGCTCAGAGTGCTTGACAATTTGACTCCAGATTTGGATGAAATAGCTGAACTCAAAAAAGGGAACATTGCAGTTGCAACGGTTATGGCTACGATTATGATCGCCATCGCGTTCGTCATACAATCTGCAGTGAATGCACTTATGGAATCGATTGATTTCAGCCCGTTCCTTACTGCGTTCGGGATTTAGCCCGAACCAACCTCTTTTTTATTCCTTTTTTCTTATTCTATTTATGTTTAAGTGGTACATATGAAGATTCCAAAATCGAATTTCAGTGAGTGGTATAATTCAATCACCAAGGATGCGGGTCTTTGCGACCTACGTTACAACCTAAAAGGATTCATAGTCTTCATGCCGTGGTCAGTCATGACTATGAAGAAGATGTATCGTATTTACGAGCAAGAACTTGAGGCAAAAGGGCATGTTCCGGCATTATTCCCTGCATTGATCCCGGAATCCAATTTCCAAGGGGAGAAGGAACACGTTGAAGGTTTTGTTCCAGAAGTATTTTGGGTTACTGAAGCGGGCGGTAATAAGCTTGAAGAACGCTATGCGATGCGTCCGACCAGCGAAACCGCAATGTATCCGATGTATGCATTATGGATTCAGGGATTGAAGGATCTACCTCTTAAAATCTACCAGAGCTGCCAGGTATGGCGCCATGAAACAAAGGCTACAAAACCATTCATACGTTCACGTGAATTCCATTGGATAGAAGCACACAATGTTTTCGCTACTCGAGAAGATGCTTTAGCTCAGGTGAAAGAGGATATGGAGATGGCAGAAAAGATAATACATAATATCTTCGGAGTGCCCTTCCTGTTCTTCAAAAGGCCCCAATGGGATAAGTTCGCAGGTGCAGAAGATACCTACGCAGCAGATTGTCTAATGCCTGACGGAAAAGTATTGCAATTGCCATCCACACATATGCTTGGACAAAATTTCTCAAAAGCATTTAACATTAAATATACTGATGCAGATGGAAAGTCGCAATATGGATGGCAAACATGTTATGGGCCTGCGATTTCACGTATTTACGCAGGGGTTATTGCTACGCATGGAGATGACAAAGGATTGATTTTGCCATTTTCACTCGCTCCATTGCAGATCGTGATCGTTCCGATCTACAAAGGGGAGAACAAAGCAAAGATAGATGAAGCTTGCAAAAAGATTGTTGAATCGCTCGCTGGTTTTACTGTGAAATTCGATGATTCGGATACTACTCCTGGTTTCAAGTATAATCATTGGGAGATGAAAGGTGTCTCTATAAGGATTGAAGTAGGAGAACGCGATCTTGCAAAGGATTCCGTGATGCTTGTACGAAGAGATAACGGAGAGAAGACAAGCGTTCCTATGAATAAACTGAAGGAATCAATTCTTTTCGCAGCTCATGCGATAGACACTTCTATACGCGAGAAAGCAGATGCATGGTTCAATGGAAAACTCCGTGCTGCATTTTCCATCAAAGAGCTTAATTCTATTCTTGACAATGATGGGGGTCTTGTGCGCATTCCGTTCTGCACTGATTCGATGGACGGAGAGAAATGCGCCGACAAGGTTAAGGAAGAATGCAAAGGAAACGTGCGCGGTTCTCTTTATGGGAATAAAGATGTTCCTAAAAATGAGAAGTGCATTGTCTGCGGTGCAAAGGCAAATATTTATTTATACGTTGCACGACAATACTGATTGATCAGCCCCATCGTCTAGATGCAGAAATGCATAGACAATGGTCAAGGATAGTGGACTTTGGATCCATTGACACCGGTTCGAACACCAGGCGGGGGGAAGCTTCCCCCCTCCTCGTGCTAACCAACCCCCCTCACATGGGTTTGGTTATCTGAAAATCCGGTTGGGGCTATTTTATTGGGCTCGTAGTCGAAAGCCTCGGGCTGCCGTTTAGGTAGCAAGGCTGATAATGGTTAAGACGTCAGCTTCACAAGGCCTTTTGGCAAAGTTTATCCTTGCGCCAAAAGCCATGGGAAACACACGTGAACGTCGTGACGTTCATGGTGTCCATTGAAACCATTCGGTTTCAATAGGAAGGCCTGAGCAAAACTCAGCCTCTTGAAAACGTTGAAGATTCGCGGTTCGATTCCGCGCGGGCCCATAAAAATTATGCTTTAATTAAGATTCGCGGTTCGATCGAGGAAAACGAAGTTTTCCGAGACAAGAGAACGGATCGCCGTTCTCTGCGTTCCGCGCGGGCCCAATTTTTCATTATTTTAACTGATGAACTCAACCTAACTCAGGAAAAATTGGGAAGAAGTGAAGTGAGCATTGCGAACTTCACGACAGCCCAAACTTTCTCCGTATATACTTAGCTGTTTGGGCGTTAAGAAGCACCAGCTTCTTGCGGAGTCCAAACTTTCTTCGTATATACTTAGCTGTTTGGGCGACTTGAAATCTGCGGATTTCAAACAGAGCCCATTTTCGAAGAAACTGTGGAAGTTGTTACTCTCCTTTTCTCTCAAAAATAATCAAAATATTTCCGAAATGCTTTAATATTTATCCCAGTAAAATAAGATAAAAAATAATTCATTCAGAAAATCAAAGGTGAAACACAAAATGGAAAAAACAGTCTGCGAAGAAATGCAGATTAAGAGAAAATTGGGATATCATTTCATAGTTGATGCTTATACGGAGGATAAATCGCTGCTTGAGGACGTAGATCTGGTCTCAAAAGCGTTGACTGATGCAGCCGACGCTGCAGAAGCGACCAAAATAGGGTTGAAAATGCATAAATTCTCTCCTCATGGGTTGACAGGCATATTGCTTTTGGCAGAAAGCCATATTTCAATTCATACCTGGCCAGAGCACAATTATATTGCAATGGATATATTCACTTGCGGAAAGGATCCTACCCGTGCTTTGGAACACCTGAAAAATGCCCTGAAGATAAATCGGATCTATTTCAGGAATCTTGATCGTGGAATGTTCTAATCTGTCTTATCATTCTAATCAAAGGGATATGCATGTACCATTATGAGCTTATAACAAAAGGATATGGTTTTTTCTTTGACTTCGAATTAATCGAGAAGAGGCAGACTAAGTTCCAGGAAATGATCATTGGAAACAGCCCTGTTTTCGGAAAATTCATGATTCTTGATAATTTTGTTCAGATTGCAGAGCACGACGAGCATTCTTATCATGAGCCAATTACACATTATCCTTTGTGCATGCATCCTTCTCCGAAGAAAATACTTATTTTAGGTGGCGGAGACGGCTGTCTTGCGCGTGAATTAGTAAAATATGATTCTGTTGAGCGTATCGTGATGGTTGATATTGACGGAGAGGTCGTAGACGCAGCAAAAAAATATTTTGGAGATATCACACAAAATTCTTTTTCTGATAAAAGGCTTGAAGTCGTTATAGGCGATGCAAAAGCATATGTAAAAGAAACAAAAGAGAAATTTGACATTATATTTATGGATCTGGTTGATCCTGCAAAAGAAGGAAAATCTCTTTATATTGGAGAAACGCTTAAGGATTACAAGAATGTTCTTGCGCCTAACGGAATAATTATCACTCATGCGCAAAGCATTTCTCCTCCAAACTATTCAGCAGAAAAATTATTGGTTAAGATGAGGCGATTTTTCAAGCATTCTCATTTGTATCTTGCGTATATGCAGTCTTTCAACGCGCTTTGGTCATTTGCTGTTTTCTCTGATGGAATTGATTTCAACGATAGGCATCGGATCGACCAGGCAAAGAAAAAAATAGCTTCAATGATGCACAAGGACATGCGCGTAGTAAATCCGGAATACTTTGATTTTGCATACTACCTCCCTCCCTGGGCAAAGAAGAAAATAGAAGAATTCGAGAAGAATGAGCCTGATTTCTCAACAAGTTTTGTGGATGGAGGGTACAAAGAGAAGATTTTGTGAAGAAAAAAATACTTTCTGCATATGAAAAGCTTCTTTCACAATTTGGTCACAAGACTCGAGACCCTAGACACGGAACAGTTGTTTGGTGGCCCGCTGATTCTGATTACGAAGTAGTAGTTGGAGCTATACTTACGCAGAATACAAACTGGAAAAACGTAGAGAAAGCACTTGCAAATCTCAAGAACGCAAATAAGTTGAGTGAGGTCGCCATACTTGATACTTCTATCCCAGAACTCGAAACGCTTATCCGTCCATCCGGTTTCTACAGGCAAAAGGCGGAACGTCTCAAGCTTGCAACAAAAAAATGGCTGGAACTAAAACAAAAAAAGCGAACGAACGATTTTGATGTTCTTGAATTGCGAAACGAACTATTGTCTGTAAAAGGGATTGGGAAAGAGACCGCGGATTCAATTATTCTTTATGCATTCCACAAGCCCATTTTTGTTATTGATGCATACACGCGAAGATTTTGCAAGGCATTTTTCAATTTCGAAGCCAAAGGGTATGACGATTATAGGTTGTTGTTTGAGTCCTCACTTCCAAGAGACGTGAAACTTTTCAAGGAGTATCATGCGCTGATTGTTGAGTGGGGGAAACAAAATTGAGAAAGCTTATTTCTTAGTCTCTTTTGTATCTTCGAAAGGAAGGAGGTATCCTCTCTCCAGACTTACATGACTTGGTTTCAAAGTTATCAGTTCTGATTTGGACGAAGACGGATAATACCCCCCAGTGAATCTCACTGCATTGAACATGCACTTCTTCCATTTCCAGTAGTTATCCAAGTGTTCATCCAGCAATCCGATATGGACGTACGTATCCAGTCTGTATCTCATACATGACTCTACGAATCTCACTATTTCCTCAGGAATCCCGGCTTTATACAGTTCATGTCTCGGATTCGTTCCTGGAGGTAATCTTAGCATCGTGAATATGCTTATCTTATTTAGCCCAATACACGTTAATTCACGCACGATATCTCCTGTCCTGGAATCTCTGTATCCTGCATGGAACGGAGGTTGCATGCAAATGCCCCCAAGTTTCTCAATCTCCACAGTTGTTTCCATGCTTATTTTTCCTTTCCATCCCTGTTTCCTTAATGTCTGTATAATCTCAGCAACTAACCTCCAGCTTTTTAGCGGATCCTCGCGCCCTGCAAAAACGATTTCCTTTGTCCCTCTGAAAAGATCTGCAAACGGTTTTCTTCTTATTTCCCATATTTTGGAAGTTATTCTTTCGCAAATATATTTTTGTTCAGGATTTGGCACATCAACGAATAATTGTTTCTTTTCCCAATCTCCTCGTTTGTACCTCTCTCCACCTTTTGGTTCGAACCAGGATACTCCATGTTCTGCGGTTACATGAATGTTCTTCTCAATTCTTTTCTCATAGGCGGCAGTTGCTAATGTTGTCATTTCAATCACAATATGTTCATACATTAGACCTATTTATATATTTATCCTCCCAAAAGGGACTATATATGAAAGAGGACATTCTGGAGGATCTGGGCCTTTCAAAAGCAGAGATAAAAGTATATATTTCACTTCTTGAGCTTGGAACCTCCAGTGCAGGAGCAATCCTTCAAAAATGCGGCCTGCAGAATTCTGTAACTCATCGCGCCCTGAATAGTCTGATTGAAAAGGGACTGATTAGTTTTATTCTTGAGGGCAAACGCAAGGTCTATAGTGCGACATCTCCGGATTTTTTCTATGATTTTATTGAAGATAAAAAACAAAGATTTGAACTCATACTCCCAGAACTCAAAAAGAAACAGGAATCAGCAGAAGTTATTGGCGAGGCGACGACCTATAAAGGAAAAAAAGGGATAAATGAAATATACAACCGTCTCCTGAATTCGGGAGGAAAAGAATATCTAACCTTTGGCGGAGGAAAAAGAGTTACCTATGATGTCATGGGAGAAGATTGGTGGAAATTATTGCATTCCAAGAGAATAGCAAGGAGTATCAAAGCAAGGCAGGTTTTTGATGAATCTATACGTAAATTCGGGGAGGAACTAAACAAACGGCAATTATCTCGCGTTCGTTTTCTTTCGCAAGAATTTGAACAGCTGACAGAGACTATTATTTGCGGGGATTGCGTTGCAATCGTTATGTTCACTGAAAATGCGTATGGAATAATTATCAGAGATAAAACTGTTGCTAACAGCTACAGAAAAAATTTCGAAGTGTTATGGGAAAAAGCAAAAAATTGAACGAATTATAACTATATTTTTAAGTTTATCTGTGCATATTCGTATGTATGAGTGGAAATAATAATACTGATTCCAATAATCCAGTTGTGCAAAGACTTTTGCTTGAGCTTGCTGAACTTAAATCTCAATTTGATGCTTTGCAAAAATCTGCTACTACTGATCCGCTTACAAAAGCAATGAATAGAGGGGAATTGGAACGAAGAATCTGCGCAGAATTAGAACGTGCAAGAAGAAGCGGAAAACCAGTTTCAATAGTATTTTTTGATCTTGATAATTTCGGACAGTTCAATAATAAATTTGGTCATCAAGTTGGAGATCAAGTTCTCATTCGTTCAGTAAATATGATAAAAAGCATGTTACGACCATATGATGAAATAGGAAGATATGGCGGAGAAGAATTTGTTATTGTACTTCCAGGTACAAATAGTTTTGAAGCACATGATATCGCGCAAAGAATTTGCGCAGAAATGGTAGATACTCCTTATATCTTCGGAAACCACAGAGAAATAATAACTGTTAGCATGGGTGTTGCATCAAGTGAAGACTTAAGTGGAAAAACCAACCAAGAAATAAATAAACGGCTTGAACTGATTATAAAACAAGCAAATGAAGCAGAGCGTGCTGCAAAGGCAGATGGAAAAGCTAGGGCATATGTTAACATATGTGGTGCGATACTTGATCCACAAGAAGCGAAAGATCTAAGGCATAATGAATCGATGCTTGCAATAATAGAAAGACATAGAAATGGAACATTGCTTGATATTCGTGGAGTGGATGGTCAAAGCGTAGCAATTTCTCATTTTATAAAATCCGTTAGGATGGTCTCTAAACCAACTGGTGGAGTTGTTCCTGATCTAGCAGATTTCAAAATAAAACTTGCAGGGGATTCAACAACTGTATGGACAGCTTATCTTCGTTCCCCAGAAGAAAATATGAGTGCGGTTAGAGATACTACTTTACAATTGCTAGGACAATTAAGAGCAAATAGTTTGAATCGATTTCCTAATCCTTCGCAAGGACTTTGGCAGAATGTTCCTGATATAAATGCCCTCACACTACTCATTACCCATAAATGTCCTATGAATTGTATTTATTGTTCTCAGGATCATTACAGCCCCACAACTTTATCTGCAGAATTATGGAAAAAAGCAATGAACGAAGTAACTATGGATGGTGCAAGAAAAGATGTGTTACTCAATATAACCGGCGGAGAGCCATTTATGGAGAGAGGCTTGCTCTTTGATTTGCTTGAGCACGGAAGGAA